>Ga0228710_1001152_pt1 | contig 38553 bp, 17 predicted proteins | sample MedpolnodulmetaG_FD_177995 | JGI IMG/M metagenome (GOLD analysis project Ga0228710, IMG submission 177995) | Root nodule microbial communities from Medicago polymorpha collected in Santa Monica, California, United States - pink nodules | ecosystem: Host-associated > Plants > Roots > Nodule...
ATATAACAATAGAATGCTCCACAAGAAACCATGGGCTTTTAGGTCAGAAGTAAACTAATAGGTAGCTTGTCCGGGAAGCAGAAGCAGCAAAAGAGAACTCTGAAGGTTGGCACGGCCGTGCTGCTGGAGGCACGAGCCGTGCCAAGTCTCTGACTTTGGGGAGTGACATGTTTTTGTCCCATATTTCGTATTTTCATCCCGAATCAGCTCCTAATCCTCTTTCTTTTGCTCCAAGACTAAATCTTTAGATATTTGTTTCTGAAATATAATAACTTGCAATTGAAGTAAAATAATTGTAAAAGGAAATAATATTTAAATAAAACTAAATCAAATCTAAATAAAATAGACTTAAATAATATATTAAAATCACTAACTTATTGACTCATCAGTGCGGTAGGGGTCAAAGCAAAAAAAGGGTAACTTCGGTTTACTTTTTTATTTTTTTAGAAAAATATATTCAAATCAATGAAAATCTTTTTTTCATCAAATCTTTTTTTGCAAATTTTATAAAAGGTCTTATACGTTTAATCTTTTTTTTTTCTTCATTCATAATCCTCTATGTCACACAAACCGAATTCACATTTGGGGTTAGAGTGTTACTCCCTCCGTTCATTTTTATGTATCTTTTTAGAAAATTAACACCGAATTAGTGACTTGTATTTTTGTACATTTTCTTTCTATTATACCCTCATTTTAATCCACACCAATAAATTTCTATTTATTTGCACACACTTTATTTTTCCAATAAATTTAATATGTTATATTTCTCTTATAACAAACCATTGTCGATTATTATATTTTTCTCCAACAAATTTCTATTTTTTTGCACACACTCTCTCATACAAACAATTGTCAATTTTCTAAATATTGTGCACATTTTTTTAATTATTTTAAGTCAATATAAAAACTATTCCAATTTCACATTAATCAAAAGTTAAGAAAAATTAACTTTCTTCCAATGAGTCTTTCACTTTTTATTCTTTTTAACATTCATGGAGTCTAAATTTTTAACAATTGTTACTCATCTTATTTATAGAATTTTAACTCTTCTTGGAACCATTGTTTGTAACAAAATTTTGTTTAAATTTGAAGATAACAAGAAACAAACTTTGTTTAAAAAAACAAACAAACTTTGTTTTAAAAAAACAAACTTTAGTTTTCCAAATAGATAGCATTAATTAGTTTATTGAAAAAAGATAAGGGTAATTGACAAAAAGTGTTTTATTGAAAAAGATAAGAGTAATTGACAAAGGGTATAGTTGACAAATCGTACCCTAAAAATACCAAAAGACAGTTAAATAGGAACGAAAAATTCACCCTAAAAAGACACTTAAAAATGAACAGAGGTAGTACATAAAAACATGATTTAATAAAAAAATCATCATAAGAATAAATAAAAAAAATCCTCATCATAAGGAAATTGTGTATATTGGCTGGAAAAGACCATTGGATGGTTGGGTGAAACTTAATTGTGATGGAGCCTGCAAAGGTAATGGTGAGCTTGTAGGTTGTGGCGGGCTCCTCCGACAACCTGATGGCACATGGATCAAGGGTTTTAGCCGCAAAATTGGAGTTCGTGATGCTCTGCATGCTGAGATGTGGGGTCTTTATTTGGGGCTGGATATGGCTTGGGGAGAGGGTATACCTCACTTGATTGTTGAGAGTGACTCAAAGGTTATTGATATGGTTACTAACAATTGTAAGATCAATGGAACCATTCCTTCTTTGGTTCAACGTATTCAAGAGATCCTTCGGCGAGAATGGCATACTCAGGTTATTCACACTTGGCGTGAAGGCAACAGATGTGCTGATTGGTTAGCCAATTTTAGCTTATATTTGAATTCTTGAAATCTGGTAGCTTTGGAGTCTCCTCCTAATGAGCTTCAGAGCCTCATGTTTAATGATATTTCTGGAGCGTGCATGCCTAGAAATATGCGATTAACTCCTTAGTTTTTTATTTCCTTCTTTTGGGCCTTTGACCCTCTTTTGTACCAAAAAAAAAAAAAACTAGAGGCTAAGGACCCCTCACTCCCCATATGAATATACTACCCTTAGATCGAATAAAACTCCCCATTACCTCAAAGTTCTTCAAATTGATGAATTCATACGGTTGAATCTCTCTCTAAACTCCTCTCTATGCCTCTTTTCTCCACAACCCTAGTTTTTTCTTTTGCCTTTGCTATCTTTTTCTCTATTTCTTTTGTAAAACTAATTCTCTAATGCTCTTCTCTATTTATAACCACTATTTGGACTTAATTTTCTCACTTAATCTTTGACAGACTTATTATCTGCACCTCTAATTTGGTTACTATTCTTTTTGTAACTACACAATCTTCTTGTATACACTTCCCTCCTCTTAAATCATTAAAACACTACACAGATTACTAATAATTTGAGGGTTAATTTTGTAATTTTCATTATATAATATTTGTTAACTTGCACCAATTTGTTAACTTAGACCCACTTTTGTTAGGAACATATTTATGTCATAACTACAAACATTAAACAACCCAAAAAAAAAAAGACAAAACAGTTTTGACAACTTAAAAAAAAACGAGACGGTTTTGACAAAAAAAAAACGATTATAGTTTTTTTTAAAATTACATAATTATCCTTGTTTAATAATGGTTTATAATAGTAGTCGGTTGATATTTTTGTCCATATATAAAGATACATATTTACTAACTTGGACCTTTATGTTTTTGCGATCCATATAAGAAACTAACAAAGAGGAGTGAAGATTGAGAACAAATACTATGACGACTGGATCTAGTGGAAAGCTTTTCTAATGGAATTTTAGTAAGTTTGTTGAAAAAATTTGTTGTATGGCAAAATAGATGAGCACGCGAGCTTATTTAGAGAACTATTAATAGCCTTTGATTATAAAAATAGACGGTTTAGATTTGGTGTCAACGAATCCGTTGACATTTGATGCCATTGGATTCTAACTCATATATATATCAAAACAAAAGATGGAGGTAGGGATGAGAATAGGTCAGGCCAGCCTACAAGGGTCTACGACAGGCTAGGCCAGACCTAGGCTTTTCTTTAAGCCTATTTAGCTTAAATGGCCAGGCCACAGACCTCTCAAAAAGCCTCTTAAGCTTATTAGGCCGGCCTATTTAAGTAATATGAATAATATTATTTATTTTTGAAGGATGAATAATATTATTTATTATTATATTATATTTTGTATTTTGCATTAAAATATAAAATTGTAAACTTTTTTAATAATTTAAGCTTTATTAGTATACATAAATTTTTTGCATATATAAATGTATTATTATAAACTAGAATAGAAATATGATACAATATATAGTCGAATTCCCTAAAATCTCGTGTTGATTATTAAAATAGAGTTTAATCTAATTGAACTATTAGTTCACTAGTCCATTTAAACTTATATCACATTGCTTATTTAAAGATGTTCATAAGATATAGGCTTTTAAACAGGTTAGTAGACCTTATCATGCTTTCAGAATATCAGGCTATCATGCCTAAAAGGTAAGCTTATGATAGGCCGCAGGCCAGGCTTAGGCTTTAAAAAAATATGACAAGTCAGACTTAGACCTTGCAAAGTCTAGCTCGGCCTAACCTATTCTCATTCCTAAATAGAGGAACCAGTGTTAGCTGGTTGTATGTGTTTCTTTGTCTGCTTAGGTTTCTGACTTGTTTTGAAGAGACAGGAAGAAAAGAAAAAACAAGGATTGTTTGGCTATGGAAGATCAACCACAAGCAACCTTAATACTAGACATCAGTAACACGTAAGCAAATCTTTGTCATTATATAAAAAAATGTACCGAGGGATCAAATTAAAAGTGATTAAAAATTACAGTTACAAATTAAAAAGATTTAAAATTATAGAGACTAAAAATTTTGTAAAAAAAAGTCACCTCTATTTTGCAATGACCATTTGCATAATTAAGTATTTATTTTACAAGATTCTTAGTTTTTTGCAACCATCTTTACTGCATATTATTACAATTTGTATAGAACTCACAGTTAGAAAAACAAGTATGAAAAAGTATACGGATTAGACAATGAGAACAATTAACTAATTTAACTTAATTAACTATTAGTGCACCTCGTCATGATGACCAAATGAAGAAGGTCTTTAGGTTAATTGTATCTTCATTTGAATTCCTAGTTTAATTCCCTGTATACACCTCTCCAACCCTCAATGATCAAGTCTTCAACGACTTTTTTAACAAAGTTTTTCAAGACATAGATGGTTGATCTCAAAGTATGGAAAAAGTCTTGGTTTTGTTGATGTTTTTGTCAGCTACGTAGCTAATATTGAAATCATCACCCGCTGTTGTTGTTTGTGTTGGGATTTTAAGAGGCGTTTTTTAAAATTTTAATCTTCTTAATGAAAGAAATTTCATTGAAATCGATCTTGATAAATCATTAATCACAAATCAAACACATATTTAACACTTTACTTAACACTTAAAATTCATGTGTTTATCTCTTTAAGTGTAGAACCTTTGTAGCAAAATTGTTTCTGATCACGAACAAAGCAACATAGCGATGTTTCTACTTAGTTCACACGGATCTCTACTCAGTCCACACGAACAGAATATTATAATGACCGATGCTAGCAAATTCCAACGGAGATTAAGAGAGAATAGAGTTTAGAGAGTGACGGCTAGGTTTCTAACTTTGTGAATTAGGTTTAGCACTTTAACAACTAAAATGCTTCAACACAAGGGTTCGTTCTATTTATAGAACCACTTGTGTCGTCATCAAGTCAAACACTTAAATACATAGTAGGCTTACGGTGTCTAAACACATCGTACCTTACGGTGGACAGCATTTCTCTATTTTCATAAATTAAATTATAAGTCATACTTAATTATTTATTTAAAAAAAAAGTCATACTGCATTATTTAAAATTACTAATTAGTCCTTATTATTATTTTATTATAAATAAGTTTATTTCTCTTATTTATCTGTCATTTGTGTGTGACCCTCTGTATATAGGTTCTTGTAACATTGCCAATAATATTAAATTATACATTTAATATTATAGACAGCGATTGGCATCTAGCAATACGTCGCTGTCACCCAAGTGACGAGATTGTCATGTGATCTGACGAAACCTTTCTGTGACAATGATCTTGTGTATTATTACCTTTTTGCCGTCATGTCTATATTGAACATAAGACATAGCATGTCACCCTTGTCTAGTTAAATATTGGGACCGTAGACATTTCTCTTGTTATGTAGGAGGGGCAAATTCCATCTAGGTTACTCATGTCCCTCGACAAGATTCATGGAGTACCCATCAACCAACTTTATAGTCATCATGTTATAGACAATGTTTGAATGATGATAAAGCACTCGACTACAACATATAGGGTACATAGTGGTTTCAGGTCAAAGGGTGGAATACACCACTATCACAATGAGAATATTTTATGACATTTTTCATAACTTTTACTATGTAGTATGGCAGGTCAATCCATACATATATGAAGACTTGATATCTCATATTCATGACGTATGAGATGTGGTCATCAGTCTACTCACATAATAGTATTTATGTCTTACTACTATCCCCGTTCATAGTAAAGCTTTTGACTACGGATACTTTAAAAATAATGTCATTTAGTTTAACGGGTCTCATGATTAAGTTAGACTTGATGTTCTATTCAATAGACTAATTATTTCAGGAAATTAATTATTTTAAAACAAAACAAAACCAATAAAAATGTCTTATTATATATTCATAAATATACATTAAAATCATGATACAAAGTCAAATCCAATCAATTGAGGGCTTACTTCAACAATTTAGTACTGGAATTTGTGACTTTGAACATCCACACATCAAGAAGGGATCATTGAGAAATGGAGCGGAAAAAAGATTGAATGGATTGAGAAAGAATGTAGCGGAATAATTATTCTCAAATACCATATTATAACAAGACTTACTTATACAATCGATGAGAACAACTAACTAATGTAACTAAACTAACTACTATAACTAATTATTGTAGTTAACTATTATATCTAATACAGATTCGACGGTTGCCTCTTGATTGAGCAAGTTCTATAATCCTCTAGCTTGAGGTTATGTTTGGATATTTCAGATAGAGCACTAAAAGAATCTGAAATACCATAAAGGATTTCCAAACAAATATAAATCATAGTTGGAGATCATTAGAAAGAACACTGAAAATGATCATATCTCTGCTTTTTCCTTTCATGACCAAATACTTCCTAAGAGTTCCCTCCTTTTGGAAACCAGCTTTCTCCAGCACTCTTTGAGACCCAACATTTTCCACATCAACAAAAGCTTCAACTCTTTCCAAGTGTGACAACTCATTGAATGCAACCTTAACCACTTGTTTCACAACATAGGTGACAATTCCTTTACCCCAGTATTTAGAGGCTAGAACATAGCCAAGTTCTGCAGTTTTGTTCCTGCTTTTATCACGAGGTGTTCTTGATTTCAGAGAAACACGGCCAATAGCACAATCATGAAGGCATATTGCTTTGCACCATAGAAACTTGTTTGGTATATTTTCAATGAAGCTGATGCCTTGTTCTTTGCTGGTGTATGGTTCCCAAGAGCAGAACTTGGCCACTTTTTCATCAGTTCTCCATACCAGGAGATCATCAAGGTCAGAAAGACGAAAAGGTCGGAGTGTGATTTGGTTCAAATCAGTGCTCTCTTCATTGCCGCCTGGTTTGGAAGAAATAAAAGTTTCCTCCATCGATCACAGAATAACACTTGTGTTTCTTTTCTGAGTTAATTTGGATGCACACAAGTGTTGATGGTGTTTATTGATTTTAGGCTATCATGGAATTGAAAAAAGCAAAGTATAGTTAAAGGAAGTTGCATGAAAGATTGGTGTTGGGATCAAGCAAGAAAAGGTTTCTAAGGCTGCTGCTTGGTGTCTGTTTTTGTATGTTATGGTTGACTTGACTTATTTTATCTGATTTGATACACCTTCTATAAAAAAATCTAGAATGTAATAATATATTGTCAAATTTGTGATATATCTTTTGTTAAACGAGTTTAGATCACACTCTTGAAATCTATTAAAATATGAGTGTCCAAACAGATGTATACATTTAACAGAAAACCTTGACAATACGAGACTTCAATATATATTACTTTTATAAAAAAAAAATTGTAAATTATTAAAGCAATACATTATTTTTGCAATTAGTATATATTCAACCTCCGATCACAATTAACTTTAAATTTTCTGCGAAAAATTACTAATTCAGGACAGGTAGTTATTTTGATTTTTTTTAGTGCAATAAAGTAATTGATTTAAAGATTAATTGGAGTGTTTTCAATTTCAGTGACTTATGCTATGTGTTAATAGTAAGAGTATCATATTCCAAGACTCCGGTTAGTCTTGGAACATTCGTTGTGAGTGTAATATCTCCTTCTATACTAGGAGATATTAATACATAGCATAAGTCGTTGAAACTGAAAACAACGCACTAGGAAAACACTTGTTTTAGCGACTTATACTGTGTTAACAATAAAAGTATCATATTTCAGTGACTTATGCTATGTTTTTGGAACATATACCGGCAAAAATGCACACGTGGTCCTCTAAGTTTTACCTGATTTTTGGATTAGTCCTTTAAGTTTCAAAACATGCACATTAATACATAAGATTTTTTTTTGAATTTTCGTTGAACACCGTGTTAAAGAAGTCTACGTGGTTGTTACAATGCTAACGTGATAAGTCTAAATCAAAGAGCTGTATTGAACATTTTGTAAAGAAAACTGAAATGCCAGAAAGGATTTTCTAGCCAAATAAATCAGAGTTAGACATCTACTATAGCTTCAAGCCTTTCCATGTGTGGTAACTCACCGAATGCAACCTTAACTACTTGTTCTACACATTTGTTCCTGCATTCATCGTAGGTGATCTCGAAAACAAAATAATTCACCCGATAGCACAATCATTGAGGCATATTGCTTTGCAACATAGGTACTTGCTTTCTACATTTTCAATGAATTTGATGCCATCATCTTTGCTGGTGTAGGTTCCCAAGAGCAGAAGTTGGCAACTCTTACATCAGTTGTCCACACCATTAGATCATCGAGGTCTGAAAGATGAAGGGGTCAAAGTGTGGTTTGCATCAAATCTACGCTCTCAGAAATAGAAGTTCTCTCCATCACAGAACTTGTGTTTCTTTTCTGAGTTAACTGGATTCATGAAAGGTTTGATTTTAAGGCTATTTGTAAAGTCATGTATTTGAAAAGAAAAAAAAGAGAAACTAGGGTTGAAGGAAGTTGCATGGTAACTTACTGTGTTAAAATTTGGCTCTTGTTATTATTTTCAAAAAAGAAAGAAAGCTTTCTGGTTTTTTTTATTGGAAAGTGTTTGGATGTTAGTAAATTAATAATGTTATTTTTATATTTTCAACTTTGGACCTACTAATTAATAGGTAGCATAAGTCACTGAAACTAAAAACAACAGAAAAATATTTCCTAGTATATGTTCAATAAAGAAGGAAAACACAACAGTAAACTACAAACCAGCATCTGGTAGAGTTATATGGATTGTTATAGTGTATTTCTATATATAAGTCACTCAGTAACATTCTTTAGAAGCTAAAGCATACAAGCAAAAGTAAAGCAATCTCTTATTTCATTTGATAATAAAGCTCCAATTTTACTAGCTAAATTAGGCATTGATAAACTAGTTTGTAGAAGCATCCAAAATAAAACAATGCACTTGCAACATTAACATACTGTCTTTAAATTTTTTAGTCAATCTTCATTAGTTGATGGCCCTGAACATCCACAAACACGCAATTTCCTTCTCAACAATATACCTGTTTTTCGAGATATTCTATTTTTCCCTTTGTTGTTGTTTTCCTCAGCCAATTTCAGCAAAATGTATTGGATGTTCTGCACCTCAAACTGCAACTTTCCTATTTGTTCAGAACCTCTTCTTGGAATCTCCCTATCTAAAGGCGAAGCTCCGTCTTCAACATTCTTTGCCATTTGATCATTTATACTTACTTGTTGCATCACAGCTTCCTCAACTTCTTCTATATGTCTTTTAACAGTTTCATATTCGATGTCATTTCCTTGCTTGCTTTTCTTCTTTGTTTCAGTTTTCTTTTTCAAGTCTTGTAAAGCCATTTTAAGAATGGCTAATTTCTGACCATCCGAGGAAAGCCTCTCCAAGATCCTCCTCTTGTCATCTTCAGTTTTCTCTTTTACACTTTTCGACAACTCGAGCTTGTCAACGCCCAATTCCTTCTCTATGTCCAATTCTGAGGAGTAATTTAGATATCTTCCTGAATCATCTGAACGATGGCATATCATAGCATGGTCCACTGTTGGCGCAGATAATGGTTCATGCTCATTATTTTCGCACAACTCTAACACATGATCATTAGTCCTTCTATGCTCTCGCTTCAAATACTTGGAGTTTTGATCATCCACATTGCGATCAAGTGGAATGTCTTTCATCAATAACCTTATTTTAGGTTTTTTTCTCCATGAATTGCGGTCAAATACATTTTCTTCCACAAGTTCAATCTCCTTTTTTCTATTGTCAACTTTTGGATATGTGGCAATTTCCAAACTTGAATATGGAGTCGATTCTGTGGTCAGACTTTTCTGCTTGACACGTCTTTTAAGTTCTTCCATCATAATCTTTTCAACTGCTCTGATCCTTGTCTGCAATGTCAACAAATCTGAAACTTCATCTGGTATTAACACACTTTCATTTTCTCTTGCACTTTGATGGCTATGTTTCCGGAGACAGGTCTCAATCACTACATCCTGGACAAACATTCATATACATGTATAAGAAGAAAATATATGTAAATTGTGAAGCTGATTTGGCAACAGAAAAAGGGAAGAGATAAAAACAAAAGTACAAATATCAAAGTTAAAACGAAATGCTACCTTTTGCGCTGCATTGCCTACCACAGAATTTCTTTTAGTCCAAAGGAGGGAAATATGCTCTAGAGAATTAAAATCCTCTTTTAAAGAAGAAACGATAGGAACATATGCTGACAACTGTCCCTTAAGTCCTCCAATTTCACTTTCCAGTAAACTGATTATTTCTCTCATGTGTTCATTCTCCAAGCTTTTTGCGGAACTTTCATCATCGAGTCTCTTGCAAACTCCAGTAAGCTCGGTAACCTTGCTTTCTAACAGTGCTAAACAAATAGATGACATCTGAAGATCGTGATAAAATGCAGCAGCCTCATTCTCCCAAAGTTTGAACTCATTTTCTTTATTCAACAACTCTAAATTCAATGCTTCTTCCCTAACCCTGTGTTGTTCAACTTCATGAAGTAGTGTTTTCATCTCAGACTGTAATGTTTGATTTGCTTCATTAAGGTGTTCAATTTCTTTTTTGTGATTCATGCAATTTTCCGATTGTTCAAGAATCTGTCTGTCTAGATTTTCTTTGATATTTGTTGATTCTTCTTGTTCCATCTTCAGCTCCTCAATATGTCTGGAAAACTCTGCATTCGACATCTCTGCAGCCTTCAGACTTTTCTCCATTTCCAGAAGCTCTTTGTCCATCCTCTCAGTTGACTCACTCAGATAAACATTTTCCGCTTCTTTCACCTCAAAATTCTTCCTTAACACGCCAAGTTCTTGGTTAAGGTCATTGTTCAAATGGCTAATATTGCCAAGATGTTCACAAAGTGCTCTTTTTTCAACGACGTTCCCAGTGAGAAAGCTCTCATAAACCAAATTGAGGTTGCTTAGAGCTAGTACCTCATGGAACATTACACTGTTCTCATCTTCAGCAGTGGACATTGCATCTTTGAGGTCCGAAACATTCCTAAACAATGAATTTTTCTCGTCAAGCATCTTACCATTTTCTTCTTGAAACACTTGATTTGTTTGCTGCAATTCTATCATCTCAGCCTGCAGAGCCACCAAAGTGGACTTTGATCTATTTTCTTTTTCCACTCCATTTACTACTTCAATCCTCAGTTGCCTGTTCTCCTCTAGAAGTTCAACTTTATCTTTCTGCAAGACTACGTTCTGCTCTCTCATGTTCTCAAACTCTTGCTCCACGATCTTTTTCTCTGACTTAAGTTTTTCTCCCTCAGATTGATGCTGCTGAAGTGAAGTTAGGAGGACAGAGTTCTCTACAAGCAGCTGCTGATTCTCCTCTTGACTTTTCACTAGAGAACTTTCCAAGCTCTCAATTTTGTCCAATATACGCGATATTGGTATTTCCTCTTTCTTGATTTCATTGTCACACCCTCCATCTGAATCAATCTGAAGAACACCACACACTTTATGGATATCCATTTTAAACTTTCTGATTCTATGTAACAAAAACTCTTCTTCAATAAGTTGCATAAGATTTTCGTTCTCCAGCTCCGAGATTACTTTATCAGAAAATTTTGATGCCTCAACAAGTTTTTCACATTCAGTTAACAGGACAAAGTTCTTCAGCTCCAACTCTTCGATACAATTTTGCAAAATGAACATCTCGATTTGAGCATTTACAACTCTGTCAAGTTCTTGTTCGAATTCCACCTTCCCCAACCGCTGTTCTTCCTGTAGTACACGGACTAGATTCTCCAAATTTGCCAGTCGCGCTTCACTTGAGTGTTTGTGATTAGAATGATTCTCTTTTTGTACCAAAATTGAAGCAAGGAGTTCTTCTACTTGATTGACTGCACTTTCTTTGTCTTTCTCCACATCAGCATATTTTTCTTCCAAATTTGTAACCTTCTTTTCAAGGTTACTTAGTTTTGCTTCAACAATCTCCAATTGAGATATTAGCATGCTTCTTTCATTTTGAAGATTGTTTTTCTCATCATTTAGCAATTTGCAGTAGTCTTCCAAATCACCTGATTTAATTCTCAAACCTTCAAACTCAATTTTAGCAACAGAGAGGGACTTCTCCAGCAAGGTATTATTCTCTAATATCTTCTGCATACTTTCAGTGATAATTTGCAGCTGTGAAAGCAGAGTTGATTTCTCATCTGCAAGAATAGATTTTTCTTCTTGGAGAACTTGGCAGAACTGTTGAATTTCCTTCACTGTTCCTCTTAATCCATCTAACTCATCATTCAGTCCTAACAGAGAAAATTCCATACAGGCATTTTCCATCAAAACTTCATTCATGTCTTTTGATTTTTCACGAAGAGCTTCTTTCTCACTGTGCTCCTTTTTGCAGGCTTCTTTTAGCATGAAGTTCTCATTTTGTAGATCTTTTACAGATGCCGCAAAAGAATTGGGATTCAGACCTAAACTCTGTAGTTGTTCAAGCATAGCCTGATATCTCTCATTCAAGTACTGTATATCATCCTTTATTTGATGAGTTTCACGCTGGAGGACATTGCTTTCTTCAGTGCTTATGTGAAACTCTCGTTCAAGTTTCTCTTTGATCTCCTTCAACTTAGATATTTCCATTTGCTGCTTTTTTAATGACCTGGTGGAAGAGAAGTTAAGTTCATGAAGAGTCTTGTTTTCTTCCACAATCTCTTGCATCTCTTCCTTAAAATCTTGTTTGGAAAGTTCCAAGTCCTTCAACAGATGAAGCCCATATTTAAGCTCCAAAGAGAGATTTCTTTGCTCCTTCTGTGATTCAGAGTACAACTTCTGCAGAGCCTGTAGGGCTGATTCAATTTGAATAAAGTTAGAATGCTCCCCATGCATCAGAGTTTGCAGTCTCTCTATCTCAGTATGCTTCTCTAGAAGCTCATGATCTTTCGATGCTATCCTTCGCACTAAATTTTCAGCCTCTAACTGAAGATTTCGGTTTGATTTCTCCAACATACCACGATGTTTTTCAGATATCTCAAGTTTTTCAGCCTCTTTCTCAATTTTGTTTTTTAGTTGTTCAGCACTTTCTTGCGCATGCAAAATTTCATTCTCCATTTTAGATATTTTCTCCAAGCAATGATGGTAAAGGACAGAAAGAGAATCTCTCTTTTCATTCATCTCAGCAAGATTTTTCCTCAATGTTTCAACTTCCAGCTCTGTTCTTTCAATTTGATCATTAAGCATCCTGGAATTCTCCTCAGCACGGGTTACTTTGTTCTCCAACATTGGAATCTTTTCAAGACATTGCTTATATTGAAGAAGAACAGTATCCTTCTGAACTACCACTCTGGTAAGTTCTTGCTTTAGGTTTTTGGCTTCAATGTTATCCTTCTCAGATAACATTGACTCCAGTCTAGCTATAGTTTCTAGACACTGATTGTACCGAACTTCACCGGCATCCTTATCTGCTTTTAGCTGCATCAGAGATTCCTTCAATATTTCGACTTCAATTTCAGCTTCACTTGCTCGGTCATCAAGGCCTCTAGCATTATTTTGTGCCTTGTTAAGATCTGTTTCCATTTTGGATAACTTCTCCAAACTCTCCTGGTACTGAAGAAAGAGAGCATCCTTATCAGACTGCATTTTGGCCAGGGCTTCCCTTAAGGTTTGATCTTCACCATTAGATTCTTCTGAACTCCTTTCATTCTTTTTCGATTGATGAATTGGTTGAGCTGATGTGTGTGATTCAGCATCAGGGCCTAAAGAACCGCATGGTGAATCATCATTTAGAATGTAATATGCTGAGTTGGGAAATGCTTCTGGCATTGTTTTCTGTGCATGGCGTAGTTCCCCCATTGCATGATCGTATCTCTCTGCTAACGCACGGTATGCTCGGTAGAACTCCTCCACTAACTTCATGAGTTCCGGCCGCTTCTTATAGTACATTTCTGCCCTCCTTGCAAATGAATCTGCTTCCTCTTCAATGAGCTTGATCATTGATTTGACTTTAGTGTCTATATCTGTATAAGCATAATATGAAATTTTAATGGACTAAACAATAGAGGCATGGACAGAAATCAGTTATAATTTCCATACTGATAGTATCTTTCACAAATTATAAGAACTTACAAGATAGAATGACCATTTTGCGTAGTGAAATTTACAAATTTATATTAGGGAATACAGGGATGCATCTGTCAGAGTTAGAGTATGGGGCATTCGTTTAGTCTTTAAAAATCAACCAGATATGTAATAGCTAAAAGCATGCACCATAGATAATAGGTATGGTAAAAAGATTAACAGCAAGCTTTAGGATCCTAGGGAAATTACAACAACAAATAACCAACAAGCAAGTTTTATTTCGTTAGGTCCAGACCACCTAAAGTGATATTCAACTATATTTTCTACAATGGAATATATCACAATTTCTCTCAAACAATTTCTTCGCTAGTCTCAAACAAGAAAGTAGAGTTTGATATGAAATTCTGATCAAATAAATCCATGGCTTGGTCTTCGAAATAATAGAATGTCGCAACATTAAACCTCTAAATATTTCTATCTCTAAATAAGTCACTAAAGCATTGAAGCGTCGCCACTCACCATAGTAGACCTCCAAAGAATGTTTCAATGAATTAGTCCTTTAAAGATATACATTTGTCGTCAATATGTCCTATGAACGACTTAAGTGGTTTAACAAATGAACAAATTCGGTGATATTTTTGAGAGACTAATTTGGTAAAATAATATTTCCAGAACAAATATGATGACAGTACGTGTATGAGGGCAGTGGCGAAAACATTTTAATAGACTAATGTGGAGACAATCTCATTTTAGAGAAGAGAATCAGAAAGTGCTATAGGAAACTACCCTTGTACTCCAACAAAATGATTTATCTGAATTTTGTTGCAACAAATTATACAAATCTGGTGAAACTTGGATAAATATACGTCATAGGTCACAAGTTAATATTTATAGAGTATAGGATGTATGGAGTATGGACCTCCATTATGGTATCAAATTCTCCATTCTAGCCGAAGCTACCTTAATAATGTTTTACAGAAGGCTTTTAAGCTGTTGTCACTTTATGTGGAAAGTTATTATTTTGGTAGGTTTTGTTGTGGAAAGTTAGTTTGAACTTAAATGCAGCACTTATGTTACTCTGGTATCATTATTATGGCAGCTAATTTGCCACGAATAATTTAACAACTAACAGCTTTTTTATAATGATGTAGGTATGTAACAAGTTCAAAAATATATCCAGATTCTTCAAGCACAATAGTAGAATTATACATCTGGAGTAAAAAAAAAGGACAAACCTGTAAGATTTTCCATAAGCCATTTTGAATTCTTTGGACTATTGTGGCTATCCCACCACCAAGAATATAAGCGTCTGGACTCAGATTCTGACAAGGTAGCCATAACTCTAGCAAAAAGCAACAACAGGTCAGGTGGTTTTGATTCGACGAAAACCTGGTATTGGTGTTGTTCTTATTTGAAACTCTTCAGGTCTGTTTTGCCGTATCTTGTACCTAACATAGTGCATTTAACGAACAGCTTCAAATTCATGAGAAATCCAACTTTACTCTCATGTATTAATGTATAAGAAAGTTATAAACTCTTTCAACGTTGATGTTGCATTATTACCTTTCAAATTGGACACTGCTCAAGATCATCAAAGTTGGGAGCTTCTTGTTTAAGATGTTCAGACTTCAGAAAAATTCGATATCAAAGGGAACTGCAAGAAAGAGTTGAAACAAAAAATTTAAGGCTTTTTGTACCTAACAGAAAAACTTTTTAAGATACAAGAGCATGATCATAGCAAAAAGTGCAGCAAATACTTAGTAGAAGCATCCACATTCATGACGAAAGATTATATCATAAATTGTAAAGCAGGGTTCCTAAATCCGAGTACAACCAAAAAATACATTTTTCATCCTGATTAACTTTTGTATGGACAAAGTTAAAGATAATGGAGAAAATTGTCCTCAGCCAAGTGCAATTTCTATGATCAAACAAAAGGAGGTGTAACTAGAAATTTTTTTTGTAGAATTAGAATCCTATGCAAAATGATTAAGAGAGAGAGAGAAGTATAGTGATCAAGGGCAAAAACATACAATCTTGTAATAGCTATATGAGATCAAGTACTTACCAAAGTGAATAAACTTGAAGTTTAACACTGATCAACTAGTATCACCTAAATTAAGCAAAAGGGTGTCAACAAAATCACAAAAAGTATGAAACTTTGAATGATCAACCAAACCCCACAATCATAAAATTTGACATTGATATCATCATCACCTAGAACCAGAAGATGCACACACACAAAAAAGTTGGTTTTTCCTACCCCATTTTCTTCTCAATCAACAAGACAAAGAAGAGTAGGAACGTTGTATCATTGTCTTTGAAGTGGGATATTAGCCATATATCGCACAGTGTCGGTTGTGACACATCAACTGTAACAGACATAGACAGAACGCGGAAAAGTATATATGAATTATTCTGCTTACCTTATTAATAATAATAATAATTCATAGTTCTATTGTTTTAGAGAGAGATTAATACTTTATTAGTATAATAATTACGTTACAGTATCCTTTAAGTAAGGGATGCGTGTGAATGCATAGTAACCAGAGTCCACCATTTCAACAACATTCACGGGTCCAAAATCATCATTATGTTTTAATCACCTCACTTAATCTTTGGTTAAACGTTCATATACTCCTATTAATCATGTTTTAGTGGTCTTTCCTTTCATAATTATAACATCACATCATATAGGTAGGTAGCTTCAAATTGTTAAGAGTTTATTTTATTGAGAAAAACTGTTACACATTAGTCGGTTAGGTCTGAGGGTTCACCAAGATCAAATGTTGACATTAAGACTTAGAAAATACGGATAATCCAATAGAAAGATCCTTACAACTATAGAGTTGAAATCATATTCTTATCGGATATGTGTCAACTCTTTACTAACTTGACCAACAATATTTGCGCTAATTCAATGTTTCTTGAATCTTCATCCGGATGGATCACATATGTTTAATGAGATGCAAACGGGAGTTGTAAAATCTTGATTATTATATTTTTACTGATAAAACAAATAGTTATTTTCAATCATTGAGTGTTCTTTACAAGAAAAAAGTATAAATTATAGGCTATAGCTACTATTTAAAGCATCTTCTAGATATATTGACAAAATTGTAGCTAGCAACCACCACCTTTGTTTTTATTTTCCTTGTGTTCAATATGGTAGCCATCATCTGTAGCTTTCAGCATCTAATTTCCTTTTTGACAATATGTGGAGGGTTATAAATTTTTTAATTGAATTATGAAGTTATATATTTTATATTTTGTTCATTCCCAACTTGCAAATGGAATTAAAATAAATGGAATAAAGTGGGATGCTAAACCGAAAGCAATAGTGGGGGATGGAACAATTTGTCTTTTGTAAACTACAAACTACAATGCATTATTACAATACATATAGTTCTATGGCCTTGGAGAGATTATGTGATGAAATACATTTTTAATTTGATATAGTATTGATGAAATACATTTGTGCTTCCGTATTATGGGTGTTAGATTATATTGACTGTAATAGTACATGAAACATGCATGATGATAGCCATTAGTCAAGGTGTTTGGTTAGAAAGAGAAGGTGCCCGCTGTATAATTTAGAGTCATACTAACTTATGTCTTAAGGGCACAAGTTAAGGGACTATAAAAAGAAATAAGAAATAAATTTTGTATTGAAAATATAAATATCTAAACTTTTGTAATGTTGAATACACAATTTTCAAGAAAATAATTCAATATTTAGTTTCTTAACTTATGCTTAAAGGGTACAAGTTAACATTTTCCAATAATTTATAATTCATAATAGCTAAGTTAACCAAAATGGGAAAATACTTATGGTGACGGGTCACTTGGGCGGTGGACTTAGTGGTGCCAAACTTGTCATTACTTGTTTCTTATAAGAGAAAATAGTGTAAGAGAAACACACATTCATGCAAGCTTAAGAGAGAACCATCAAATATATTAAGATTTACATTGGAATTTAAGCATGACCTAACAATTGCAATTTTGCAAAGAAACGAATTTGAGCCTAACTCTCAGCGCGTGAGTAAAATATTTAATCACTTGTATCAACCTTAATTGGTCTAAGATGGGCACAATGGTGAGGGTAATAAAGCTCTTGTTTTTAAATCCACCAACAACAAAAAATTATTAAATTCTATAAATGAAACACCTCATATATATTAAAATTAATTTAGGTCTTGATTACTTTTGGAAATTATTGGGTTGGTTCTAGTCCAAATTGTATACTATTACTAAATATATGATTGTTGGGGATTTTGAGGAAGCGTCGCAAACATCAACAAGCTAATAATGTGAACCCTAAAAAATTTTGAGTTCATGTCTCCACTAAAAACTAAAGTATAAGAATATGAGTCAATTTTCTTATTTATCATTCACAAAATGAAAAGTAGTTTTATAATTGTTTTACTTGTACAACAAGTTTATAAATTCATTTTACTTGTAACCTTTTCAAAGAAATGTTTTCTTAGGGAAAAATTTGGTGCCATATCAGAGATATAATCCTCCGTTTAATCAAGAGTTTTGATTGAGATTATATGCTAAGATTATGTGTTCAGACCTAATCATAGAATTAGGTTAGAACTCTTAAGGGAAACTATAACACTCTTTGTGATCTGGAGAAAAAATAGTCCTCCGTTTTATGATCCTAATAATAAATACTAATAACACATGATAAATACAGAAATTAATATAAGAACAAACACGGGCTTGCTTGCTGGGCAATAAATTTCCTGCCAACCTAAGTAGATCATCTCGTTTTTTTTAAGGGGTTTTTTTGACAGATCACAGAGAGATTGTCACGCTGTTGTTGAATCTTGGTCAGAAGCCATGTGATTATGTTATCATTTTTTTTTTAGGAATGTTATCATTGTTATGTGAATCAGATGCCTTGACCATTGACAATCTTTTACTAAAATACTCCATCATTCTCGTATATATGTGTCTCATTTAAGATGTTAACACTAATTATTTATAAATTTATATAACTGTCAATCTAAAATAATATGTCAAACCAACAGAGTGTGGTAAATGTGATAGATATATGGGCTCATTTGTTGCATGTGGAGGATACATTTGTTTTACCCAAAAAGATGTCAAGATTTTACCAAAAGAACATAGATCTGTTATGATTAAAATATTTTTATACTCCATTGAATTTTTAAAATTTAGAGTAAATACACTTCCTCCCCTGAGAAATTTTTGAATTACACTACTTTCTCATCTTATGTCAAAATATAAACTTCACTCCCCCTCCTAAGCTAAACATGTTAGAAAAAATTACACTTTCCTCCCTTGAAAAAAACTTAAATTATATTCATTTCCCCTCTAATGTTTTCTTTTAATAATCTCCTCTCTAATGTTAAAATCTACAATTCACTCCCTTAATATATATTTTTTTATTTTTAATAGTATAACAATGAAAATTTAACGCACACAAGACGATTATAAAGAGTTCAGATCCATTTTATTATAATCAAAATTCAAATCATATTTTTCTCTATGTTTGATATACAATATCATTAACATATAGTTTCAAAAATTATTATAAAATATGATAAAAAAAACAAAATAAATTCATTTTTTAAAAATACCAAAACCAATGAAATATGGGTAATCAAAAATGTATTTTATATTCTAAATCATTAAGTTAATAATAACATAATAAAATTGTTTTTATCGTTGATATTGAAATTAGTAAGAAATGAATTACTTTTTCTTGAATGATGGATCAAAATTTGTAGATATCATAAAAATATTTATTTATGCAATTATGGATTGAAATGTAGTACACAAATAATTCTTAGGGGATGAGATTGTAATTCAAACATCTCTAAGGGGATGGGAGTATAATTTATTTTAGGTTTTTACTTTCAAGGGAGGGGAATGTATATTATAACATAAGAGGGGATGAGAATGTAATTTCAGCTTCTCTTAAGGGAGAGGAGTGTAATTTACTCTTAAATTTTATATTGCTTTTATTTTTAATATTTTATCGGTTTATGCCACTTGTACAAATTTTCCCATAAGTTGCGAGTTTTTTGTGTGTGGCTTAGCCCCTTTTATTCAACCAAAAAATAGTATATTTCAATTATTTTAGTAAATAATGGTAAAATTGATAAAATAAAAAATAAAAATAAAAATTGACTGAAAATATCAGATTGAGGAAATTGGAAGAGAAAAAAGTTAATTGAGAATATAATAGGAAAAAAATTAATGTTGAAAAATGATATATTAATTGAGACTTCTTTAAGGGATTGATCTCCAATAAATATGTTTTCATAGACATGTATCAATCTAATTATAATTAAAAGATTCAAATATCTATCAATTATGACACGCTATATTGGTAACTACCCTCCATTTTTAATTATTAGTTGTTGATTGATCTATATGAAAAAAACATATCTTAGTTGAGAAAAATCCTTATAATATGTATTAGTGAAACTAATATAACTAAACTCTTATTAATAGTGTAAGAACTTCATTGGTGGATAACATATTTAGTTGGTAGAAACATCACATAATATATGCAGAGATTGAAATTTGAACCTCACATATTCACTTTAAGACGTAAATTTATAGTCAATATGTTACTTAACAAAAAGAACATAGTTTTTTCTTTAATAGGTAATCAAAATAGCTTGTAAATTCATGACACTGACCCGTTAGGCCAACATCAGTTCCATTGTTCCGTTGGCTAGAAAGTGCCCTACTCAAGGCCCAACCTCCGTTTAGGATAAACAAGTAGTAGTTGGAAATTAATATGTGTTCGCTGGCTGACCTTAATAAATATGATGCTGAAAAAGTATTTTAAGATTATTTTAACCTAAGTATTCTAGTATTTTTTATCCACCCTACTCTTGCTTCTTTGATCAACCCTTGTTGTGTTATCACCTCATTTACGGCAATTTTGAGCCCACTCTGTTATACCTCCTGTCTTAGCTGGTCCCGTTTGATGTTTACCAGTACCTAACAAAATTGAAATGGTTTTAAAAGAAAAGCATAATGGGTGCTTTTTTTCCCCCTTTATTTGTTCTTTACCCTCAAAAACACCATTGAAGAGTTATCTTTTGAAGCCTTTAAAACACAAAAAATATCGTTCGAAACATTTAGAAACACAAAAAATATCATTCGGGAGCTATCTTTCCAAGGATTTATGCGGTAGTTGCAAATGACCAACCCATATGATGTGATCTTACTCCACACATTGGGCCCTTTCTATAAAATTATTTATTTTTGTTGGGGAAAAGTAGAATGGTACATACATTCGTACACACGTTTATGTACATTGTTTCGCTTGTGACAACTCTTAATTAATTTGTGCTTCCATAACTAGAACAAGTCTCACCAACCAATTACAAGAGCAACCACTTTGTCTTTGAAATCTAGAACCAGCTAGAAAGGCGTTGTAGAAAAGGCACTCTACATATATGGTCCATCCCCATTTCACAAAAGATGATGAATTATTAGATCATGTTTTCATTTTTAATAGCTTAGCATGCTCTGGCATTCCAAATTCCAATCTCATCCCCACAAAATTCTGAAAAGTAGCTTGAATGCAAAAAAGAAGCTAATCATCATTTTTGCTGGGTTGTGTGAGTCAAGTTCAAGGAAAGGGAATGCCCTAAACCGAATTATGCCAAAATTTTGACCACATGATAATATTGTTAGGCCCTGGTCAAAGTTATATCAAGTATTGTTTCGTACTGGGTCGAGACTCAAACCTTTAACTAATCAGGTCGTTCCAAGTATCTAGCTAATACCTTGACTAGGTTCACTCTAAATGTATTTAATCAGAGCCACCCAAAGAGGATTTGAACCATCCATTCCGGATCCTAAGCTATCCTGCTCTAATCTACTCATAAAAGTGTCCAAAGAGACATTTGTCCTATTTAAGGTTTTAGGGCCTGAAACTCTAACTCCTCCACTGTAAAGCTAACGCATATCATTTTCCTAATTACATACTTTCTACCCTAATTCTTAAAAGGTTGAACTTTAATTCTTCTCAATAAATTATTGCTATTAAAAGATATTATGGCAGACATTTGTGACAAAGGTCCAACTACACAGCTAATAGACAAATATATTCGCTAAGTTATTCTTTAGTGACTTGGGCGTTTCTCTTTAGGCCCCCTAATATCTCTAAGACCACCTAAATACTACTAGATGATAACTATTTGGTGTGTATTTAAGGGGCTTTAGAGATATTTGGGGCCCCTAAGGCTTTGTTGACTTTGAGAGGAAAAGACTTTGAGGGTTCTTTTTCTTTATAATACAGAATTCTTCGCATTTGGGGGAACTCAAAAATTGTGTTGGAGGAGGGTTTTGGGGAGTTTTTTGGAAGGTTTACACGAATTCTTCAAATTTAATTTATATAGTTATGATATTCTTAAAATTAAAAATATATTAATCATAAGGGTTAATTTATCATTCTCTAAAAAAATACCCTTTCAAAAAATGTGAAAGATTTTACCATTTTCTCTTATATTTCCAACCCCCCAGAGTCTTCCCTTCCTCTCCCCTCTAAACTCCCAAACAAAGCCTAAGGAAACACATTCCAGTGACTTAAGATAATCACTAAAGAAGGATGAGAATCAAAGACATGTAAGCCTAAACTAAGCAATGTCAACTTATTAACAACAATATAGTACTTCATTTGGTCCTTATTATAAGAAACAAAACAAAAAAACATCAAAACCAGTACAATCATTAATTAATGTAATTTTTTGAATATCTTTATAAATATACCCTCATAAAAAATTGTGAAACATTTACACCCACTAATATTAAATGAGGGATAGAAAAGTCTTTTGAACAATAACTACATCTTAAAAAGTTAGTACAATTTCTTGAATTTTATTCAAATATCACTCACACCCCCTCTATTTATTAAATGAACACTAACCTCCCTTGTATTTGCAAGTAATGGTTTTGTTCACTCCCTCTGTCCAACCTCCGTCAGTTTTGATTTTTATTTCAATGAAAACATAGAGTCAAAGATGGTTTCAGCTTCCCACTATGGAAAGATTCAACAATTTCATCTTAACACATTGAATACAAGTAATATACGAATTGAGGAACCTGTTGCACATAAAGGGAGCCTATCTCAAAAATTGTCAATGTAAGTATTTTCATTCTAGTCTGAAAGGAGCGAAATTGTTGAGACAGTGAGACTAACTTGTTTGGTGGTGGAGTGGTTTAATATAGCAATGGAGGAGAGATTTAACATGGAGAAAACTCATCCATGGCAAAGTGAGTATTTTCTCATAGGCCATCTTCAATCTCTCAACTCTTCTCGCTTGGTTCTTCAAATCTAATCTTAAATAATTCCTCAGGGACAAACCTTACTATCACCATCTTGGTTGGGGTTTGAAACGTAACTACCTTTTGTTCGAGGTCGTTCCAACACCCTGCTCCGTCGCATTTGTTTTGTTATCCTGTGGTTGGTGCTTGTGGGAGGGACTGCATTGAAACTGACTGGTGTTCTGTTGTGTACTCAAGGAGGGACACTTCAACACAACATGTTATGTGTAGTTTACCGTAAGATTTTTGGGGCTTTTCTTTTCTGAGTTTTGTTCCTAATTCCAATTTCTTTTTTAGATATTTAGTAAGATTTGGTGATTTTCGTCATGCCTAAAAACACATATTGTAAGTCTGGAAAAACAGTTGGTTCATCCAAAACTATTGATCTTTTTTTGCCACAAGAGTGGAGTTCGGCTCCAAGAAGAAATAGCTATATCATATTTGCTTTGGATGTATTATGCTTATGAGTTAGAAGGCAGGTTTGTTTGTTAACTGATTTAATTTTTGAGTATGATTTATTATCCAGGTACACTGAAATGGCAGCCTTCCTTTTGTCTTTGTATTTCAATGTCATGCACAGGCATTCAATGCTAATAATATAATGGTGTGATCCAAATAGTGTCATTCTAGACTACCAAGACTTTTTCAATAGAATGTGGGTTGGAAGTTAACAATTGTGGGAAGCTTTAAGGAGTTAGAGGAGTTGATTTGGTTGTTGATATTTGTCACTTCAGCCGGTATGAGTTAGACGATTGGTAATAGGATAATAAACTATCCATTTCTCTCATTCATTGTATAAGACACTAACTGTTTCTTATATTACTTGAAGAGATTTGGTATAAAATATTTATTCCTTTATGTGATTCCTTTGTATTTTGATTGGTATTAGCAGTAGCACTCTTCAAATTTTCTTTTTCATGTTCAATGAAATACTGTTTCAATTTCAATGTTTTGAATGGTATTAGCAATCTTAAATTTTATCTTTCATAATCTACTTTTACATCGATAAATAGTTTGAAATATTGTTAACGGTCAAAGAAGGTAGAGATAAAAATTAAATTTTATAATAATAAAACATTGAAAAAATAATTAGATGTTCTCATAATTATAATTGATTTGCAACTATTACTATGTACTTGGCCATCAACATAATATTTCAATTACATAAATAAAGATTCAAATTGAATAAAATATTTGGTCCTCATATTGTTCACCCGTACATCGCACGAGTCTGGTCTAGCAAATGCATATGTAATGGAAAGGATATGAATCCGTGTACAATACTGCTATATGATTCAAATTTAAAGATATTGCACGATAGAAACACAACATATTATCATGATTCAAATTTCTTTGTTCTTTTGTATAACAATGACTATTTTTTAAAATAAAAAGACGCACCTCAATTAGCATCAACATTTAAGGTTTTTTTTAATAGACCGGTCTTCAAGTCATTGATAATAAAACGAGTCAAACAACTCAAAATAAGTTAACTTATATCTTATATTTTATCATCTCAACCCTTTTTTTAAGAAACGTCTCAACACTTTAACTACTAGACTACACCTTTTGAGATAAAAACTTTCATTTATATATGTTGATTTATAAATAATAATTTACTCGAATAGTACATCAGACCCGTACATTACACGGGTCAAAGATCACTTATTGCTTTCTATTATGGTCGATAAGACCCGTGCGATAGCACGGGTCGAGAGTCTAGTTTGAATAAACTTCAGGTGAAAGGTGAATGGAATTTTCCCTTCTTCTTTTTTTTTTGAAAATTTGCTTATATTAAAGGCCCGAGGGGGTAATTAATTTCATAATAACAATCTTTTCATTGAAAAAAGAAAAGAAACGATTGAAATTCGCACTTAGAGACATCTCACACTTAAATAAATCACCTAGAGCATCTGCAAATCTCATATACATAAATTATCAATCAAGTGAGTGACCAAATACTCAAAACTCAATTACAAATGTTTTCTCTTCCTCATCACTTCCATTGTGTCAAACAAGTTGAGATCCTTTATTTTTTTCAAAGGTCAAAAGAAATGACATGTTACATTTACAAAGATAGACACAAGTGAAATATTGGTGAGACATTTTGAAAAAAAATGAATACCACCAATATTTGTGTCTATATTTCTCATAAATTGATAGGATATTCACCTGTGTCAAACAAGTGAAATCCTGCATTTCTACCCTATCATCATCATCCTCTCTGACCTACTCCACATTCTAGATTCTACCAAACCAAAGAGTGAGGGATCCAGTTCCAAATAAGCAAAAACAGTTTCATGCAGACCATTATTCTATCGTGGATTTACAATGACGAATGACAAGATTCCTTGAGTCAACCGCGGCTTTTGTCATATGTTCCATGATTCCGTTCCAGGACATGGGCTTCGTACTTGACACATCTATACTTTTGAGATTAGAACTCTATGCATGTACTTTGGTTGTTGATGGTGCAACATGAATCAACAGCTCAAATAATTTAAATCCCAACGAACTTAATCATAGCGAAATGTCCAAAATCACAACAGGAAAATTTAAGATTAATCCCGGGAATTATTATAACCATTACTTGAATAGTACATTATGGATGAAACACAACATATTATTACCATAGTGAAACAAACTCAATATACATAAAATCTAAGCATGACTTTTGTTGCGACAAACTAAAAACATAACTAAAGACAGGGAACGGATGATGGCTAACATACAGTGAAAATTGTAATCATCCTAAGGGTGGTGTGTGAGAGAAGGAAACGATGGAATAGATTGTAATATCAACTTTCTGCCACCTCTGCGACTAGGAGACGATCCCATTTCACAGTTAGGTGAGGAGATCCTTTTGCCATTTGGAGATGAAGTTTTGATGCATGCGATAGGAGAGCTATCACCACCACGGAGAATTTCTGGCATTTCATCGTCTGGAACAGTCTGAAAAGTCTTAGATTGAGACCAAAGAGAATTTGGTTTTGCAAGCTTTTGACTGGCCAAATATCCAGAACCAGTGAGGGTTGTAACAAAAGATCTTGGTGGCTTTCCCTTTGATGAAAAGGGCATCGGAAGCAATGACCTGTTGCAAGAACTAATATCAATCAATAAGGGGACATCAAATTTGCAATCTTTAGCTGACAAACAAAACGTCTGGGTATCAAACCTGGAAAGCCGTAAAGGTGTTGAGACCCCAGCAGAATCAGGATGATCTTCGATATTCTGAATTTCAGTTTTTTGAATAGCTTTTTCCTCCACACCCTTGTCACTAGTTTCTGTTTCTTCTTCTGTCTCACCTTCTATCCCCATAGAAGCAGAACCTGTACAAAAATTGATAAAAGGAATGGACAGACATGTAAGACGAATTGAAAGCTAATGGCCCTGATTGGCGTGCCAAATGTAAGGGAAAGCTTACCATCCTTTCTACCAAATGCGTTCTTGCACCCTTCACATCTGCAGCTAATAGAGCAACCAACACCACCCTTCAAAAGAAAACTACCATAAGTAATTCATATTATAACTGAAACTTGAGGTAAACATGATTTAGTAAGGATCAAAACCTGATAGCATTCACAATATTTCTTTAGGCAGTTTGATTTTTTGCAGTTGCATCCTCTTTTATGGCGTGCTGAAGCTGGAGTTTTGTTTGGGTCAATCTACAAGAAGACAATAATTAATACACTATAAAATTTGCTTAGAATCACAACAGCGAAATACTAAATTTGATTTATCTTCTAACCCCAGTTTCAGGCACAGAGTCAGCACTTCGGATGACTTTAGGAGCAAATGCAAGAGGGTTGCGAGATTCAATTTGCTTGCGAGTTTGAAGAACAGTATCTTCATGGATAGGTTTGTTGAAGCATTCCTGACAGGAGCAAGGTTCTATGCAGTAGACACCAGCAGCAAAACACTCGCAATAACTGAAAAAGAATAATATGGTTAATTTCAGAACCAGTATGGTCATTTTCAAGTCAATGCTGCATATAACCTTAAGGAAATTAATCAAGTGATTGGGCTCAAGTGGTTAATGAACTCCGGTAAAAAAAACCTGGCTGAAAAAAACTTTGGCCAGACTTTACTTGTCTCTTGACCAAAGTGTGGATTACTAGGTCCCCTTCCTTTGAGAACCGGAAGGGACAAAAAAAAACTAATGGAAATTAACAATAATATGCAGCCCATAAAAAGGATCAATTAAACATAGCAAATGGTCACAAAGTGCTTGACAAAAGTCTTTAAATTCTACAGAATGGAAAACATAACTTATTTACTCCCTCCGTCCCTATATGTAAGCACCCTTTGCCTCTAATAAAAGGGTGCTTACATATAGGGACGGAGGGAGTAGTTTTCAAGGTTTGATACAAGAGAGTACAACACTGGTTGAAGGATGTTTATCCCAAAAATGAAAACAGATGAAGAAAGGGTTTGTTTCAACTTACAGCTTCAAGCACTTTGATTTCTTGCAATTACAACGTTTGCAGCCCTCAATTTCTCCGACTGGCTCTGACTTACGCCTGCATATCGAAGCTCAGTATAAGTATAATGAAAAGAAATCAATGAGATGGAATTTTCAAGCATAAAGCAGGATAATCGACAACTTCACTTACCTTTTCTTTTTGGGGCTATTCTGATTGAAATCTTCAGTAGCCATGTAAGCTATTGGCTGGGGAAAATCTTCAGTAGGCTGAACCCCATTGTCAGATGGGTCCAATTCTCTTTCAGATGATATTGATACAGATACGACCGATAGATGCTGATGTTCTTGGCATGCAGAGAGTAGCAATGATGTCGAGCTGGTCAGGCTGAGTTGTCTTCCAGAAGTCAAATTTTCAATTTGTTTGCCTTTGTGATCCTTTACGGTAGCAAGTGCATTCAAGTGTAAACCGATACCCGGCAAAATGCACCTTTGTGAATTTGCGTTGCGTTTTGCAGGGAGCAATTGGTTTTCATTAGCAGCATTCATTATTTCAGACTGTGGTGTACTAGAGTTGGTGTTGGAATTATCATCTGCGATCTTCCTTCGCACACTGGCCATCTCAAAGTCAAGACAGCGCCTCCGAATACCACGGTGTGTGACAGAAACAAGCTGAAACACAAGTGATTCTAGAGTGTTAGATATGTAAAATAAATATATTAATAAATCAGATATACGCAAAAAAAATCAAAATGCCATACAACATTACAACACACTTCCAAACAGAAGCATAATTTAGGGAATACAAACAACAACAAAACAATGATACAGTATATTGCTAGAACTAGAAGTGTTATTTTAATAAAAACCATAACAAAAAGTATGTTATACTCATAAAATGTGAAATAACATGCTTATATAATATAATATGGTTGAATATTTCTCTAAGAAAGTCTTGTGTATCCGTATTTCATATGAGCACCTGTACACATACTCATTGCCTAGAAATCATGCCTTTGGGATAAACTCATGGAAAAACACAATTACAGGTACAAAAACTTATACCTGAAATGATTGTAACAGAACTCTCTAGTACTAAACCCAGGGAAACATACAACTACATGCAAGAAAAAATATAATAGACATGACAGTAAGAGAACTTGCGTTCCTACCTCATTATCCATTTTCTCATTTGAATTGCTGGTCATCGAAGAACCATTAGCAAGATTGTCCTGTGTACGGTCAGTGTCGGTTGCGGCTACTAGCTCGGAACAATGATTTTCAATTTCATGTTGAGAACTAGAAGCAACTGAATCAACCATGTAAATCTTGTGCTCATCATTCCTGGTACATTGTTGTAGCAGGGGGACAAAATCGCTGAGTCGTATAGGAGAGCCAGATGGTTTCCGCATCAGACCCTTAAAAGCTTCTGCTTCAATTAACATATTAGCAGAATTGGGAATTAAACCATCCCAATCACAGTCTGAACTTTCACCCTTTTGATCGATCTGACTTGTTCCTTGAAAATGCAATTCAGCCTCAACTGAATCTGTTACACAAGCTTCCTGAGCATATGCATCATCCGATACGGCTTCACCAGACAATTCCAAAAGTGTGTTATCCTCATCACCACAAAGTGCAGGATCATAACCAGGACTGCCACAATTATACTGTAATGATTGAGGTAGCTCATCGGTAAAATTCGTTTCTTCGTTAGATAGCTCAATAGAAACATCTCCTACTGAAATCAGTTGTTCAGTACTTTCGTGCAATTCCCTCAAGTTATGACGAGAAAGAGTAGGCTCTTCAATAGCCCCTTCATTTGAGTACAATTTATTTACATCTTCAGATGAATCTTTAGCCTTCGATTCTTCCGGCTGGTTATGTCTAGATATATAAATAATTGGTAACCATTAGAAATGGATCAATAGAGTATACACTTGTAAGTCAAAACTATAGCTAAAAAAAGGGAATTTAATCTGAGATTATTATTACCTGCGTAGGAATCTAGATTCCTTGAGGGAGGTGACATGAGGCGACGCGAAAACGGATGGAGGGGATGAAAAGCTAAGTGAATTGAAAGTCTGAGTAATGTGAGCAGATTTAACTGGCTTTATAGGAGATAAATTGTTGATATAGTTGAATACTGGTGAATCCTGCAATATATAACAAAGGGTAAAAGTATAATTAAATTGGGATTTAAAAGATAACATTACATATACACACATAAATTAAGTGTAATAATCATTTCAAAGACAGTAATGATAATTTTATAAATAAAAAAATGTAAACAGAACAGATCAGAGAAAAATTGTTAATTGAACAATATAAATAATAAAATGAAATATGCATGCATGATTACAGAGAGAAAGGGTTGACAATAATAACCTACTCAAGAGCAAAATCAATTAACATTAACCCCAAAACAATAAAATGCAAAAGTAAAAAACTACAAATCACTAAAATCCGCATAATTAGAGGGTTAATTAAGCAAAAACAAAGAAAATGAAGTGAATTAAACTTGTATGAACAGTGTATCCAAAATTAAAGGAAAAGGGGGAAAATTAAAAGACACGAAAGAAAAAAATGAGAAGTGTAAGAGAGAGTCAAAAGTGAAATAAAGTATTAAAAGGAGTTGAAAAACAAATTTGAGCAGAGATCTAGAAGAGTGAAGCATGGTTCAAAACAAAGTACTCCAATGAGTAAGAAGAAGCAATTAACATAGATGCAAAAATTGAAGAAGAAAAAGGAAGAAATTAGCGAACAGACCTCGAACTTAGAGAGAGTGGTGTTGATCTGGTTCCTCTCTGGTGTAGGTGTATCCATATTGATATTGATATTCATATTTCAGAGAGGGAGGGAAATCACACACACACAGAAACACTTTCTCTCTCTCTCTCTCTCTCTATAAGATAAGATAATAAAATGTTGTGGTGTTTGTTACATTTGAGGATGGATGATGAAGAAGAGAAGAATTCAAGAAGGGAGAGAGCGGGAGAAGAAAGGGTTTTTATTATTTTGTGGGTGGGGACAACAACAAACAACTACGTACCCTACCACGATCCCTTCACAGCTGTCGGTCTATTGTTTCTGTTTTTGAGGGGAGGGTACTACTAGTCATTTTTATATCACTCACACTACCTAAAGTAACGTATAACACAGTTAATAATAATCCAGATATTCTCTCTGTACTCTTTTACTTTTACTTTTTCCGTTTAACACAATACAATAATTATCATATTTCTAGTTTACTAGTTGTTAATTCATATTTGATTTGATTGAGGATAATTGTGTGGAGTATATATTTATTGTAATCAAATTACTACTTGTAAAAACAATGTGGTGATCAAATTCCAATGATATTTTGTTTTTAGTCATCAAATACACAATTTATGATAGTTGAATCGAAAGAGTGTTATACATCATGTGAGTTTAGTATAGTTGGTAAAAACATATCATAATATATGCAGATGTCTAGGTTCAAACCTAATCACTTACCATTTCCATAATGAAAAGTTGAATTTTATGACCATCAAAATTTAGTCCACATACTTTGGTCTATGTAAACTAGTATTTTATTTCAGATGAAGTATTCATCTTAAGATGTAAGTTTTAAATCTTTTTTATGCAAATGCAATCATGATGACAATCCAACCAAAAATAAATATGGAATAACACTTTTATTTGTACAAACGTATGGAGTAATTTTTCCTTTATTTGCATTGCATTGAATTCTATTAAAAGATAAACTCACATCCACCTCTAATGCAGTATAAGAGGATGGCTGGAAACCTTGTCTTTAATTTTTCAACTGATGTCACAATAATTAAACCATATAAAGAGAACGTTTCAACGTTTCAGCCTCATGAGTAATTAAATTGATTTCATTTTCAATACGTAATAAAAACGATTGACCAGTTTAATGGAGATGACAAACATGGTAAGACATTGTACAGTACAGTTACTTTACTCAACAAATAGTAGTAATGATTACCATTTGCATTTGTGGAAACTATTTTAACCATTACTTACATTAATTAATTAATGCTTTTGATAAATAATTTATGAAAAGGAACAAGAAAAAGGAAAAGAGGGATTCAGAATCTGACGAAGCCACATCCGTTAAGATTACTAACTTGGTAAAGAAAGTGACACGATGGTACTTTATGTTTTAGCGCGCTACGAATTTGAAAAGGGAAAGATTAGGTGTTACTAAGGCACACCAAAACTCGTGAACACTCGCGTGCATAGTACGTTGACATGAATCTAAGACAAAATGAAGAAGGACAAGAGGGTCCATTTTCCATTGTAGAACACAATCCTATAAACACGAATTTCCATACATGATGCAATTTAATATCAACATAGTGGTATGGTACCTTTGATTAGGGTGTTACTACTATTAAACAACTAACCTATTCTTGTGTTTGTTGGCCCGTTCCCATCAAACTTTTCTATACTTCCAATTTTTACCTCATATACAGTAGGTCCTAACTCTCCTAATTAATCACAATTGCTAAAGGGAAAATCTCTCCTAGTGATAAAGCACGAATCAAAATTCAAAAGTATAACGTAATTTTTTTTTTTAATCATATTAAACATCATCCCCGCAAGACGGGAGGAATGGACGAAACAAGATACAAATAGTGCCGCATATAGATGGTACACCATAACCACCATACAAGTCCCTGAAGATAACCCATCAAAACACATCACCACCTAAGACGAACATCTTAACACAAAGAAACATTGTAAACACAACATTCACCACTCATCGTCACTACTCACCCCCAAAGAACACCCCTAAAAAAACAGTCAGACTTCAACACCCAAGTTGAGCCACTATCGAAAAGTTCATAACCGAATGAACATGTAGCTTCCACAACCTCTCGACAATGTTGACATGTATAACATTTTTTGACGAAACTGTACATGTTTAAATTCCGAATGATAAATGAATACTCATACTTTTCTTTATCAAAATACTAATAGTTGTACCAACATGATGTGTTGCACAAGTAATAGATAGTTGTATTTTTTGTTAGTAGTTGGTCAAGGGTTCGATCCTTAATATGTATAGAAAAACATGTGTAAGTAAATGTCAACATTTTAAGTGAATCTCGGTTATGTTGAAAGACTATTTTCAACATGTACATGTTAGCAAGTGTACTAAATCGTCGTCAAATATTAAAATTTGTAAGTAAATGTCAACATTTTAAGTGAATCTCAGTTATGTTTAAAGACTATTTTCAACATGTACGAGCGAGGATGTTGGAACAAAATGTGTTTAACATTACCCTTTAAGTTTTGATGATAACAAGGTATTAAAAATTGTCAATTGGATATGCTAATATTTGTTCAAGTGTGCAGGACCATAGACAAAAATTTAGTGTCTCTTTAAAGCATAGGTCCTGGAAGAACAAATGAGAGCAATGAAATCAACAAGAAGGAAGCTTGAAGCGTCTGAAGATAAGAGGTTCTGTAGACAAGCGGTTCTGAAGAAGCTGACGTCATCAGAAGCACTCTCCTCAGAAGCTGACGTCATCAGAAGCATCTGATGATCATCAGGAGCTGAAGATCATCAGATGCTGGAAGACTGAAGAACTTCAAAATGTTGTTCAAATGAAGATTAAATCACGCCTGTCATTGCAGAAGATTGGGAGAATAAAACAACGGCTATTTCAAATGGATTTGAAGGCATTGGATGCTTATTCAGTTGAGAGCGTTGAAAAAGGACTTTTGTACGAAGTGTACAACCACTATCTCCACTACTCTGTTTTTATGTCTGCTAGTACAAGAACAACAGTTGTGCCTGCAACGGTGTTTTTCCAGACTTGGAATGAATTTGAAATTGATCCTTCATAGGACAATAATCATATCAGGCAAAAGATCATACTACTGGAGGTCATTGATGCGGATTATATTCAAGATTATCCTTCAAGTCAAGAGGACTTTGGTAGATCTATGGTGGTGACAAACCCTAATTTGTTGAACTTCTCAAATGTAATTCACAACATGCAAGTTTTATGGCTAGTTTCTAATGATGTCCGACAAGTTACGGAATTTTTGAGTGAATCCTGGTCTAACATGGCTCAAAATGATGAGAGTGTTGATTTGGGTGGAAACACAATTCAACCATTTCAACTGGTGGTTTCGAGAAAGTCAAAGAGCAGGTTAAAGAAGCAGCAAATCGAGGCTAACAAAGGATTCAAGGTAGGTGCTTCGAACCGTACCCCGCGCTAGCTCGTTGGTGTGTTGTTGTTCCTTATGCTTTTATTTGTTCTTTTTTATTTGGGTTTCTTGTTTTCCTCTTTTTTGTTGAGGTTTTGGCTTTAGTCCCCCCTCCTTTTTTGTTCTCGTTTTATTTCTAATATTATAAGATAAGATCAGGGTGTTGCAGCAAGCTACCCCTCTGCTCCTCGTCTTTTGCTTAAAAAAAAAAATACCAACTTTTCGTTTTAGTCCCTCTAAAATTTTCCTTCAACTTTTAGTCCTCTAAAACTTTTACATCTTCACTTTTGGTCCCTCTTTTAAGTAGAATTCATATTTTTGAATAAAAATTTTCAGAAAAATTCATAATATTATAAGAATATCTCCCAAAAAAATTTAGAATTTTTTAACAAAATATGAATTTAATATGAATTTTTATATTTTTGATGGTTAAAAATTCATATTAAATTTATCTTTTGTTAAAAAATTCTATTTTTTTTTGGGAAATATTTTTACAATGTTCTACACATTTCTGTACAATTTCATTAAAAAAATACTAAAATTAACTTAAAAATAGGGACCAAAAGTAGTGATTGAAAATTTTATAGGGACTAAAAGTTGAAGGAAAATTTTAGAGGAACTAAAACGAAAAGTTGATATATTTACAGGGATCAAAAACATATTTAACCCTAAATAGAAAAAAAGAAATTCAAAAATTATAACATATATGGACAAATTAATAATGCGGTTCAATTCATTCATTCATATTTCATCTAAGCAAAAAGAGATATAATACCTACAAAAGTACAAAGGTACTTAACCCTTACACAAAATGTCCTACAAATTAAGACACCGAGAGGAAACTACTCAATTGGAGAAACAACTTAGAGAATTACCTTATTTATAAAAAAGAACGAATTGCCAAACTAGTCAGAAACAACAAATGAAAACTCCCAATTATCCCCCCGAATCAAAACTGAAATCGAATCGAATCTTAGTTATGTTCAGTGATTAAGAAAATCGTATCAAAAGACTCATTTCTGAAAAATAATATTATTATCATCATTACGATCAATTTGAGCATTAGTTAATCAATGTTTTTTTACAAGATTTTTATAGATGTTAAAACACTTTTTTTTTATATATATATTGGTTCAATTTACTCACCTTGTGGATGCCCCTCCACCAAAAAAAAGACACAATATATTATAACTCATTCTCCCATTCACGTAAATTATGGTCGGACCTAGCTTATATCTTATCTTATTAAGTTAATTCTCATATCATCACTCATAATTTATTCAAAAAAAAATATCATCACTCATAATTCTAATTCATTTTTTTTCGAACTAGGAGTAATTCAAACCGTGGTCATAACTGTATAATCAACAATACATTATGCACCCAAGTGGATAAAATGTACGTGATGTGTAAATATCTAGTAATGTGATTGGCATATTAATACTGGTCTTACACAACAAACGTACTATTCATACTACTGACAATCATTACTTCTAAGAATATACTACGGATCATGTTAGTTGATTATTGTCAAAATCATCACTAAGCTTCATCCACCTATCCAATGAAACTCAAATACTTCTTAGATTAAACGTGTCTTCATCGATATGCATCATGTCTGATATCAACACATATGATAATATTAAATTAGGTTATTTTCTTGTAAAAAAAAAAAGGTTATTTTCTCATGTTAGTATCCGTATCAACGTGTTCATGTCATATCTGATGTCCGTGTCTGTGTTTAATAAGACTTTGACAAGTGGACGGTATGATCATAATAAAACTACCAATGCATTTATGTTCGTGAGATAGGAGGTGAAAATTTAAGTTGCTCACGAGTATGCCCTGCCTTATCATTCTGTTTCCAACTTCCACCGTTTATTCTCTTCCGTAGAGGTCCCCTTTAGTAGGGTATGTGGTCCCAAAGTGTGTAAGTCATACAGTTAAGTGTTCTCCTCACGTGATTTATCCTACCCACATCAATACAAAAGAGAAGAAAATAAACAAATAATAATACGTAAAAAATAGGGGTGTGGTGAAATAAATAATGATGAAAGAGTGGAGTGGTGAAGTGTGTAAATGTGTTGGTTTCTTTTCCAACCTACTCCCTCCCCCACATTCCCTGAGATATGAAGTTCATGCGAATACGAAATCATAGTGTTGACTATTTGAGTAACATGCGTACTTTGTCTGTCACGTGCTATATGCCTGTCCATTGCACCTCAATTTAGAGCTTTTGAGATCCTCATCATTATAGTACTATACTACTACTACACTACACATTCACACAATTAACAAATGAAGACTTTAATTAGTCTTTCTATACAAATTAGCATATTCAACGCAATCTGGATAAAAGGGTTGATTTAAAAAATAGAGATTCTATTAAACAAATGGATTTGTCCTTATTATTGTCTAACTTAGTCTTAGTATTCTACCAAAACAAATCTCGATTGTGAATGAGTGTACCAAAACATTGAGTATATTAGAAACATATACTTAATATTTTACTCCATGTGTCCCAAAATAAGCATTATAATCGGATTTTACGCATACCAATGTACAATTTTGATCGTTAATATATTTAATTATATATTAACAAAAATTATAAAAATTAAAATTTTGAAAATATTAACCGATCGAACAACATCGTATATACCAACATTTATTTTTATATAGTAGTAAAAAAATTACAGTAAAAATAGAATATTATGTGAATAATACACATGATGGTACTTACTTTCGGACAAATTAAGTACATAGTTATTGATTAATTACCTTTATAGAAACCTTAAACAACCACCCTTTAAACACTTGCTAGCAAATATGTTATCCTTATAGTTTAAACCAATTGAAATTTAATTGCCTAATTTTAATTCAAAGGACTAGATTATCCACCGAGTACTTTTTTCTTTATCATGATATAATCATATATGAGACGTGTCAGATACTAATTCTAAGTATCTCTTCCACAGAGATTTGAGTTCATGATTTGTCATGTTGTGAGAGTTTAATCTCTTTTTCTAGACCCAAGTTCAGCCGGTAATTAAAAGAGTGATATTTGTCGTTTGGAAATAAAAATTTAATCTGATCATGGCAGTGGCACTCGCGAAGGTGAGGGGGTCAGGAACCCTAGCTTAGACAAAACAATTAACATTAACATAGTACTATAAATAAACGGGGTAGTTGGATTCATTGTTTTCTAATTTGTAGATACCATTTGCTACATGGATATGAACAATATATAGGCCAAAAGTCTTAAATTAAAAAATAAAATATGGGTGGAAGATCAAATATCAAGGATGGTGCAGGGTTGGTGTCAATTGTTTGTAACAGACAACAAAGGGATAATATGTTTCCTTGTGTCAGGAAGGATATATATAAAATAAAAATCCATCAAATATATATTCATTTCGGAGAGTATATGCCAAAGGTATCGATACGATTTTATTTTATTTTTAGGGTGTATATATTATGTATTGATTCATTCATGTACGTTTCTGGAGGAAGTTTCTGTAGGTACGCTAATTTTGTTCATAGGTTAGGTTGTCGTCTTCTACAAATCTCACTGTTTTCATTTTCAAGCCTAAAATAGTAGTAGTATGTATTTAATTATTGTGAGTTAAACTGTGAAAAAGGAGATATATATTTTTAAAGACTGATTCAGTTAAAAATCATGTTGCCTATTGCTAATTGTTTGCGTATTATATGACCACCAGTTGTTTCTTCTTTTGACATGTAATGTATATGACCAGACCACCACTTAGTCATTTTTTAAGCTAGGTAAAAGAAAAATATATTATTACATGAGAGTAAAAAAAACTAATTCAGATCATTACAACATAGATATGCAAAGGTGACTTAATAAAGATTTCTATGCATCCCAACAAAAAAAATATCAAGAAAAAAGCAATAACGTATAGTTTTTTTTTCCAAGTGTAAATAACACACAATGATTATTATTATTATTACATTGTCTTGAGGAAAATACTTGATTAATCACAAATATTTAGACACTATGTAGAGCTGTTAATTTTAGGAGTGAGAAGTGGAATTTGTTTTGTGATGGAGCCGGTTGCAGTGCAGTGCCTCCGAATGTTTTGACGTAGTTTTGTGTTATCTTCTCTCGATTGGTTGGATTTTATTTTTTTTTGTTTGTTTTGACTCGTTTTATTAATTGCTATTGTTCTTGTTTGTTCTTTTGGACTTGGGTACTCCTTGTAAAAAATAATAATTTTCCCATGCACCAACATTTCTTCCTAAAGAAATTTGCCTAAAAAAATCTGAATCTTTTTTCTTAAAAAATAAATATTTTTCTCCAACAACATAACTTTTTAGAAAAAATATCTTTTATAAAATTTTGAAAATTGAAATTGGGTCAAAAGTTGGGCCTCAATACAATCCAAACATCTTAATAATTGTGAAATGATTTTTTTTTTATAATAATTTGAGGTAGAGGATTTTTCTTTGTTGAGGTAGAGGGAGTATTTATTATTCCCTCTTCTTTCATTTTACTCATTCATCTTCCTCAAAATATTAATGAAGAGTAATTTTGTAAACTAGATTGATGATCCGTGCGCCGCACAAGTCTTATGAGCTAAAATTATTTCAAAATGTATTTTGTTTTAGTGGAGTAGTTATAATGTTGATTTTTTTTTAAGGATAGTTATAATGTAGATTTGAAAATACTTAAAACCCAATTAATATTTTAATAATCAAGGACGAACGGGTCTCATCGGCTATAATAGAGACCAATAAA
>Ga0228710_1001153_pt1 | contig 38517 bp, 42 predicted proteins | sample MedpolnodulmetaG_FD_177995 | JGI IMG/M metagenome (GOLD analysis project Ga0228710, IMG submission 177995) | Root nodule microbial communities from Medicago polymorpha collected in Santa Monica, California, United States - pink nodules | ecosystem: Host-associated > Plants > Roots > Nodule...
TTGCCGAAAACCTCGGATGGATCACGTCCAGCCAGGAGCTGGTCCAGAAGTTCTTTCTCGATAGCCATGTGATGATTCTCTCCTTTTCATCATCATGGCCCACCGCACAGAATTCCTGACAGTCCCACTACCAAGCGGGCATTCGGCCGATAACACTACATCGTCGCCCTGCCGCAGCCTCAGAGGTAATCCGTCTCAGTTACTATGCAAGCGGCCGTCACTGCCATATTTACTAAGGGAAACACGGGGGCTCCCTTCGTATAACCAACTAACATGTGGGTCCGCCGAGGGACATAGATGCCTTTGTCGCGTCCAAAAGCGATAGCGCTTGCGTGGATCGCCATTTTTCTTGCTGCCGGTGCCGCGTCCTCCCAAGAAAGGTCCATCGATCCCAGTCTCCTGTCCAGCGATGAGTGGTTTTGGTGGTTCCGAGACGATCCACATGGACATCTTGTTCCGTTGCGACCATGTCGGTGAGCGAAAGCACGAGGAACTGCCATATCCCTTCACGCTCCCCTACCGGTCGAACCAAGGCTTGTACATCAACACCGCCAAAAAACTGATTGCCAGTCGTGGAATATTGGGAAAGAGGTGGCACGAGTATACGGAGGAGAAGCCTCTCATACGCGTGAGATACAAACTGGTCCCGCGGGGGGTGGAACATTAACGGAACGTTATATTCGACCGTGAAAGATTGGAGCTGGTCGAATTTCTTACGTCGGCCGACGGGCGAGAACGTTGGTCAGAGCGAAAGTCTACATGCCGGAGGATGGCGAAGGGGGAGCAACAGCCCTGAGCGTTCGGTTCACCGGCGAGACGCCGACTCTCTTACTGCCGTCGAGCGTCAAGTGCTTCCGGATGATCTCGCCCATCTTTTGGGTCGGCTGCGCGCCGCGCAGCTCGCCGTCGACGATGAAGTAGTGGCTCAGTTCACACCGTGCTGACCTGCTTCCAGCACCGCCTTGATCGCCTTCTGCGGGAACTCGTTGCGGTTCATGCAGAAGGCGAGCGAGGCTTTCCTGGCGTCCTTGCCCTCGGCTAAGGTGAAGTCCTTGCCTAACGAGTTGGCGTCGTTCTCAAGGGTGCTCGCAGTGGGCGGGACCTCGGGGACGAAGGAAACCCTCCGACCCGCCACAGGATGGACCGTCCTGCCTCCATGATCCGCAGGAGCTCCCGGAGCCGACACCCAGTCACGGAGCCAACGGGTTGGCTCCGGTGCCGCCGCCGGCGAAAGCCAGCGGCGCGTTGCCGGGTTGCCGGATGGTTTCAACTGCCCGCGACGACCACGCGAATTATCTAGTAGCACATGCGGGACCGCCCGCTGCCCATGCTGCATGATCGCAGTCACTACTGCTGCCGCTCGGGTAGACCGGCGCGGGGGCTGGCCGGTAGACTGGTCGTGGCGGTGGGACATAACGGCGTTGCGGCGAGGGTTGGGTCACTAACGGAACGAATGCGTTCATGACATCCATGGTGTCGTTGTCGGACCATCCACCGCCCCCGGAGGTTGCACACGCTCCCACAAACATTAGGGAAAGGCAGACGCCAAAAATTCGTAGTCTTTGCACCGGCATGTCTGAACTTCCTTATTTATTCAAATTTCCTTGATCAAGCTGTCATGAACAGCACGCTGTGACGCATCGCGAAGCCCTCTATGGACGTCAGCCTTGGTCGCCGGAACGCCACGATAAGTTTTCAAAGGATTCAGTGCCTGCCTCGACGTTTAACGGTTTCTCCAACGGTCTGAGCCCTCTCCAGCAATGACGATGACCACCAGCGTCGACACCATCTATCGCGTTGCTGCCACTCCTTGTTGTCGCTGGCCCTCAACCTCGGCCTGTCAGACACAAGGGTAAAGGAATTGTGATTTCTTGCATGACCCAATTGGGTCATGCCTCCGTTGGAAAGGGATTGTCACCAAACGCCAGTCCTCCCGCCACGCATCAAGTCATCAAGTTGATAGCTGTTTGCCTCGGACTCGAACTGCCACGAGCCAAAGCAGATCGACGGGCCGATGATCGGATGTGGCCAATGAGTCGGACAATCAAGATAGTAGCCGATACGCTAGCCGCTCTTAACCTTCTTCGCCGCTTCTCGCTTCGTCTCCGTCTTCGTGATCCAGCCATCGGAGCTATGACTTGATCGACAGTCCTGATGCGATCTGCGAACGCCGGATGGGAGGTGTCTCATCGCTCTGCAGAGGAGTGGGATACGAAGAGATTTAGCCGACGTGGCTGTGTGGCCGGTGGTAGGGTATAGGAATCAAGACGTTGCGATCCGCTCCAGTATGGGACTTCGTCGCGGTCGAAGCATCGGGGGGGAGTACGTCAGGGCCTGGGCTGAATTTTCGCTCCGCTTTCCACTCCATCCCTCGGGAAACGGTTGTCGGCGTGGTCAAACAATCGGCACTCCCGCTGACGTCTCGAGAAGCTGAAAGCTACGCACTGATCTCTGTCCCAACACATGCTCTCACATTGGTCACGTGAACTCGCGACCCGCGGGTTGCCGATTTGATCGCCGCTGATGACGTACTCTCGATAGAACTCCATGATGACCGATTCGCTGCGAAAGCCGGGATGCGCGGTTCCGCTCAACACTCCCGTCGTCGCTCTCGGCTCGAGCCGAAGCTTTGCTGTACCGCGCTTGAGGAAGCACTTCTGGTTCCATTCGTTGAAGGTGAATGCCTGGCATTCGTCGTTGCCGCGGCATAAGTCTTCGCATTGGCTGATCGATGAGGCGGACCCTTGGTCGAGGTCAAACCCGAACAGGTCAAAGTTCGCGTAGTGCTCGAACGTACGGGGCGGGGCGGCTTCGGTCGCAGGCGGCTCCCTGTAACCTCCGATCGGGTAGCGCGTCCCAGCCGTGAATGCCGTGTCTTCCCGCGCCGACGCTATGCCAGCGAACATTCGACATTGGTTCGTCGAGGAAGAATGATCGAACCCTGCGCACCCGGACCTGTCGGTGCATAGCTTTTGGCACTGCTCGAGCGTCATCAAGACCTGTGCGGTCGTCAGACCGTTCAGTACAGTTCCCGGGTACTCGATGAGCTCTCCTTGTGAATCCGTCTGTTGGGCGAAGAGCATCGGAGAGGATACGGCCGTCAATACAGCCGCGACCACCATCCGTGCTATCTTGGGCCATTCGAAGAACGCTACTTTGAACTGCTGCATGCTTCTGACTTTCGCGAGGAACAGTCGTTAGGGTAGGAAGTCTAGGGAAGCCGAATTCACCTTTTCCATGTCATAGAGGATCGAAGCGCAGGTTCGCATTGCTCCCCTCAGTGCTCCAGCTTTCAATGCTGCAGTCCGTGCCTCTCTTGGGTGCTGCCCCACGAAGGAAAAATGGCACCGACGACGCCGGATCGAACAGTCCCTGCATCTCGTATTGGATAATGCCGCACCGGCTGCTAGTCAGGCGGGCGTTGCCGACAAGGGTGCCTTCCGCAAGCGTTCCCTTGAACAACGTCGAGCCTGGTCTGATACCGAGTCTCAGGAGTTGAGCTTTTGGCACGTCATAGACGATTTCGATTTCGCTGCTGCCGTCCGAATTCGGCTTATGACGCAGGATCATGGCGCTTCCGTTATGGAGCCACTCTGACTGCCGCGGCTCCGTCGTAGGCGGTTCCGGCAAGTTCGCAGGTTCGCCGTAGCCCGCGACCGCCTGCCGCGCCGATGCGAACGAGCCACGCGAAACCCTTGCAGAGGTGACGGTGGCAAACATACGGCAGATGTTTGTAGCGGCGATATGATCGAAGCCGACGCAGCCCGAACGCTCGTCGCAAAGCTGGCGACATCTGCCGATCGAATTGTTGACCTCCGCCGACACTTCTCCGCTGAAGATCGTATCTGGGTATTCCAGGAATTGCTGTCCGGTTGCACGGCTCGGCATCCAGACCACCAAACAAAGGCACAAAATCATCCCACCAACGGTGGCCACCGCACGATCGCATAGCTGTCGCTTACCAGCACTGAAAACCGGGTTAGATGCGATCATCTTGGGTCTCCCTAAGTTCTCTGCGGCTGTTCGATCACCATCGACTTGCTCACTCGGCCTTTGCTGATGAAGCGGTCGGGTACAGCTTGTTCTTGAGCCGCATGATCCTCCCGTAGGATTCCTGGATGCGGGCGAGTATCATTGGATTGGACCGTGCCTCCTTAAGGAGAAAATCCGATATGCGGTCCGGGATCGTGGGATCGGGACTCTTGTCGTTGGCGAACACGAGCACGTCGTTGCCAGCAACGACGGCCTGCCTGACTGTATCCTCGAAGCTTCGGGTGCGGATGATCGCTCCCATTTGCAGATCGTCACTGATGACCACTCCCCTGAACTTGAGCTTCTTGCGCAGAAGTCCGATAAGCGTGGCCGGGGACATGGAAGCTGGCGTGTCCTCTGCACCTGGAATGTTACGATTGACGACATGGGACGACATGATCGTCTGGGCGTCGCCGCTCGCGATCAAGTCGCGGTAGGGAGCCAGCTCCGAATCTCCCCATGAGTCCGTAACCTCGACGGCCCCCTTGTGCGTGTCGCCCGAACTCGATCCATGCCCCGGAAAATGCTTCAGGGAAGTAATGACCCCGTTCTCGCGATGCCCTTGGATGAATGCTCTGGCGTAGGCAACCACCTTCTTCTCATCCGACGAGTAGCTTCGTCCAAGGCGACCGATGATTGGATTGTGAGGGTTGGTGTTGAGGTCGACTACGGGACCGAGATTGAGATTGAAACCGAACGAGGCGAGACCCGCAGCCATGTTCGAGTATTCCGCCTTGGCTTCACCCGGGGACATGTACTGCGCGACCGAGGCAGCGCTCGGAGTTTCCTTGAAGCCGACGGCTTTGGTCAGACGCTCGATCCTTCCGCCTTCCTGGTCGAGCGCCACCAGCAGGGGAATTGATGAGACACTCTGTAGGCGCTCGTTCAGGTTGCCTACGGCCCTGAGACTTCTTATGTTTCTGGTGAGATACAGGACGCCGCTTATTCTTCCCTGCGCCGCCTGATTTAGGACGGACCTGTAGCCCTCGTCCTCAGGTTTGTTTCCGACAAATCCGACCAGCACCATCTGCCCGATCATCTTGCGGAGCACGATGTCTCCGGCACTCGCCCCGGCCTCCTCGGCATGGACTTTCGCCTCGCTCAGCGACGTCAAAGTGGCGAGGACCGCCACCAACAATATTCCCGCGCGCTTGATCATGTCCGTCTAATCCCGGCTGGCCACGGGCAGGATGAAATCCGGCGCGACGGTGCGGTTGATCTTGCGGGCAGAGACCATTCCCTTGTCGGTACGGGACGGGAAAAGGCTCGGTCCGAGTTTCAGGTAACAATGGTCGGGGCGGGTGAAGTAGACCCAGGTGAACCCTCCGCAGCTCGCGGCCGCCTCGCATTGCCGCATGCACTGATCGTAGGACGTGGCGGGATATTCGCCGAGATCGTTACCCGGCAAGTCGCTAAGAAGAAAGAGGTCCCACTCAGCCGTAAGCTCCACCCTGGCCGCCGACGGTTTCGCTTCGAAATACATTCCCGACGTGACGCCCGCGGCCGCCTGGACGAACTCGTACCCGGTCTTGAGGAAGCATCGGTTTTGCTCGCTGTTGAAGGTGAAGGCGCGGCACGAATTGTCCATTTCGCATCTTCTGGAACACATCGAGACGTCGTGGATTTCGAGGCCTTTCGGGACGATGTCTCCACCGTATAGGTCGACGCCGGAAAACTGCGCGAAGTGCCACGCCTTCGCTTCCTCAGGTGGAGGCAGGTTTGCGGGATCGCGGTAGCCAGCGATCTTGTTGCGGGTGCCCGCGGAAAATCCAAAATCGGATTGCCCACCCGCGACCGCCGCGAAAAGCCTGCACATGTTGTTGGCTGATGAATGATCAAACCCTGCACATCCGGAACGCTCTTCGCATATCCTTTGGCAATCCGCTTCGCCTCGGTCGAACTCGGCGCTTACGAAGCCTTTGAGCATTGTCTGCGGATACTCTAGGATCGTCGGCTCCGCCTGCTGCGCGGCGACCGGAAGATGCGTTGAACCCGCCAGCAAAAGAACGGCGACGATTGCCCGTTGCGCTACTTTACGAAAACTCATTCTGAAAATGTCCCCCGCCCATGCCACCATGGGCCCCGATTCCTGCTGTTGTCCTTATGGGTTGAGCGATCCCTCGCAATAGGTGCTACCAAGAAAACTCTCGAACGCACTCGCGTGGGCCGACCCCGTGTTGCTTGCTTCCCGGCACAGCGAGGTGAGCAGGGTCTCGGCTTTCGAATTGCCTTCCAGTGCAAGCTCGAAATATGACCTGGCTGCCTTGTTGGCATCGATTGAAGAGACACGGTCGGCAGCGAAGGTGCGCGGGTCGTACCACTGCGCGATTTCCAGTTTTGCTTCTGTGTTGCCCCGCTGCATGGAGAGCTGGATCGCCTGATTGCCGATTTCGCGGTTCCCCTGTGCGAACGCGTCGCGGCTAAGAGCAAGCAGTTCGTCGCCGTCGTTGTCGGTTTGCTTGAGCTTTTCGAAACGGCTCGCAAGCGGCGGATTGGTGGGTTCCTTGTACCCGGATATCAAACTGCGTGTCTCGGCGAGCGAGCCGGAGACCGATCTGGCTGATCCGACACTGGCGAAAATGCGGCAGATGCCCTTCTCCGAATGATCGAAGCCCGCGCAGCCGGGGCGTTGAACGCATATCTTGCGGCATTCGTCGAGGGACTTCGGAACCTCGGCGCTGGTCATCCCATTGATTACCGTGTCGGGATAGTTGAATAGCTGACTGCCTGCGGAAGCTTCCTGCGCGGATGCGGGTGGAGCCCCAAGCGCCGCCAAGGACATCCATGTCGCCGTCAGCGCCACGAAAAGAAGCCCTACGTAGTTCGTTCCACCCGTTTGCTTGAATAAGCGCATCTTGTTTGGCTCTCCCCCACGGAACTGCGAACCGGGAAGCTCTTTGTCGCTGGTCATAGATCAAGGCTCCCTTGGCAGTAGGTGCTATCAAAGAAATCGCGGTAGTTAGGCCCGCCGTTTCGGCTGTCCTGACACATCGACGTCAGCAATTCGCGTGCCTCGCCATTGCCGCCAATGGCCAGCTCGAAATAGGCGCGGGCCGCTCGGTTGGCGTCCACCGCCTGCACGCGATCCTGTGCAAAAGTCCTCGGGTCGTACCACCCGGCCTGTTTGAGCTTGGCAGCCACGTTTCCTCGCTCGACCGCCAGGTTGATCGACTGCGCCGAAATGGCCTTGTCACCTGCCTGGAATGCCTCGTCGCTGAGGGCTAGCAACTCGTCTCCGTCGGTATCGGATTGCCTGAGGCGTTCGAACCTTGCCGACAACGATTCGACGGGTGGTCCGGGATTGATCTGGGCCTTGATCCAATCCCATTGCCAAAAGGCAAGCCCTCCGCCACCGCCAACCAGCAACAGCAATAGGAGGTAGACCCATACTCTTCGTTTTGGAGGTTCAAACTTCTTCGTCTCCTCTTTGATCTCCTTAACCTCGGGAATCGGCGGAGGCTCGAATATTGGAGGAGGCTCTGGAGGGGACTCAGGGGGCTGAGGAAGGTCCACTGGCTTGGTTGGTAGTTCCGACGGCGGTGTCTTGTAGCGTTCGATCGTCCCTGTGTATGCCTTTGGACTCTGCATGATCTCGGGCCAGAACGCGCGGCCGAAAGCATCGGCACCCGCCACTTGCAAGCGGACATTCTGGCTATAGGGAATCCGGTCGCATATCTCCGGACCCGCCCGCACGACGATGCGGTCGGCTGATCGGGAGACCAGTTCCACCCCCATGGCGACCGGGGCCGCCTGCCATCCGTCAGACCCGAGATAAGGAGTGTCTGTCGAATTTCGTTCGACGATAAGCCGCACAGGGCCGTCAGGAACGGAGATATTGTGGAATGTTATGAGTGCATGGCCGTAATAGCGCTCATCATCCTCGACCACCTCGATGGGGAGTTCCTTCATCAAACGGCCTTCCCGAGCTGGACGGTTGATGACGAGGGATCGCTCAAGCCGGCGATGATCGTCCTCAGGCGCTCATTCTGCTCGACATTGACCGTGAACCCCTCTCCTGACATCACGTTGTCGATCACCAGTTGGTGGAAGGCATACATCCACTCCGACAGGGCCAGGTAGGCGAAATCGCGCCTGTCATGCGGCAGCTCATCGCAATTCGCCTGCGCTGGCCGTCTGGCGAAAACGGCGAAGGTGCCGTCGTCTGTACCGTCCGGTGCCTTTGGCCGCTTGTCTTCGGGCAAGGAGTCGAACCCGAGGGTGCTTGCGAAGCGATTGATGTGGCTTGTCGCGAAGAACCCCGCTTTCTCGAGCAGGATATCGGACCGTTCGATGGCATTTCCCGTAAGCTTCCCGAGGTCGATGGCAATGCGGCTCTCTAGATCGGATCGGCGTGCTCCGGCGATGAGTTCCGACACCAGTTCGCTCGCGGTCTCTGCGTCCAGTCCCATGGTCTGCAACGCTTCATCGTTTCTCGTCAGGGCGAAAAGGTTCTCCGTCCAATGGCCAACGGCGGCCTTGGCGAGATAGGTTTCCTTCACCATCCCTTTGGATGGTGAAGGAGCCGTTGCGGTAACGCTTGCGTTGGTGGAGTTCGTAGCCGCCGCAGCTTTCCTTGCGTTCCCCGGCAATGGGGGACCGCCCTTGGGTAAAGGCGGCGCGGCCGGCCGCTTCCCGTTCGTTTCGGAAACAGGAACCTGGTGTTCGTCGGATGAGGAAAGTCCCCTCAAACGGCTTCCGTAGGCGATGTGCAGGTGCTCGGATATGCCGTTCTGCGATATCTGCAACATCCTTAGCGCGCTGCCGAACTGGTTCCGGTTCCAGGCGTCGGACAAACCCGAGAGTATTCTCTCCGAGATTTCCTGGCGCACCTCGAGGCGTTTGTTGATGTCACTGTCCACGAAGTATGGCGACACCGCGCGTCGGAGGTCCTGGGCGATGGCGTTGATGCGTTCCCTGATCTGGTTGTACTTGATATCAGGCCTGCAGATCGCTGCGAGGCTCTGCGCGAGGTAGGTCACCCCGCCATCGTTGAGCTTGAGCGCCTCGTCGAAGGCACGGGCAGGATCGTGGAAATGATTTTGGACTTCGTCGACCTCGAGGTAGGCCGCTCGCAACGTCGCGATCTTCTCGACCTTCTCAGGCAATACCTCCACTTCCTGATTGCCGTCGTATCTGACCATGAACTCGGCTTTGAAGTTGGGATTGCGAAGCCAGAAGGTGTTTTTGAAGGGTGTTCCCGGTGTCCACTCGAATGGCCACCTGTGTGCTTTCCCGAAGTAACTCGTCAGCGACGAGCCCATGCGTGCCTTGAAGCGGTCAGAAGGACTGTTTCCCTCATCACCCGCCCTTTCGTTAAAATGCTGGTCCATCATCGTCAGGATGAGAAAAAGAGCGGTCTCGGCACGGGCGCGGTCTGCGGGCGTGGCACCGTGTGTCGTCTGTATCCACCTGTCGATCATGTCGGGAAGTTCGACGACTTCCTGGTTCGACGGCTTGATGCAGAGGAGGATGCTGGAAATCTCCTGTTCCGCGACGTAGCGGTCGAACAGGAAGGCGACCTTTCCTCTCCGGAACAGGTCCTGGAGCGCATCGGGCTTGTCTTCGAAGAAGGTTTCGAAATCAACCTTCTGCCTGCTTCTGGCACCCGGGAAGTCGAGTAGGTCGGTATGTTCGAAGAACGGCCAAGGTCGCTCGGCGATGGCGATCCTGAGCTCGGCGGCGAGGGCGGTCACCACAGCCCTCCCAAGCATGACCGGGGGCCCGTTCATCGAACGGATCGAGAGGTCTTCCGACTCCCCCGCATTGCCAAGCCCGCTGAGCGTGGCCACATCGATGATGCTCTTGTCGCGCGGTATAAGGGCGTCGATCTGACAATAGGCATCCGTCGGAAACCCTAGCCTCTCCAGGGCGGACACGAGTTCCGTGTAGACGGCAGTGAACCGGGGAATGCCACCCCAGAGAACCGAGAAGAGATCGGCGCGGTCGCGGACGGAAAGGCGGGGAGCCAGTTCCGCCGCCGTCTCCCAATATGCGGAAAGCGTTTCGATGTAGGAGAGGCCGGAAAACTGCTTCTCGAAATAGTCCTGCAAATCCCAGACTTGTTCCTCGCTGAGTGAGGACGAAGATTGCGATCCAGCGCGGGAGCGGGCGGCCTCCAGAACCGACAGCACCGTCTCCGGCTTCAAGGGCGGCCGTTTCTTGGGGTCTCCGTCGAGAAAGAAGCTGTTCCCAAGGATTTTGGCGATGTCGGTCTCGCTCAGCATCCGGAGCACGACCGGCGATCCTGCGGGGCTTGGTTCCTGCCGGATGGAAAACCGGGTGACGAGGCCCGTGGATTCACGGTCACCACCTGGGTTGATCTCACGGATGAAATCCACGTCGCGGCCGAGGTCGCCAAACCTCGCCATAAGCGGGTTATCCTTGTCCCTGGCGAGTACCGACACGAGGTAGGATTTTCCGGCCTGGCTCGGTCCGAAAACGCCGACGCACATGGGGCGGTCCACTGCGGCCTGTGTCTTCCTCGCGGCGATGATGGACTTCCTGATCTGTTGCTCGGCCATCCGACGGCTACTGCCTACGCGTTCGGCATTCTCTGGGTTCGAGACCCAGGCAAGGCTTTGCTGTGCCATTTCAAGGGCGTTGCCACAGATTTTCTTCAGTTCAGCTTGCATGATGATCGCCTGATTTCACTGAATGGACAGTATCCCGGTGTCGAGCCAGTACCCGTCGCCCGTGTCTATCGCCAAGGTGTCCAGTTTCAATTCCATCAGGCGCTTGACGGGCGCGCCCGATGCGTCTTCCGCATCCTCGATCACGAATTCCTCGCGTGTAAGTTCGCTGGACAGCAGGATTGCCTCGTTGGTTTCCTCCTCGTCGGCGTTCTGGGCGTTCCTCGCGATCGTGACCCTGATCGGCTTGGGGATGTTACGCGTCGTCCGGGACTGGGCGACGGTCAGCTTGTATAACGGCGTCGCGACCCAACGCTCCAACGGCAGTTGCCGGAACCCGATGCGCACGGGATTGTGATAGTCGAACGCCGTTTCCTCGGCCCCTCCGGCGCTGTCGAGATCGATGTCGCGGAACAGCAGCTTCTCGTCGGTCAGCGTGGTTCCGCTCTCGAGGCGGCCTATGTAACGCGCTGTCGAACGCATCCTCAGATACTGGGAATAGAGCGTGAAGTTGGTGATCGAGGACTCGGAGAGAGCGCAGAGCATCGCCCCGACAACAGCCGTCGTCTTGGGATCGTCAATATGGGTGTTGCTGACGCCGCGGAACGGATACCACGTTCCGACCCTGTAGTCCCTGATGGGTATCAACGCGTCGGTCCTCACCGCCATCTTGTTCGTGAACAGGCTGATCATTTGCGGGAGCCGCATCGGCCGTCCAGTCAGCAACACGACATCGGCGTCCAGGTGGTTTATCGCTTCGCCGATGTTGTCGAACACGCTGTCGAACGTCGAGAGAACGCATTCCTCCACGGCGACCGGGTCGATCAGGATGTCGCAGTCGGCGATGCGGAATTCCTCGGCTCCGAGGGCGCTGGCCTTGCCCTTGAGGTACTCGAGTATTCTCTCGTCAACCGGGATTTCTGCGTTCTGGTCATCGTCGGCGCGCATGTCGAAAAAGTCCGATGCCTTCCGTATCGTTGTATGGCGCTCGTTCGGCGACATCGCTTCGCATTCGGAGAGAATGCCGATGGCGATGGGCTGCATGACCTCGAGTACGAACTGCCGCCGTAGATGCTTTTCCTGCTCCGACATCGTCGGATTGTCGCCCGCGAAACGGTCCTTCAGGAAGTTGCGTGCGTTTCCAAGCCCCGCCGCCCCGAGTTGCTCTTCGAAACGGGGAATAATGAGACTCTCGATGATCGTCTTCAGCAGATCGTCGCCGGCGATGCGGAACCCCTCGCGGAAGTTCTGATCCGGATAGAGGGCCACATTGTCCGTCTGGTAGTACGTCGTTACCATCAGATCGGTGGTACCGCCGCCGACGTCGACGCTGGCTATCCGTAGGCTCCTCTCTTTCTCTTTCGCTTTCGCCTTGCTCGGCGGAAGGGATGCGGGTCTCTCCCTGTCCTTCCCGAGGAGGTCGAACAGTGCGCGTATCGAACCAAGCTTCTGCACCGCTTCGCCGTATAGGTAGACGAGGTGGACCGAACTGGCCTCGTCCCATGAGCAATGCACCTCGGGCCGCTTGCTGTTGATCCCGTTTTTCGTGTTGCTCCAGCCCGCCAAAGACCACACGAGTTTGACGGCCGCTTCCGCCCGCGACTTGAGGATGCGCTGCTCCTGCACAGGAGTCGCCGACGGGATCGTCATGATGATCCGTCGAAGCCGCCTCGGCACGTGCTTGAGACGACGTCCCCGCCTTACACCGGGATTGTTCATCATCGACATCGCCTGAGCGATGACCTCGGCGAGCATGAAGGTGAAGAACGATGATTTCGAGAACGAGAACCGACTGGCCGTCTGGAGTTCTTGTTCCATGATCTTCAGCTTGTATTTCTGACGATCGCTTTCAAGCTGTTCCAGCACATCCCCCCGATCATTGACGAACCTATACATGGTCAGCTCGATGGGAGGTTGCACGTTACCGTCTTCGTCCGGCGTAGCGGATCGGAACTTCCACGGTTGCAGGACCGGATCGGAACTCCAAAGATACCGCTTGGGAGAGGACATGCCGGTCGAGGCTTCGGTACCCTCCGATGCGCCGCGCAATCTCGATGCTTCTGGCCCGATGCGTAAAAGACTCGGCCAGAAAAACGCCCTGGACCTCCCTGAACGTCTGGCCTTGTCCTGCGGGCCGAATTCGGCCGCTACCAGCTCGCATTGGCTCTCGAAGGGATCGCGGTAAACCAGCTCGGGTCTCGAGAGGTCCCGCAACTCCATGACGAGGGAGTTGTTCAGGTCGACATTCATGTCATCGGGGAACGACTGGATGAGGAGGCCGCAGGAGCGGGAATTCCCGATGTCGAGTACGAGGTCGACGTCGATCGGCTGGACGGCCTTCGTCTCGCTTACCGTATCGATCAGCGTCACCCTGCCGAGTTTGATGACGCTGGCGATGAACTGGACAAATGTGATGTAGCGGGCGAGGTGTTCGAACTTGTACGGGAAGTCGTCTGCCCGCAGTTCCCGTCCCTTCTTCTCAGCCTTCTTGTAGCTGTAGAAGATATCCCGAAGCCAGTCGTCGACCCACTGCTGGACGTCCACATCTCCCCGATCGGGCACGTTGATCTTGTGGGACAGGAAGGAAATTATGTCAGCGAGCCGACTCATGTACCTGAACGACTCCGTTCGTGTCGCATCCTCCTCCGAGGGAGCGAGATAGAGTCTGTTCGGCCGCTTGGGAGCCAGCGACGTGTCAAACGCGAAGATGATACGGTGGGTCGCTTCCTTGTCCTGATAGGTCTTGCGCGTCTCGGTTACGCGGGCGCGTACCCAGTCCGTTGGCCCCTGCGCGTATATCTCGTTGCCGAAGTCGTCCCGTCCCGGCTCGATCTTGAAGAACGGCATCGGCACCCAACGGTTTAGGAAGGTGTTCAACGCCAGGGACTTGTTGACCTCGTAATTGGCGACATCGTCGGCATGCGAGGAGTATGGGAAAGGGGCGGTCGGATCGTCATCCTTCCAGTTCGTCAGCAGCCGGACAAGCGTCTTGCCGTCGGCATCCACCTGGCCCGGCGACTTCCGCTCGATGAATGACCGGGAGAGGCGCGGGGACTGGTCGAAATCAAACCCGAACTCGACGAACTGGATGCCGCTGTCGGGAACCAGTGTCAGGCCTTCGCCGAAATCCGCTAAGTTGGTCAGCATGTCTTCACCACTTCGTACGCTACTGTCACGGTACAGTGAACTCCATCACCCGAACGAGGTCGTCAGCATTCTGGACGCCGCCAGACTGGATTATCGGTGCTTTCCCCTTTTGCTGCACAATAACTTCGAACGGGGTAAAGCTGGGGGGACGTCCGCCGTTTGTCCCGTAAAATAGTACTTCTACGCCGTAGCGGCCGGGCATCATTGAACTCCCGCTGAAGCGAATGTGTTCTATGGGGTGATCAGTATACGACCCGACGTTCCTGTCGATTTCTAGCTTCCCGCCGCAGGCCTCTGCAGCAAGCGATACTTTGTCGCCATTCGGGCAAACGAGCTTCAGGTCGAGGTCATCGATGGTGTTCCACAATAGACTTATCGTGGTCTCATTTGGATTGAGTTCGACGCCTGCGCGGCGGACGCGATCCTTCATCTCTTCGATGGGGTCGAGAACAGGCTCGGGTTGAGGTGGGACACAGGTTTCGATCTTGGACCTGACCCGATCTTGCCGAACTCTGAGCTCGGCTGTCAGGACGCTGCTCTCGCTCCTGCTCGCCTCCATCCGCGGATTTGGAAGCTGCCTGCAGAACGCGCCGTCTCCCCACCCGAAGACGAACCGATCCGTGAACGGTACCCGTACTCCGCAGGCGGGAAGCAGGAACCATCCGATCACGAACGGGAGTACCAGTGCCAGCGTCCAAAGCACCGAGGAAAGGATTCCAACCCAGTTCCGCGGGTTCGATGTGACTGCGACGGCGGCCGCAGTCGTGGTTTCGACGGTGGTAGGTTCGTTCGTCGGCGGTCGCTGATCGATTAGAACCCGTGCCGAATCCGGAAAGACCCGTTCGCGGCGGTGAATGACATGGCTGCCTGCCAGTTCGGAGGTCCGAGGTTCATACCCCCAGGCGGTCAGCACGATCGCCGCTTTTCCGGACGGCACGTCTCCCAAGAGCCAGATATTCTCCTCTCCCGGGTACCGTAAAGCGGTGCGTAGCGCTGCCGCCTTCGTCTGGGAAGCCTCGTCCTTTCGTGACTCGTAACCCTCGGCTGCGCTCGCAATTGCCGAGACGTCTGCCTGGAGGCGTCTCTTGTAATAGTCCGCGAATTCTACCGGGAGAGTTGTCAGCTGGGTGATGGCGTCGTCGCTGTCTATGTACCAATCGATTCCGGTTTTGTCGGTCTTTTCCACGGGTTCAGCAAGCAGCAGAGAGAGGCGTCCCCTGAACTCCTTCTCAAAGATCGCTTCCATCCGAGGCAGAGACCGCTCTGCGGACGATCCGACCGGCCGCATGTTCAGGAGGGGCGTCGTCGTAATGAACTGGCTCATTTCGATTCACCCTGCTGTACTGCCGGGCGGGTTTGCGTCGTTGTAGCCGCTTCACGAGGAGGCAGGTCCACCAAGGCAGGGTCGATGTCGCAAGCGTCTTTGCCGATCTCTGTTTCCAACAGGGCGATGTTCTGCGTGAGACTTCCGTTTGCGTCCTCCAATTGGGAAAGGACGCCTTCGTCTATTGGACTCTCCCTTTCGTAAACCAGATTGCCTGGCCAGGCCGTGTAGGCGAGGATGGAGCCAAACAACGCGACCAGCACAGCCGGGACCCACCATCGCCACCGTTGCGGAGCGTAGCCGGCGAAGGTCGTTGTCGGCGGCATTGTCGTAGCAGGCTGCAACGGTTGGCCGCCGCGCTTGCCAGGCGAGTGGTCATCCGGCTCGATAGTGCCTGAATTGGTCCACGGCCTTCCCGGTAGGCGTGCCGCCATATCGGTCTTCAGGAAGCGTCCGATCGTGGCGTCGGAGTGTTTCGCATAGACCGCTTCGGAACTGGTCGCGTCCGGTGGCAGCGCCCCCCAGTTGGTAAGTATCGCATGCTCCCCCACGGCCATAATGGAATCATCGCCGTAGACGTTGAGCATAGCAGCGACCGTGTCTCCGATCTCCGGGTCGCGCAAAGCCGGTCTGATCGCTTCCAGACGCTGGATCAAGTCCTCTTCGACACGGGAAAGCTTGGCCCGATCAAGCGCGCCTATCTCCTTCGGATCGTCGTCGTAGCTTCCGAACCAAGCGACGTTGAGGAGATCGCTGCCGCCCTGGCTTTTGACGTTCGGTTCCGCGAACAGCCGGGAAACCCCCTCGCCACATAGCGCATCAATACGCGAGAATGTGGCGTCGCAGGCACTCCAAATAGAAATGCCGTGCAGAGAGAGAACTTCTGAAGCCTTGATCTTGCTCGAGCGTACAAAATGGATGTTGCTCGCCTTTGGCATATTGCCCCCGCCAAAAACCAACTATTGAATATTTATTGCAAATATACCATTCCCCATGATCATCTACCAAGATGCGAAGAGGTTTGCAATGAAGACCATGGACGTAAAATAACACTTGGTTAACTTTGTTTGTTGCCCGTCTGCAGCGATGTGGCAACGGCTCATCGGCCCCGATCAATTCGTCGCCACTGGTTACGTCTTCGTCTTCCTCTCAAACTCGCAAGCCTATTTCAGCGGAATAATTCGGTCATCCCCCGTTTGGGTCATGACTGTCCCTTTTCTGTATCGAATGTGCGGAAAATGTCTGACGTCCATTGAAGGCTGCGACTGTGAGAGAGTATAAAATCATTCCACGCATCGCCTTGCCAGTTCTCCTCGGCTGCCTGGTTGGGGCATTTCCGGCTGAAGGCGGCTCCGTCCTCCGCACACACGATCAATACATCACGGGAATGGTGTGCATCGAAGGTAGTCTGAGCGAACTGCCCAGAGCTCTTTCCTCTCTTCGGAATTCGGGAATAAGCGCTTCCAAAGGTGACTGGGAAAGGGACGAACACTGCCATGGAGACGGTTATGCCATTTCTTTTCCTGAGGGACTCGAACGGGAAGTTGTTCGGAATCTGGGCATGATTAACGTAGCGGCGAGAGTGACTTCTGCCCCAAATCATGAAACGAAGGTGCTCATTGATGAATCCGAGCTGTCTCCCACACCAATTTCGGACGAGACCCTGCGCGAGGCAAAATCCCAAATGGATTGCAAGCTCCGAGCTGTCGCCCTTCAAACTTCAAGACCGTACTTTTTCAACCTTGTGACGGTCCCGTTTACCCCGGCCTTTGTTGGGACATGCACTTGCTCGGACACGCTGCGTCCTCTCCGGGATTGAGGTCAGCAAACCTCAAAGGCAAAATCTTCGACAAATACTGGGTGAGAATTTCCCTGGTGATATGGATGGGGCGGTTCGCCATGCTGTCCAGCGACGATGACGAACCATGGACGGACAAGGTTCTGGTCTATCTATCGCCTGGAATAACCGAATTTGCCCCTGGGCCCGAAACCCGGCCACCCACTGACGCTCAGTTTGATCTAATTAGTGCAGTCGAACCGGACATGGACGGGGAAATGTTCGATCACCTAGAGGATGCGATCAGCTGGAGCCTTGCGAAGAATTTGTTCTCGACAAAGCTGAGGTGCGAGACTCGCGAGTAGATGTTCACCGCTATGCAGAGGTCCCCAGGAGTGACATTAAGCTCCGCTTGGGGCGGCAAAATGCGGAGTTTCGCAGAGGCAATAACGGGCAAGTCACTGCACGCTGAGCCGGCGACAAGGCACGAAGGTGTGTCCACTGGTTGACTCTGATCCGACAAATGCCGGGGCAATCAAGATGGGGCCGCTGATCTCCTTCCGAATTTCACTCGCATCTTATGTTTCGGTAACCCTTCCCGCATAAAGGGTGACCTCCCTTCGATCTGGTCCGCTAAAAACCATTCTCGGAGCCGCACTGATTTTCAGGTGTGGACGTCAATCCCAAGGGCCAGCGCCAAAGTAGCAATCCACTGAGGACGTCCCCGACCTAGCCTGCGACCACGAAAACTACCGTAGGTCTGAACTGCCCCCACTTTAGACCGGACAGTCAGCATAAGCAGGAAGGCTCAAGCACAGGCTTGAGGACAGGCCTATGTCTAACGAGCTTCGACAGGTCGAACTGATGATCGGTGACGTTCGGCGGCGACGCTGGACAACCGAACGCAAACTGCAGATCATCGAGGAGAGCTATGCCCCAGAGGAGACTGTTTCCTCTGCGGCTCGGCGGCATGGAGTTGGGCCAGTGGCCGGGCTACTTATGCCGAACGTGGGTCGAATTCCTTCACGTACGTGACACGGCTGCTCGAGTCGCCCCAGTCGGTGCTGCACTCGGGAACGTCTACCGGACTCGGACTATTCGCGTGGTTGAATCCATGCAGACATTCCAGGACACGAACATTGAAGCTCGCGCATGTTCTCTAGAGCCACGGCCGCGATAACGTCAGAGAGAGGTATATTTTGTGCAAATTTTCCAAAATGAAGTCTATTGATTGTACCGACGAGGCAACGTTCACGCACATCAACACGAACTATACGTCACGAGCGCGCGACACTGTCGTCACGCTGGTGGTCACAAGCCGAATAAGAGAAAATTAGTCGGATCACTACTGCTCTGCGACCGTCGCACATTAGGCGATCTCCTTTTGTTGCCGTCGTTCGGGACGCAGCATCCTATTCAGCAGTAATGATCGCGGTTAAAAGGTAATTTGTCTTGACCCGCATCTCGTCGAGAGCGGCTGTTTCGCTTTCGTCTCTTGCTACTGATCTGAAGTACTATTATTAGCGATAAGTGTTCTGTTGCTCGACAAATGCAGAGTCATAGCGTTCTGGCGACACGAAAGCCTACATCCTTGTCCCGGAAGGCCGGGATCTCCCAATCGCGGTAGGCTGAACGGAGATACTGAGGATAGCCGAGCCAAGAGCCGCCACGAAGGACGCGCTTTGACGGATCGCCGCCGATCCATACCGATCCGTCCCGCGGCGGATTGCCGGTGTAGTCGCTATGCCAGTTGTCCTCGCACCATTCCCAAACATTTCCATGCAGGTCTTGGAGACCCCACGGATTGGGCGGGCACCTGAAGGAGGAGGCAGTTCCGGTTGTGTGGGCTGCGAAGCTTGCATGCGCCGCCGATATATCATTTCCCGCGCTGTAAGCCGTCCTCGTTCCGGCTCGACAGCAGTACTCCCACTCCGCTTCCGATGGCAGCCGGTATGGCTCGCCACGGGACCGCTCAGTCAGCCAAGCCACATAGGCTTGCGCGTCATGCCAGCTGACGCAGACGACCGGATGGTCATCACGCTGGGTAAACCCCGGATCGCGCCAGGATTTCGTCGGGTCGAATTCCCAATTGCGCCCGTTTAGCACGGTCGCGCCCGGCTCAACTTCGTATTTTACAGATCGAGTGAACGCCTCGAACTCGCCGCGCGAGACCGGAGCCACGCCAACCGCGAACGGCCGGGGAATAGTGACTAGGCGCGGCGGCTGTTCGTTCGACTTTCCCTGACCGTCGGGTGACCCCATCAAGAAGTCTCCCCGGGGGACCACAATCATTTCTGTGGCCTCGGGAAAGTCGCGGAAACGATCTCCTGTCCCTAACCCGCAACTGTAAGTTTGCTCTGGCATCTCGTGGCGCTCCAGAGGTCGAGCTGCCGCTCCTCGAGTGGGCGCTGGACCTCTAAGGGAGGAAACCCTTCAGCCACAAGATTGGGCACACAGCACTTCGAACCATTCAATTAGCTATATAGAGCTAGTTCCTTAGTCTTAAATGGCTAGTGCGCCAGCATATACAGCGCCGAGGCGATATGGTACTTTCGAATGTCGTACTATATTAAAGGCAGGAGGGTTCTATGGGTGGCACTTCAAGTGAAAATCTGCCGAAATATGATGACTTACTCACTTTCGATGTCTCGGATGAAGCGTTGGAGGCGGCAGCGGGCGACGAGCCCCAGCTCGGCCTCATGTGGGACGCAAGTTGCGCTTCAACTTGCGACAGCAACACGACTTGCTGCTGATCCAGATCATTTATCAATATCTCTTCCTTTCAGCGGATGAGCAACGTGAGGCGTACTCAGGCCGGAGTGGCTGGGACTTCGGTTGTCCCACCCACTCTCCTGAGCGAGATTTGGCCGATTTCCGACGAACGTCCGCAACCATCGTGTTGACCCGCCATCCGCCAATCGAAACGAGCAAATGGACCATTTTTTTGAGCGCCTGGTTATCCGCGCCGCTACGGTCGACGAGGTTCTCTCGAGCGATTTCGATCCGGTTCCTGGAAGCAGGGAAGCGGCCGATTTGGCTGGGCGTCGTCTTGCGGCATGGTGTCGCTCTTGCGCCAACGGCGATTGGTCTCTGTTCTCCTCGCGTCTGAAGAGAGACGAAATCGATATCGTAGACGTGCTGCAGCGATTTACGTCCGTCCGACGCAATCCGTTGGCTGCACCCCCTGTATGGCTTGAGGATGCCACCTGGATTCTCGCCGGCTCCAGGAGGGAAGTTCAATCTACCTACCCGGGACCCTGTGTCCAGGACGTGCCTTTTGAACATCTTTTCCGAGGAATTGTCCAGGAGGCCGAGGCCCGCCTTTCGTGTGTAAGCGCAACAGCTTTGGAGAGCCTCACCCCGTCGGCGCAAATCTGTCTTCGGAGGGCCCTTTTCCAGTCACTTAGCAGCCTTTCCGTCGCGTCGTTATTCGAGCGGTTCGAGAAAGCGCGGCGAAATGGTGTCGGCGACGCCGCGCAGCCGAGCCACGAGCCCGAAACCGCCCTTTACGACGTTTTTGTCCACGAGATGACGAGAGGAGGCGGCCTGCTGCGCTTGTTTGACAACAAGCCTGTGCTGTTGCGGTTGATCGCGGTCGTCACACGCCAGTGGCTCGATAGCTCAAGGGAATTCGTGACGCGCCTTGCGGCGGACATGGAAATGCTCCGCCAGCGCCTTCTGGGAGCAAGCACCCCATCCCGTGTCGAACACATTCAGGGAGGACTGTCAGACCGACACAATGGCGGCCGATCGGTCCTCGTCATCCAATTCGAAGACGGTTCGCGCGCCGTGTACAAGCCCAAGGACCTGCGTGTTGACGTTGCTTGGGGCGAGCTGATCGCCAAATTGAATCAGTCTGGTACGCAGCTGTCGCTTAGAACGGCCAATACAATTGCGGGGGACGGCTACGGTTGGACAGAGTTCATCGAGCACGAGGGTTGCGATGCCGAAGGCTGTGGGCGCTTCTTTGAGCGCGCCGGTGCGTGGCTTGCACTCTTTCACTGCTTCAGCGGTACCGACTTCCATCAGGAAAACATGATTGCAGCTGGCGAGCATCCGATCCCGATCGACTTGGAAACCATCCTTCAACCAACCGCCCATCGCCAAAAATCCAGCGAAGCAGAGGCTGAAGCATACGAGGCAGCGATCGAGATTATTGCCGAGACCGTTTGCACGGTCGGATTGCTTCCTGGTCTGCTCAAGTTGAGCAACGAAGAGGTGCTGGCCATCGGCGGAATGGTTCCGTACCGGAACACTGTAATCGGACTTGCATGGGATGATATAAACTCGGATCGGATGCGGCCGGCAAGGGCGACCAGTGACAGATCGGATTCCCCGAACCTCCCTCATGTTGACGGGCGCTACGCCAAACTCGATGACCATCTAGGCGAGTTCGTAAAAGGCTTTCGGGGCTACGCTAAATACCTCATCGAGAAGAGGCGGGATGGAACGCTGGAAAACCGCTTCGCGAACTTTGCCGGGCTGCCCGTAAGACGGGTCCTGCGCGCGACGAGTTTTTACTACGGCCTTATCCACCGTCTCCAAAATGCCGGCCCGATGGACGATGGAATAGTGTGGTCCGCGCAGGCGGATTTCATCGCGCGATTCACCAACTGGGATCAGGATGTCGATGCGGGTTGGCGACTGCAAATTGCAGAGCGTTCGGCTCTGCTCCAACTTAGTGTGCCTTACTTCGTGACGACGAGCGACGGGTACGACCTTCATGACGCTACGGGAGTTTCGGTTGTCACCCAAGTCGTCTCCGGCATCGATCGAGCCCGAGACCGCATTCGAAACCTCGATGAAAAGGAGCTCGCATGGCAGCTCAGTGTCATAGAGGAAAACACCAATATGCTTTCGCGTTCGTCGGGAATGCGACCTTCACACGCGCGCTTCGAGCAATCTTCGAGTGTCCACGATGCCGAGAGCTCGCACCGAGTTGTTTTCGCGGAAGCAAACAGGGTTGCCGACGAGCTAGCCGGATACGCTATCCGCCGGGGAGCTGCCGCAGCTTGGTTAGGTCTGGACCAGCGACATGCGGAGTTCGGTAGGTTTGTCGCCTTAGGACCCGATATGTATAATGGCCACTGCGGAATAGCGCTTTTCCTCGCCAACCATGCCGCCGTCACGGGATGCAGCGCCTCAGAGGAACTGGCGTTTGCGGCAACAGCCCATCTTCGGAAGAATTTGAAAAGCCGGAATGGACCCCGCATGGCACGGCTTCTGGGAATCGGCGGGACGGCTGGACTGGGTTCGATCGTGTATACGCTTGTGGCGATGGTCAGGTGCCTTCACAACGAGGACTTGCTCGCCGATGCCCATGCCGCCGCCGAACTATTCACCGATGATCTCATTGCGGCGGACAAGCGTTTGGACGTCATGCACGGAAGCGCAGGTGCCATTCTCGCATTGCTCAGTTTGTATCGATGCGACGCATCCCGGGAAATTCTTCAACGAGCCGTCAAGTGCGGCGAACACCTCCTTACCCAGCCGCGGCGGGAAATTGACAACCGCTATTGTTGGATAGGGGAGGGCGTGAACGGTGCGCGTCCGCTCAACGGGATGTCCCACGGTGCTGCGGGCTTTGCCTACGCGCTTGCTGCCCTTGCGGCTGCGACAGGACGTGAGGAGTTCGCGTTCGCGGCGGAGGAATGCATCTCCTTCGAGAATTCAACCTACGACTTAAAGCGGTGCAACTGGCCCGATTTCAGGAAGACCGCGAGTGGCCCCTGGCGTTCGCAGTGGTGCCACGGGGCAACTGGGATCGGTATTGCACGCTTGGCGACCCTAAAGCTTGGAGTGCTTGACCAAAGCCGCCTGAGACGGGACATCGACAATGCCCTGGCAGGTGCCGAGAAAGAATGGCCGACGCGAACCGACACGATGTGTTGCGGCACATTCGGCAACATCGAGTTTTTCAGAACCGCCGGGCGGTTGCTTTCCCGTGATGAGCTTTCGAACATGGCCTCGCACCGTCTAGTTGACGTACTGAGTACCGCTTCGTCAAACGGCGGCTATCGGTGGCAGGGGAGCCAAAGGGCGTTCAATCCGGGACTGTTTCTCGGGCTTGCCGGGGCGGGTTATGCGTGCCTGCGAGAGGTGGCCCCATCTGTCCCAAACGTGCTCATTTGGGAGTGATCGGGAGGCATACAGCGTGATCCCTCTATCCATTCTCGACCTATCGCCGGTGACGACCGCCACTTCGGGGGCGGCCGCGCTGCGCAACACCCTTGATCTCGCGCGCCTAGCCGACAAATTCGGATTCAGCCGCTACTGGCTTGCAGAACACCACAATGCGCCATCGGTCGCGAGTACAGCTCCAGATATCATGATCGGCCAGGTCGCAGCGGTCACGCAGCGCCTTCGCGTGGGCTCCGGTGGCGTGATGCTGCCGAACCATGCTCCGCTCATGGTGGCAGAACGGTTCAAGGTACTGGCAGCCTTGTTTCCCGGCCGGGTCGACCTTGGAATCGGTCGCGCTAGGGGTGCCGATCCGGTCACTTCGCTGGCACTTGGGCGGCGTCAGGACATAGTCGAGGATGACTTCGTACGCCGCCTCGACGAACTTATCCTGCTCGAGACGCGCGAATTTCCGGAGGAGCATCCGCTTTACACGGTCCACGCGATGCCCGCCGACGTGCCTCTACCGCCGATCTGGCTGCTCGGCTCAAGCGGCCACAGCGCCGAGCTGGCAGCAACGGCTGGGACCGGGTTCGCCTTCGCGCATCATTTCGCCAAATACGACGCGGCGACAGCGATCCGTGCCTACCGGGCGGAATTCCGCCCTTCACGGTGGCGCGCGCGCCCCTATGCGATCCTCTCGGTGCATGTCGTTTGCGCCAATACCGACGCAGAGGCAGAGCGTCTCGCGGCAACTTGCGATTTGAACTATATCCGTAGCTTCCGCGGCGAATTCTTGCCGCTTGCGGCTCCGGATGAGGCAGCTCGTGTTGTCTATACCGAAATCGAACGCGAAGGAATTCGGGAGAACCGCGAGCGCATGTTCGTCGGCAGCCCCGAGACGGTTCACGACCGCCTCATTAGGCTAATCGAACGGACTCAAAGCGACGAATTAATGGTTATCAGCACAATCTACGACCACGGCGCACGCCGCCGCTCGTACGAGCTTATGGCCGAGTGTTTCGGATTGACGACCTTCGCCCGCTAATACCGATGCGGACGCATGCCGCGCTTTCGCTAGCGGTGCCGCGCCGCTAGATCCTTGGCGGGCCTACCTAGTTTTTGCCTCCCAATTCTCGGCACGAAACTGATGCAGTACGGGCTTGGCCGTTTAGCTTCGCCCCAACTTGGGGGCAGGGTTTCGGCAAAATACCAGCTTTACTTGGGACATGACCCAAACGGGTCATGCAAATTAGCCGCCACCGTCTTATGATCATTGAGAACGCTCTGATCCGCGCAGTCGGCGTTCTAATCAGGGAGTTCTCCATGCTTGATCTGATTGCCCGCAACACAACGGAAATCCTCGTTGCTAGTCGAGCGGCAGTTGGCGCGACTGTTCTCGCAGTCATGTTCGCATTTCAGGTCGGTGTATGCTTGGCGGCCCATCGAATGGTGGCGCGCAGGCGGCGGCGTTGCTTCTCGCGCAATCGGGAGGCGACAACCCTGGAGACGGATACGGTTCCTATCCCCCGAACTGCCGCAACAAATACTCTTTCGATCAGTGCGCGATTTATGACAAAGGGTGTTCTCTGCGGAACCGGGAACAATGCGCACCAATATGCTCTGATCTCTGCAATGATCCGTGAGCGAGCCGGATCAAGTCGCGCTTCGTTCCAAGGGTGACGGGCAAAGCCTAGTGAGAAGCGCCACGAGTTCGGACTGACGATGGGTGTCCGTCTTGCTGAAAATGACCTTCAGCTGGTTGCGGGCGGTTTCATAGGATATTCTGGAAGCCTTGGCTACTTCCTCCAGCGACGAACCCGCCGCGAGGTTATGAGCGAGCTTGGCTTCCGCCGCAGTGAGGGAAAAACACGCCTGTATGGCGGCCTGCGCTGGCGAACGCCGCGCCTCGGGGTCGATGAGCACCGCGACAGCCTGGCCTGGTGCCAACGGATTAAAGGCCACGGACTTCAAGCCAAGGACATGGGCGAGAACGGGATACCGCCCCGGCCTTGGTAGCGCCACAGGTGGGGTGACTCCAGCGGCCGGAGCCAAGAGCAGGATTTGCTTCAGCGATTTGTAAAATGTGTTCGTGGCATTCCTGTCGTCGGAGTAGAGTCTCCTGCCGATGACACTGAACGCACCATCCTTCAACATGCTCTCCGCCGATGCGTTGATTTTTACGACATATCCGCTCGCGTCGAAGACGATGGCTGCGATCCGGCTCGTCTCGAAGGCGTCAAGCGCCGCCTCGACGCGCGCGAAGCCGAGCATTCGGGATATGGCGGAGGCGGTCCCAAGCCGTCGGGAGAGATTGGCCAACGTCTGGAGCTGGGCCGGGGAGAACGGCCCCTGCTGGGTGGAGCGCTGAAGAGATAGTGACCAAAGGCAATTGCCAGATCCCACCTTCACACACGCGCCCCACTGCAATCCATGTGGCGCAAGGAACTCCTGGTAGTACGGGTGTCGCGACATCTGGTCGGCCGTGAACAAATCGAAATCCGTTGCGACACCATCCCGAGCGATTTTCGAAAGCAGCCCGTAGCGGACATCCCGTTGGACCCAATCTCGCTTCATATACGTTTCGAAAGAGGCTCCCATGGATTCGCTCCGTGGAATTCCTTGCAAGCGACTCTCCGTATCGAAGAGCAGCGCTCCGAAGCTGCCCGTGGCTGTGGCCGCGACCTCCATCGCCGCGTTCCATTTTGCAGGATCAACGGCGGCTTCGACGAAAGCGCGCTCGATCCGCTCCAGGTCGAAATGAGTCCCCATTCCAACTCCCCCTGTGGCCACCTCCGGAAGAAGGCGCATTCCAAGCTAAAAATCGGTGACGGCCGACGCAGCCCAGTGGGCCTAATTCAAGCCGATTCCAGCACTCGCGTGGCTTGACCACCTTGTCATTTCCACCCGTTCAAATAGAATTTAGCAAATTGTAATTTAGCTTAGAGCAAGGTGCAACATTCAATTGCAGTCCTACGAAATAAGGCAGGCGCAAGCCCGCGTAAACCTGCAGGCCAGAGGCTGGGTCGGTTGGATTTGTTGCACGCCGCGCTGCTGTGTTCGCAGGCTCATGCTTATTCGACGGGAGTTGGTAGGTCTTCAAGAACTCGGCAGCTTCGGACACTCGCCGCGGCCTTTGCTGCGCCGTGGAAGAATGACGTTTCCCCAGCCTTCCAGACGCAGCTTTAGTGCTTCGAAATGGCGGCGGAACCCACTCTCGACCTGGCGCGACGTACTCCACGCGAAGCCCTCAGAAATTCTGATCGAAGCACGATCCCGTCGCGTTACAGGGCATCCCTTGAATACTCTGGTAACAACGGCAGTCGCACAGACTTAGAATCGGATACCCTTTAGGGCAACAAGAGTAATCATATCCGTTACGCCTGGCGCACTCCGATTGGCCACATGTCAATTGACCGGGACATTCGTTCCACGCCAATGCCACCGAAGGAAGCATCGTGACGATTGCGACACCTCCCATGCTTTTCAGCCGGCGTAGGAGGAAGTCTCGTCGGTCTGTTCGGTGAAGAGGCGTGCTGCCAGGTTTTGAGTCCGAGGAGGCAGATCGCCATGCTTTTACGACGATATGCAGCATCCACAATCCCACTGACGCGATGAAAAGGCACCAGATGGCCACCTTCCAAAAGGCCCACAAACTCGACCCGATGCTGAGGTAAAGTTCCAATGCCAATGTAAGCACGAGAAGCAGTGCGTGCGCCATCGCGAATAGGAAGGACTCCCTCATGCATTTTGGACATTGGCCAATACGGTAAAGAAAGCCGAATTTGGGAGCAATACTTACGGATCGCGACGCTTTCATGTTGAGTGTCCCCCTGTGGTGCTCGGTGCTGTTGGATACCAGGGGAGAGGTCTGAAGACATGACCCGTTTGGGTCACGCTTCCCTTATTGGAGACGCTATCGGCTCGCCATGCGGAGTTTGCGAAGAGAGACGCTCATCACGTAAGTACTTGCTATCTCACCCCGCGCACATGCCGCACCCATCGGGGTAGAAAAGTTCTGCGCAGGCGAGACCTTTCGAGGCACTCAGCCCAGTTAGTCTGAGGCGAAGCTGCGATGCGATGGAGGTCGTAACCGCGATGGCTACCCCCGACTTCAGCCCGGGAACATCGCGCGAGCGATGGATTAGCGGCGGTGCGGCGCTCGATCAGTTCGGGCAAGCGCTCCCGAGCTCGGCTTTCAATGGCAGAGCAACATGAGTTGATTCGCCTCTTGATCGGATGCCTCTCGTTGTCTCCTGGCAATCAGGATACCGCGGTGGCTTCATTGTCCTCTAGTCAGGCTGCACAGGTGCGGGCGTCGTTCTTCGAAAGGATCATCCACGCGGCGATCAACGGATAAGATAGGTCCGTAACCAGTCGCTCACTCACTATCAAGTTGTCCATTCGAAAGGACTCGCCTAATCAAACGTTATGCGTTTTAGTAATCGCTCAACAATCCATGGAGGGGGCAATGCGAACGTGGATAGCAGCTGCTTTATTCGCTTTTACCGTTCTCGCAGTGGGAGGCGCGAGTGCGCAAGTGGTCGGGCGATGCATCGCAAACAAGTACCAGCAAAGCTTCGTCATGTATCCAAACGGCCTGATGGTCATGGAACAGAATCCCATGAACCAGGGCATAGCGGTCCGTGATCCGTCCGGAATGAACTTTCTCCGGTTGCCGGCCGCCAATCCGTTCGTGAATGCCTATTTCGCGGCTTGGACAGGGGAGCTTATCGAAGTCACGGCGAACGTCGGCATGGAGGTCATCGGCTCCTGCCACTTCGCCGCTGGCATCATGCCGCCAAACCCGGTTCAGTATCAGGCACCGCAGATGGCACAGTGGGGAGTGAGGGTAGGAAATGCAGTGCAGCCGGTTCCTCGGCAAGTGGCGGTTCCGGATCAGCGGTACGTTCGCCCCTTGCTGGCAACTCCCGACACAGCGCGACAATGCATGGACCAGAGCGGCGGAGAGGAGAAAGAGTTCGCCGATTGCATGGTCAAGAACATGGTCGGGCCCCGGGAAGAGGCAGTTTACGATTGCGCGAAGTTGTCCGGCAACAAAGAGGAGTTCGCTTTCTGCACGGTGGGCGCGCTTGGCGGTGAGAACGAGCGGAAAGCCGCCGCCCAAGTGAAGGAGTGCTACGACCAGTTCGACGGAGACCTCGACCAGTATCCTCTGTGCATGGCCCAGCAAAACGTCGACGAGGACACTCAGCGCCTGATCGGCTGTGTTCAGCAGCAATCGGAGGGTGGCGACGTCACCGTCATGGGAACGGCGATGTGCTACGGCGCGGATCGCCTCAATCTGAACCCCGAACTTCAGATTGCTGTGGAATGTGCCGTTGCATCAGGTGGCGAACCGATGACGTTTGCGGGATGCACGGGAGGGAGGCTGACCGAAAGGGAATTGACGAAGTGCTTCACGGACGGGATCGGAGGCGATGGTTGCTTTGGCCCCAACAACGAAATAGTCAAAGCGTTGCGCGGTGTCGGGATAAAGCTCGACGACGCCTTCGGGCCGAATAACGATATCGTTAAAACATGGAACAACGCCGTCAGCGACATCCAGAACGGACCCGGCCCCAACAACGACGCCGTCAAGGCGGTCACGACCATTGCAAACGACATCACTAACGGACCGGGGCCAAATAACGACGTTGTCAAGGCGATCGACAACGTGATCCCAGGCTTCTCGTCGATGTTCTAGCGGGACCACAGGTACCACTTGGAGAATGGATGTAGCCCAGCGGATTCGCTTGCTAGGGTTCCGCCGGCTTGTCCAGCTTCAGGGCGCATATGACCGCCGAGAATGTGAACGCGGATGTCCGACGTCTTGCGCTTCGACCCACCTTGTTTCGCAGCTCCAGGCCTGTGGACGCAGCGATAGCAGTGCGGTCAAGTTCTGCGACCCGATGGGCATCGCGAAGCCAGCCTCATCGGTCCGGTGCCGGAGGGACTGAACTGTTTACATTCTCGTTCGGCCACTTCCGGCCGGCGAACTCCGTGAAGCTCGATCTGCTCTTGGGAAGCCCGGCGATCGTATATCGGGCTCGTTTGCTCTCGGGCACCTCATCGGTGTTTTCTCAAGCGACCCGCTGTTGTCACGAAGATGAAATAGTCGACACGACAGGCGTCGAGGTCGGCTTCGCTCAGTGCCTGAATCAATGGACCCGCGCGCCTCTGTACTCGGCGATCCAAAATGCCGACCGGAAAGACCCACTCTGTTGACAAGCAAAGACTGGGCTCACTTTGTCAGCAAACTTGGGTTTTCCAGGACCGGCCGAAGGCATTCAGGAATAGGCAGGAGGCCCGCCAGATGGGTCAACGGCATGCCGATGATGTAAGGTATGGCCGACGTCAAGGCGAAAACGAGGGAACGGTAGCGCCGACGCCGGCCTCTGGCATCACGCCAGAAACAGAAAGCCCGGCGCTCTCGTCGAGGCCGGGTCGCAATTCCTGCTGTTATCAAAAAAGGTGCCCTGGTGGCTCCCACGCGTCAAGCCTGTCGTTTTCGCCGGCAGGAATGAGGATGTCGATTGCAGTCTGAATCTCTGGTTGTTACGAGTTATCTCTGGATATCAGGGGGTGACGGGATTGGAAAATCTGGTCGGATGGATACTCATACTCGGAGCCGCCTATTTCTTCTGGTCGCCATTTCGGCGCGCCGTCAACGGCTGGATCGTTCAACTCGGAGACAAGGTCCGGCATGATGCTGACGTCCCGGCGAAGCATGCGACCCCAGACACCCACATAGCTGAAGACGTTGCGCTCCGCATGTTCGAAGCCGACTCCCCTAACGATCCGCGCGGCGCGAACGGATGGCATGGTCTGCCTATGGAAATCAGGCAACATTACATCCGACGAGCCTTGGAAAGCCTGGTCGGGATCGAAGGCAGCCCTACATCGACCCCACAGACGACGAAACCCCGCCTCGGCAGCGGGGTTTCGGTTAAGGGCGATGCGGCGTCAGGTCTTCAGCCTGAGGGTCGAAGCTCGTAGCCGGCGGCCGATACGATGATGGAGAGGCGTTCAAATACGCGCTGCTCAATGGGTAGCAGGATCGATTGAGGAACGTTTCTAGTCGACGATGGCTTCCGGTACACTTTGATAGTCAATGGTGCCACGTCCTCGGAGTTGCCGGCGGTCTTCTAGCGGTGTGGACCTATTTCCACCTGACAACGCCCACTTCGGCGCAGGCGGCCAGTTTCGGCCGCTGCGGCGTCATTCGGTCCGACTGTGTCGTTGACGGCGACACGCTCTGGATCGGCGGTGAGAAGGTGCGGGTTGCGGACATCGACGCCCCTGAGATCAGCGAACCGAAATGCGATGCCGAGAGAGCTCTCGGCGAACGGGCCAAGGAACGGATGATTGAACTTGTGAATGCCGGAGCCTTCGAAAATGCAGGCTTGGCAAGATCGGGATGAGGACAAGTACGGCCGCAAGCTTCGGGTTTTGGTTCGGAATGGCAGAAGCCTCGGTGACATCCTCGTGTCGGAAGGGCTGGCCCGCACTTGGAGCGGCCGACGGGAGCCATGGTTGTTGATTTGCACTGAGAAGTGACCCGGCATTTGCGCCGAGAATTGACCCGCCTTTTAGGTATGTTTCGGGTCGGTGGTGGTGGTCAAGTTCCTACTTTTCTCCTTCGTGGTTTTGGACTCATGCGCAGAGCTGTTCTTGAATCGGAAGCTATCGTTTCCGGTTTCAAGGATGTGGCAGTGATGCGTCAGCCGGTCGAGCAGCGCGGTGGTCATCTTGGCATCGCCGATGACGCTGGCCCATTCGCTGAAGCTCAGGTTGGTGGTGATGATAACACTGGTTCGCTCGTAGAGCTTGCTCAGCAAGCGGAAGAGCAGTGCACCGCCTGATGCGCTGAATGGCAGGTAGCCAAGCTCGTCGAGGATCACGAGATCGGAGTGGACGAGACGATTGGCGATCTGACCGGATCGACCGTGTGCCTTCTCCTGCTCGAGGGCATTGACCAGCTCGACGGTCGGGAAGAAGCGGACGCGCTTGTGGTGATGCTCGATCGCCTGCACGCCGATCGCCGTGGCGATATGGGTCTTGCCTGTGCCAGGGCCGCCGACCAGGACGATGTTGTTGGCGTCGTCGAGGAAGTCGCAGCGATGAAGCTGGCGCACGAGAGCTTCATTGACCTCGCTGCTTGAGAACTCGAAGCCGTTGAGATCACGATAGGCGGGAAAGCGTGCGGTCTTGAGCTGATAGGCTGTCGATCTGACTTCCCGCTCTGCCGTCTCCGCTTTGAGGAGCTGCGACAGGATTGGAATGGCGGCCTCGAACGCCGGCGCTCCCTGTTCGGTCAGTTCTCCGACGGCCTGGGCCATGCCGTGCATCTTCAATTGCCTCAGCATGATGACGATCGCACCACTGGCTGGATTATGACGCATGGCGAACCTCCGCCTTCCGCAGGGAGTCGTATCGCTCGACGTTGGCCTTTGGTTCGTTGATGAGCGTCAGGGCCTGAGGCGCGTCTATCGTCGGCGGGGTGAAGGATTTGCCATCGACGAGGCGATGCAGCAGGTTCAAAACATGCGTCTTTGTTGGAACGCCGGACTTCAGCGCCATGTCGACGGCCGATAGCACGGCCTGTTCATCGTGCTGCAGGACGAGCGCCAGGATGTCGACCATCTCGCGGTCTCCGCCAGGCTTCTTGAGCAGGTGCTGTTGCAAGGTTTTAAAGGCCTCGGGAAGCTCGGTGAATGGAGCACCGTTGCGCAGAGTGCCGGGTTTGCGTTGCACGACCGCCAGATAGTGTCGCCAGTCATAAACCGTCTGTCCCGGCCGATCATGGGAGCGGTCGATAATGCGCCGGTGTTCGCAGATGATCAGGCCTTCGGCTGCGACAACGACACGATCCGGATAGACCCGCAGGCTCACCGGTCGATTAGCGAAGGATGCCGGAACGCTGTAGCGGTTGCGCTCCAGATGTACGAGGCAGGTCGGAGAGACCCGCTTGGTGTATTCGACAAAACCATCGAACGGACGGGAAACCGGCATGAGAGCCTGTGTCTCTTCGGCCCAGATATCGGCGATGGTGCCGCGCATCTGGCCGTGAGACGTCTGTGCCCAAAACTCTTTGCAGCGTTGCCCCAGCCACTCGTTGAGGGCCTCCAGAGATGGAAAGCGTGGAATGGGTTGCCATAACCGATGACGAGCGTCCTGGACGTTCTTCTCGACCTGACCCTTTTCCCAACCGGACGCCGGATTGCAGAACTCCGGTTCGAACAGATAGTGGCTGGCCATCGCTAGGAAGCGGACGTTGACGTCGCGCTCCTTGCCGCGGCCGACCTTGTCGATCGCCGTCTTCATGTTGTCGTAGATGCCGCGCCGGGGGATGCCATCGAAGACGCGGAATGCGTGATTGTGGGCGTCGAACAGCATCTCGTGCGTCTGCAAGAGATAGGCCCGGACGATGAAGCGGAAGGATCGCGAGTTCAAGAAGCGAATGCTCGACGCCATTGAAAGATACGGCGCTGTTGATTTGCACTGAGAAGTGACCCGGCATTGCCGGATATTTTCATCGAGAATTGACCCATGTTTTGAACCTTGCTCCGCGTGTTTTCAGCGGGAGCTATGGAGTGATCGACATGGCGTTATTGAGCGTGATCCGACGCTGGCATTTTAGAGAGCATTTATCGATCCGGGAGATATGCCGCAGGACCGGCCTGTCCCGGAATACCATCCGTAAGTACCTGCGGTTGGATGGCGTCGAGCCGAAGTTCAAGGTTCCGGAGCGGCCGAGCAAGCTTGACCCCTTTGCCGACCGACTATCGGCCTGGCTGAAGACGGAGGCCAACAAAGCCCGCAAGCAGAAGCGGACTCTTAAACAGCTCCATGCCGACCTGCTGAGCTTGGGCTATGAGGGTTCTTATTGCCGTGTCGCCGCGTTTGCTCGGGATTGGAGAGCCGACCGGCAGAGAGAGCTTCAGACGTCGGGACGCGGAACATTTGTGCCTTTGGCATTCGAGCCTGGCGAAGCGTTCCAGTTCGACTGGTCGGAAGACTGGGCCATCATCGGCAATGAGCGGACCAAGCTGCAGGTGGCCCATACGAAGCTGAGCTACAGTCGCGCCTTGGTACTTACCGATTACACGGCGACGTCAACGATTGCCGGGTCGGATCGGGAGTTCACTATACGGGGCTTGGACGGTGAAGATTGGAAGCCGCTGACCTCCGAGGCGCGCAAACGATACCTCGATCTGCGGATCAATGAGCTTCGGCCTGTATCAGCCCCATATCTGTTCGGTTATCGGGTACCGCCGACATCGGTAGGCAAGATTCCATCAACGTTGTCCACGTAGCCAATGCCCCGTTCCCGCGATCCTCGGGCAGCAGCTCTCCTGGATTCAAAGCTCGGTTCGAAAAAGTGGAAGTGACGATCGTCGGCGGCGACGCCGATCAGAGCGGGATGCTTCGCTTCGATAAGCAGGACGATTTCGGACCGGATCGACTGTCGCTGGAGTTCGTCATCCATCGGGACAAGATGCGCCAGCTTCTCGCGGATATCCGAGCCCGCGGCGAACCGCCGAAGCTGGAGATCAGCGCGAACATCCTTTTGTTCGTAGACGAGGTCCACAGCGGGCTGAAGGAATACTGGATCCCCGACGACTTCGTGCTGCCGGCTGACCCCGGAACGGCTGCGGCAGCTCTCGCGGGAGTAACCGTCAACTGGGGCCGGATGCCGACCGAAAGCGAGGAGGACGTGCAAACAGTGGATGACAGCCCCGCCGAACCCAAAGGTCGATCCACACGCCGAAACCAACAAACTGCTCAAAGGGATAAAGACAGCGGTCTGGGCGCTGTTCGGCGTCGTAGCTGCGGCCGCCATTCTCGGTCTCCGGTAAGCCCCCTTGGCTCTCCTCGACGGTGACCTCGTCGCCATCGATCGCTCTGCCAAGAAGCGGTGCGGACGGTGGGAAGCCCGATTGCCGTGGACGTCTCGCGGCCGCCTCGATACAACTTCCACGTTGAACGGAAACAAGGAGTCGTTTGCTCATGCGCAGCGCAATTCTTTTCTTCACTCTTCTCGCGCTCACGGGAACGGCTGAGGCCAAGCAGGCCAAGTGCTGGATTGGTGCCGTCCATGATCATGATAAGAAGGAGATGGAGTTCCGCCTCGACTCCAGCACATACCCGTTTGTGTTCGAGGTAAAAGGAGAGGACCCGCGAGCGCCTAAGTACAGAGAATTTCCACTCTACGACAAATCAAACCCAGACCACATTGACGGATATTACCTGAGCCGCGTTATTAGTCGCGAGATGTATGACGGTAAGCTCGCTGCTTACACCATCATTTTTGGAGAGCTGTATTTCGACCTCGTCGAACAGAACGAATACACGTTGTACGTTGATTGGCCGAACAACCGCTACACTTGGGTAGACGGATTGATAGCTACGTCCGCACAGGATGAACCATCAAAATATACTTACCCTGCACGGTGCCAGCGCATCGATTAAAAGCCTGAGCTTCGGAAACGAAAGCCTGGCGACGACATCGATGCAATCCACCGAACACCGCGAGCCACTGCGTTTTGGTTCGGATGCGGAGTGATTGCAGGACTTCCGATCATCCTTCTCCTCCTGTCCCGTTCTTAACTAGTCGATCGTCCTACTCGTCGCCGTCGACTTGAATTTACAACTTATCCGCGTCATATGTTGTGAAGACAACTTTGTTGACGGAGGCATGACATGGCAAACTTCGGGAGCCCGGCTCATACTTCAGCAATGGGTAACGCAGCGGGCATGATGATGGTACCCGTGCTCTTCCAGAGGGCGCGTGCCCATTTGTACTCGGACGACCTAGCGGCTTCCGGGACGTTCTCGAAAATGAACCATTCGGTTCGCATCAGGCAGATTATCTATGCGAAATGCTGAGTGAGCCTGGCGCGTTCGGTTTTTTGGCGCTTTCCCGCTCTCGAGAAATCCTGGCAAGGCGGGCCGCCGCAATGAGATCCATTCGCACGGCGTCTTTGCCAGCGTGCATCAGGACACTGTGTTGAGCTTCGGCCCATTCGAAGCTCAACAGATGCTCCATTCCGGCGACATCTAACCCCAATCCCATGCCGCCCGCCCCGGCAAAAAGTTCTACGAAATACATGTCCCACCTCGATTACGGATGTTTCCCTGATCTGATAGCGTGGCACCGTTGAGCCCAAGTAAACGTCGCTGGCGAGATCGACCGCCGTTGAATTTCTTCAGAGCTCGGGCGATCTCGGCTCCACACATTTTGGGGAGATCGGCTATTGGGTTCCATGTCGACGAATTCTCAACCAATTCGACGCACTAATCAGCAGATCGCATCGCGAGACGACGGGGGAATCTTGCTTACAAGGAACCATGCGCAGGAGGGGCTAAGCCGCGCCTACGTTCAAGCGCTGTCCTCGGTGGCCCGTATATGGTCAAGTATGAAGGACGAGTTCGACTATGGATTCGACGGTCAGTTCGATCTTATCGCGAGGGTAGAAATCGACCCCGCCTCTGGCAAACAGAACCTTGTGAAGGCGGGTTACACGGTCGACTTTCAGCTCAAATGCTCGAAGGATTGGAAGATCGTAGGCGATCACGTCCTCTGGAGCATGAAGTCCAAGGCTTACAATAAGCTTGCCGGCCGTGGTCGCGGAGCGGTCCCGGCAATTCTTATATTAATGTGCCTTCCTGAGGACGAGAACTGCTGGATGGATTTCTCCGAGGACGCGTTGGTCCTCAGAAAGTGCTGCTACTATACGACTGTGACCGGGCCTGTGCTGGAGAACGAGAACAGTACGCACCAAGTGCGCTTCCCACGCAGCAATCTGCTGAACGTAGCAAGCCTGACTTCGATCCTAGACAGGAACCGGGAGCGGATGGACGCGGCGTTCTCGGCGTTCGGGGAGTAGCGCGCCATGGACGTTACGAAGCAAGCGATGATCCGCTACCTGGTGCGGCACGGTTGGAAGCAGCAAAGCAGCAGGGATGGCAGACTGATCCGATTGGTGCTTGCCGATGATGCCAACAGGCATCCGGTGAACATCTTCTTCTCGGTCGATAGCGTCGGGGCAGATGCTGATGGAGCAGAGGTGGCGGCCGCAGCCGAAACCATCCAGCAGATTTATGGCCTCTCGGAGACCGCACTTCGCGCCAACCTCGTATCGCTGACATTCGACAAGATACTGGCCACTGTGCCAGATGACTATCTGAGACATGAGTCGATCGAACTCCGGGCCGCTCGCACCTACTTGAACGGTATGAAGGGCATCATCGCGGCTTCCGCCACTACCGTTCTTACGGGAGAGCGCTCGTTCCGCCGAACCGTGAAGGAAGCTAAAGACTACGCCGACGGATGCCGGTTCGCTCACACGTTCAAAGGAAGCTTCGGCCTCGCGATCGAGTCCCCTGTCGGCTTGAACAATCAGACAATTATGCCCTTCGCGGAGCCGGAGCTTCCTTTGGGACGTAAGATCGTGCGGAGAATCGCAGTCGGTCTGCAGTCTTTGAAGGATTCCTATTCCCAAGACGATCTCGGTCCAATCATGTCCACTCCGGAGGGTCTCAACGCGAACATGTGCAACGAGCTGGTTGGAATCATCGAGGGCACCGGCATTTCTCGCATCGATCTGTCGTTCGTCCTTTCGCCGGAGTGGGAGCCCGACGTCCCGGCGCCGCAGCCGTTCAAGATCGAGAGCCGGTATCGCGACCTTCTAAAGGACGCGGCCGCCCGCCTGACAAAAGCCGACAACGATGCCGACGTCTCCATTTTTGGCCGGATCGTTAACCTGCACAACGTCGGCGACCCATCCAATCTGATGAGCGATGAAGCCGACCGGATCATCCAGGTCAACTGGGACAGTCCGGAACACGGGTTGATAAAGGTGTCCGTAAGTCTCGACCCTGCGAGCTATCTGGCCGCAGTGGAGGCTCACAAGCAGGGAAGCCCCATATCAATCCAGGGCCGCCTGCAGCGCAAGGGACGATCATGGGCGCTGCTCGGGGCGAAGGACATACGGACCATTTCGGTTTGATGCTCGCGCAATGGTCCTTCCAGTCGTCTTCGTTTAGAACTGAAACGGAGGTGGGAGAATCACGATGGACGAATTCCAGCGGAAGCAGGCGGACTATCACAAGCAACTCGATGGTATCTGGAGGGCAGCCATCCGGAGAGCTTTCGGCGACGACATTCCTCGGTCACGGAGCTGGTCCGATCCCTACGAACTTGCTGACATCCTGCGCGATTTCATGGAAGGGAATTATTCTTACCTCACCCCGAACGGGCATCTCCCGTTAACGGGTGTCCAAGTGCACGAAGATGGCAGAAGGCTGCTCTTCGATCTGAGTGAGACTGGTCAGCTCGAGATGCTCCCCGGCCGTGGGACTTTCGAATACATTGAGAAGTCCCCCATCGAATCCTTCTTCCTACTGGATTTGAAGAGCATGTCTTCGAGCGGAGTCTACGAGGAGGTAGGGCACAACGAAGAGATCCTCCGCGTCGATGGGGAGGACTACGACTATGCCGTTGCCGAGCATGGTGTATGGGAATATGACGAAGACGGAAACGAGGTTCCAGTTCCTGATCACGCGAAGACCGTGCTGCGGCAACTGTCGGGGAAATTCCTGATAGTCTCCAAAGGCAGCATGTGGAACAAATCGGACAAGACGTGGGCGGGCGTGCACGCCACAATGTCCGCTGCGGAAATTCGGGCGGACATCGAGCGCGCTCTTGCTGAAGAGTAGACGGCGAAATCCGAGCTATGCCCTGAAACATTTGCCGAGGATCCGAAGCGTGACTTGCGCGACGTGCACCGTAGACTCCAAAAATGGGTGTACGACAACCATGCGGCTTCCGATGATCAAAAGTCGTATTTCGCGCGGCGGGTCGTGAAAGCTCTCTGACCGCCTTCCAGTAGGTTCTTCACGAGATCCTTGATCTTCGGTACGTCGATCGATCCGCAAACTCTTCCGCGATGAGTCAAGTTCCGCCGAAATGCCTGAAAGATTCAATCGCCAGCGCGTTGCGAGTATTGAATCGGATGTTCGCAATTTGTTTCGACTTACAGCAAGTCGCCCTGCGCGACGCGTGAGGCCTGGCGCCTATATCTGGCGGCCATCTTCAGGACATCAGCGCAGGTGCTTTCGTCCTGCAGAACGGAACGCACACTGAGCTGCGCCAAGCCATGCCCTTTCGCAGAATCAGAGCGAGAGAAACCGACGCCATTCTGTGCCTTGGCGTAGTCCGCGTCCTCGGCGGCGACCGTGGCCAACACAATCAAAGCCTCTTTCACTCTCGGCCCACGAGGGTCGGCAGCAGGTTTCGGCGGAAGACGGAAACGCCTCATGCCGCACTTCCGTCCTCACTACGAGGAACTCGAGAATCCCTATGCCCCTTTCCCGGCAGAGCAGTTTGCCGGCGGGGGGGTGTGCTGCCCCTGGGGCGGCGCTCACTCTACTGCGGCTACCGTATTCACCGGTCAAGCTGCATGCCAACTGGCTCCGGCGCT
>Ga0228710_1001154_pt1 | contig 38496 bp, 23 predicted proteins | sample MedpolnodulmetaG_FD_177995 | JGI IMG/M metagenome (GOLD analysis project Ga0228710, IMG submission 177995) | Root nodule microbial communities from Medicago polymorpha collected in Santa Monica, California, United States - pink nodules | ecosystem: Host-associated > Plants > Roots > Nodule...
TAAACAAGTAAATACTCAAGAAATTAATTCTAACTAAAACTCATGCATCAGTCAAAAACAGATAGCTAAATCCTCAAGAAATCAATTCTAACAGAATGATTAAATAACGAGACTTGTGTACTCAATCTCCAGGCTTTCAGTAATATAATCCATTTTAGCTTCTTAGACTTGTGTACTCATAAACTCAAGATTGTGTATATGCCAAAGAGCTTAAATGGACAAAAATCTGTTCAAAAAAGCTTAATCACAAACAATCCAAGGCTTTATCACAACCTAGTAAACTCAGGTAACAATGAAGTATAAATAAACACAAATATCTTCCTATATATAACCTGTCAGTTTCAGCATAAGAGAGGCAAATTCTAACTGATATACTACGAATAAACAATTATAGGTACGTACAACAAGTATAAGGCAATTTCAATGTCCTGGTTCAATTCCTCTCACTGCTACTATCAAGTAATTTGAGTTCAAAACTGACATAAAAGAGAAGAGGAGAGGAAGCGACGGCCGACGGTTCGGTGGTGGTGGACTGCAGCAGGACCGGTGGTGTTGCGTGCTATGTGTGGAAAAATGCGTTGGAGGCAGCTACCTCAGCTCGGATCATGTAGCGTGTCAAAGTCGGTATACAAATTAAAAGATAAGTGAAGATGATTGCAAGTTAGCAATTATTAGACAAAGAGAAACTAAAATCAAACTTCAAGTGATTGTATATCAATTTATTTTTCATTATGCATTCGAGTTTACATACTGACAGCTTGAAGAATAATCTTCAAAGTACAAGAAAATCACATTAATGATACATCAAGAGGGACAAAAAACTTGAGATAACGATAGTGTTGTCAAATAGGGGCTATAGCTGCACTACAGCGCTATAGCGTAGAAGAATTGGGTCTAATCGCGATTGTTCCGCGATACACTATTTAGTACTGTAGCATTGCGGAATTTGAATGAACTGCTATTTTCCGCAATCTGCAATTGACAACATTGACGATACTGGATACAACACTAGGACGTATAATTGGAGCAGTCCAAGACTATCACTATAGTAGAGAGAAGTCTTCATGTCCTAAAAAACAGACAATTGATCCTAAAGGATGAAAAGTGATGTAAAATTTGATGCTACTACACAATGAAATTTATTTTTGTAAGATATATATCCTCAAGACAATGTGTGGCCTCTGAGAAAACGCCAGGGTCCTGTTCCTGTTCCCATCCTGCATATGCATTTGAAGCAAAGTTATACCATAAAACATTGTATGCATGTTTTGTAAAGAAACGTTTCTTTGTTCAATTTTCATATGGACGATGTGATTAAGATATTCTTGGTTTTAATGTAATTAATAAGCTATATGTTATACAACTTATCAATCTATCCATGATGATTTATCATACATATTTTTGTGCAAGAACTACACTATGCTACCATGTTAAAACTAGAGTCGTTGATTAAGGCCATGTCAGGTTAAAAAACTTGATGTAGCGCTTGTCATATAAGTGGTTATGTATAAATTATTTCTGTAACAAAAGACACAATAAAGTGAAACTGTTTCTTTTATAAGCTATACATTGTTTTCATAAACTATCATGGAGAGTTTAGGGAAATAAGCTGAAAACAGCTTGTAGACATGTTATAAGCTATTTTCATAAACAGTTACTTGCTTTCAACATAAGGAAAGTTTACCTCCATACACCAGCAAACATGCGAAGACTCATATAGATGGTTAGTGCGATCCAGATACCAATAAAACCCTTACTCTTGTAGAGAAAGAATAAAGAAGTAACACTTGCTATTGAGACCATGACCTAAAAAACAGAATACCAAATCACTAAATAAATGTTGACAAAGATAACAAAATATGAAAAATGGTAAATTAAAAAAATAAATAAATAATGCAAACTTACCAAGGAGTATGCAGAATACGCAAAATCAGATGCTCCATAGTTCACACCATCAAAGACAAAGGCTAATGAATTGATTGGTTGTGTTGCAGCAACAAACTGGTGAGTTGAAATGTAATTAGATGAAAACTCGCGCAAAAAAGTTATATGTAACTAACTTTTACATCTAATATAAAACATAATGAACTAATCCATTGCATTGTGCTAGGAAAATATACCGGGAGGCCTAGTCTGATTAGGTGAATAACGGCAACATTTTTGGAAAATACTCCGGCTCCAAAGTATAATCCACCTCCAACTACTAGAGAGAGTCCAACTCCTAAAACAAAACTCATTTGAAGTGTCCTTGTTGCAGCAGTAGTCACTTTATTATAGTCTTTCTCAGCAAAGGAACATGCTAAAATTGCCTGTGACAAAGGGAAACTTAATCAGTAACTTTAATGCTTAAATTAATATATATCTTGCATCTCGGTAACAAGAGAAAAATGTTAATATACCTGTATTGCAACAGCTAAACCATCAGCGAGAAGGGACGATGTCATCCAAACCTGGAGGCAGGTTTGGAATGCAGCCATTGGAATTGGACCTAACCTTGCTGCTAATGAGGCTGATAAGGTCACACAGAATGTCACTGCTATAACTCTGGCCAACAATAGACCACCTATTGAAATTGAAACAAATTCGAACGTGTAAGTAAATTCTTGAATTATTATAATAAATGATCAATGTATGTTTGATTAGTCTATTAATATTTTTTTTCCTGTCTCGAGAGTTAAATGGTCGGATCAGATTGACTGCACAAAGTTAGTCACATCTAGATTGTCAGATTAAACTTGGACAGTTCAAGTTTCATGCTTGGCATTTTAGATTTAAATAAAAAATCAAAATCTGAATTGAAAATATAGACTCCAAAATACCAACATACCATTTTTAAGAAACCTGAAAATCTGCAAATCCTTCATGCTTGGAGGTAGGAGATCTACTTTTCTCATTAGTATAAATAAGAGTAAAGTTGCCATAATGTACCTAAAAGCATCGTCATTTTGTAAGTTAAGTCTTGAGAATAAAAATGTTTGAACATTATTATTATGACAAAACAATGTAAGACTTACTGAGAGAGCACATGTGAAATGGCTGCACCTCTGATGCCTAATTTGAAGTAAAATATGAGTAGTGGATCCATAGCGACATTCAATGCATACCCGGAAACTAAATAAAACCATAGTAAAAAAAATGAAGCAAGTTAGGGAAAAACACCAACAAATTTCAAACCAAATCTTCTCTCATTAACTTTCTATTTTGTGTTATATATGTTTTTCTTATGTTATGTTACTTAAAAATTTGAAATTCCTCGAAGAATTTTGCTTGATCCGATAGGGATGGCTCAATAAATCTTTAAGTAAAGAATGCCCACCACTTATAAATATATTCAGGTTATATCTCATCCGATGTGTGATTTTTAACAATGCCGATTCTAATTTATGCCTTTGTATGTTCTCAAAGTCTCTAATTTGGACTCAATTTCATGACAGATAAATCATTTGAACCTACCAATGACATATAAAGGAGTTGTTGTGTCTTTGAACCCTCTAAAGATTCCTTGCATGGCCAAGGAGAGAAGCACTGCAGGAGCACCTAAGGCTCTCAATCTTAAGTACTTAACAGCTGGTATTAGCATAGGAGAATCCTACAAAAAAAGATAAATATCTCAACTTAACAAAAGCTTATATCAAATGTAGTTTAGATAATGAAGTAATAAGATATTGAACAATGAACATAGTACTTCTGATAATAAAGATACATACATATTTTAAACCCATTGCACCTAATAGAGGTTTAGCTGCAAATATAAGGGTTGCAGCTTGAATAAGACCAAGGACTGTGCCGAAAAGTAATGCTGTTGATGCTGAAGCAATGTGCCTCTTCTTCCTTATAGGCTTTGACTCACTTTTGTTACTACTATTAGTAACAATAGAAGACTTGCTCATATTTGAATTTGCATCTGAGAAGGAAATTTAGAATGTTAGAACAACCAAACATGCATTAAATGCCCTCATTTCCATCTCATTTCCTATGCAGCACTGACACTTCAGATTGAAGGCGTGTTCGTTATCCAATACTATCCAATACTGACATGACACCGACACACGTGGTTACAATCAATCATACCATTTTATGCCATTAGTATCAGTGTCTGTGCTTCATAGCTCATATCATCAACCCAGTAAATTCACACCAAAATAGACATTTATACACAAACATGGTAAAAGAAAGATAGAGAGAAAGTACCATCTCCATTTTTTGTCTCATTTTTCAAGATACTATCCTGTTTGGTTGCACCTGCTTCTATATCTTGAAGCAAATGATCATCAGGCATTACTTCATTCGACTTGGCCTTAATGCTTTCGTTAAACTGTTTTTCTGCCGCTTTGGTATTGATTCTATCCATAGTATCTTCTTCAGCTACAAAAGAAGTTGTAATACTAACCAAAGGGAAAATGGTAATCCTTGAAGCTTGGTTAAAAACAGCAATGGAAACTCCTGCCGCGGCAAGTTCCACCGGCCCTAAACACATGAAAAAAGTGAAAGTTTAGCTTCAAACAAGCCACATCATTAAAATGAACCTTGTTACAACTTCAATTAAGACTAGTACAATATCATATTCTAATAAAGGGAAACCCTGCACATAAAGTTCCCGCATATGCAGGGTCCGGGAAAGGGTCCCACCATTTGGTGTATTGTCGCAGCCTTACCCTGTTTTTTACACAAGAGGCCGAGGCTGTTTTTAGGACTTGAACCCATGACCTTTTAGTCACATGACAACAACCTTACCAGTTGCGCCAAGGTTACCCCTCACAATCTCATATTCTATTGACAAGAAAAAAAATGTACCCAAGTGGCCTATGAATGCTGTGTCTATAAGAGAAGCAATTGGATCAGCAGCAACAGCAAGTGCAGATGGGAATGCAATCCCAAGTATCTCCTTAGCAAGGGAATCCATCTTGAATACAAGGCTACATTTACATTAATAGAACCTACTATTAGTATTCTGTAAAAGACTTTAATAACCTTTTTAGTCACAGCAATAATATAGTGTGGTTTGATTTTGTACCTAAACAATTATATGTTGATTTTAGTCCCTAAATTAAAAAACTTTATGTTTCTGGTCCTCGTTCTTTCGTTTTAGTCCCTATAATATTAGGTTTATGTTGAATTAGTCTCAACAAGATAAAATACTTGTCATATTTTAGAGACTGAAGTTAATTAATATAGTTCACATATTGCAAGGACTAACTCAACATAAATCTAATATTGCTCGGACTATAATCGGAGGTTCAAAAGAAAATATTTCTATTTTGAGTTTCTTTTTTCAACTTCACAGTCGCGTCGAAACAATATTTATGAATGAAAATAAATATAGTTTTATTACACTCCAAAGTATATTTTTGGACAAGAACACTTTTTTTTATATAGAAAATATGGTGAACAGTACCTTCTGTTTTAGGTATTAAAACCAATAAAAGGACTCATAGTACTAAAACCAGAATAGATGTATATTATAGGGACTAAAATGTTATTTAAGCTTTGGTAAAATTACATGAATGCCCTTAAGCTTTAGAGAGTCTGATGAGATTAAAATATGTCATGACATGCAATGAGTCTATAACAATACAACATATTGCAATATAATATAAAATCATGTCATATAATTTTAGTCATATTGACCCTGCTCCTCCAAGAAACAAGGGTGAATAAGTTGATTACACAAATTAATGATACCTTGCATCTTTGAAGAAAACTGATAGAGGCATTGTCCACTTGTTCTTGACAGCATTATTTGAGATACCATTATCATCCATGATATCCTAAATCTTTTGATAACAACTCAATGAAGAAGAGGATGTTGCAAAGGAAAGTCCTTAAGAATGAGCCTACCCTGAACAACCTACCAAGTATAAGTTAATTCAATATTTTGTACCATCAAAATAAATAAGATCAAATAAGTGCTTATCATATACGTGCTTTATATATAAGCCATTTCTATATATAAAAAAAAGATAAAATAAAATCTTTTTTCATGTAAACTAGTATAGCTATTTTCATAAGCTATTACTGAGAACTTATAAAAAAAAGGATAAAGTAATTTCTAATCACTAGACTACTTGACAAAAAAAAGAAGCTAGAGTTTGCATAAATATTGTTTTGATCATGTTTATGATTGAACCTTCTTTTCATGTATTTGCAGGAAACTTCTTTATAAAGTAACAATGCCTAACTATTTCTTAACAAAATAAGAAAACCCCATATAAGATGGAAAATGATAAAAAGTAGCTAGACAAAACTTAGAAGAGCGTGACAAACAGTATTTCCTAATTCAAGAGCCTTCCCCAGTTCCATACACCCCCTGATAGTAACATAATATAAAGACAACTTCTTTCCCACCCTATGAGTTCCTCGCGCGTTCTATGTAGTTCGAAATATATAATTCGAACGGCATAAACAACCCATAAAAACCTTTAAAAACATTTGAAACATTTCAGATTTTAAAATCCGAATATAACATGCGAGAAACTGGAGAAAAAAGTAATGACACTGTAGTTCGGACTAAGAAAAAGCCAAATGTTTGGCTTACAAACATACTTACATATTAGTCCTTACATCACATTTGGAGTTTTAACATGCATTAAAAAAAAAAAAATGTATTTAATGTGTCTATTTTATATATAGATGTATTTGAAACATTTTTTTTATATGAATATAATTATCATTTACTTCTCAAATTGTGAGACATTTGGTTTTGTTTTTTTGGCCTACCTCTCAAATAACAATTTTAGGAATCGAAATTCTTTTTCTGGGAGATAATCATATAACAAACTCTCTCAATATATAGGTTTTAAATTTCAACTTATTGAGAGAAGTGTGTTCTAAGCATAATTCTCAAAATAAAGATATTGACTATGGTTAAAGGAAGATATGTACATTAAAAGCTTGATTTTGTGGACATGATTAAAAGCTCATAAAACAAAAAGTTTTCCTTTTTACTAATGATAAAGTGAAGAAGATGCTTATACTTTATAAATTAATTAATTAATTTATTGGTATGCACTACAAAGTGTGCAATAATTTACACATACATCAAATTACACCTCATTATTATGTTATTTTGTTAAATTAGTTATCAAAATATTTAAACCAAATTTATATGGTGAAATGCCATTAAAAACATAAATTAAACTTTCTATACCAATAGTACATGCATATAAACTCTTAAGTAAATTGTTCAAGATTAAATGATAAATACATGAATGTGAGAATAGTGATTGTAGTTTAAACCACTAAGGAATGAGGAAAGTAAAAGAAAAGAACTAAAGTGGAACATGTTTTGGACTTTCTGGGAAAAAATTTGAAAAGCCGTAATATGTGAGAAAAACAGAACATCTTTTCCAATCTAAGTATAAAACAAAGCAATATTTAATGTAATTGTTCAATTATTATTTTGTTTTTGAAAAAAAATTGTCGTATAATTATTGATTGGCCTCTTAACAGGGCCGGACCTCAGGGTGTGCAAGGAGCTCAATGGAACTGGACATTCCCAAGGTATGTGCCTAAAAAAAAAATTATAGCACAGTAGTACTACTAGGTACAACCCCACTAAAAACAAAGATTCCTTATTCTCTTTCTCTCTAGCACCACACGTTCCAACACCATCGGTCCATCAGCCCATCAGACTTTCCTTTTCTTCTTCCCCGATTTGATTTTCTTTTCCTCTTCTATTGTCTTGTTTTAGGCCTATTAGAATTGGGTCCTCTTGCTTTTGGTGTTAGGTGGGTATTTTTTTGGGAGGGAGGTTTGATGATCCTCATGTATACAGTAGTGATTTTCATCTTTACGTGTATTGCATATATACGACACCTTGTATTTATCTTTAAAAAAATTTAAATAGAACATTGTTCTTTTAAAAAAATACATTTTTATTTTATTACGGACCTCTTTTCACTTACAAAGCCGAGTCTCCAAATTTATAGGAACAGCTTTGTCTCTTAAGGTAATCCGTACAAGGTGAATATCATCAAGGTGGATCACACTAAAAAAAGCACACAATAAAATAGTCTACCAGAATGCTACACAAGTAAACTTGCAATATAACACTATGTGTGTGTATATATATAACACTTTTTTTTTGAGCAAATATATAAAACACTTGTCACTAATAAAAGTTAACAAGAAATAAAGTACGTGGCAGAAAAATTTATGAGTATTATATATAAAAAAATCGTTGTATAAACACTTTTTTTTAAGCAAACACTTGTCACTAATAAAGTACGTGGCAGAAATAAAGTTAACAAGAAACACTTGTACACAAAATTTATATATATATATAAAATTGTTACAAAATGACTCATTAAGGGTATTAAATGGAAGCTAAGTGGCATGCAAGTTGCATGCAGTAAGCATAAGAGATAAGGCTAATTTTTTCACTAAGTGTTGATTTCGTTATTAAGTGTATGTTGATGTAAAATGGCTTATATTAGTTTTTATATAAAAAGTACCTACACTATTATTCATTAAAGTTAGCAATAGTAACTCTACATTATTCATTAAAATTAAGAAATTATATTTTTTATAGATTTTCTTTTTGGTGGATTCAAAGAATAATTTCTCCATTTAATTCTAAGCATGTACTACATCTTTGTCTGAAATAAATAACTCACCACTCACCATTTTGACAGATATTAATAGTGTTAATTTCATAGTGTGTTTTTGTCAGGCTTTTGGTTTATGGGATCTTAATTTTTATGTTTAGTTTTATTTTTGGTAGATTTGTGGGATCTTAATTTAAGGAAGGAAGAATGAAGAAAATAAATAATGTGATGAAGTTGAACTTCGCCATCTAATATATTTTTTTTAAAATAATCATGTCTTAAATAATTACATGCAAAATAAATGCATGAAAGACTTTCACAAATGAAAAATGCAGGTATTTTAATTATTTATTTCTAAGAAAAGAAATCTAAGTTGATTAAAAGGTAAAAGCTAATAGCATAAAGCAATGCCTATTGCAAATGCAAGTCATGCAAGCAAACAATAATACATGCATATCCTTTCCCCCCTCATGTAAAGCTGCGTGTTTGATCAACAAAAAAAAAAAATTCATTATTATGAATCTTTTCAATAAAAACAAAAATTATAGATTAAGAAAGATAAAATATGTTTCAAATTTTGTTAGTATTTGAAATATCAAATTTAGAGATAAATTTTATTTTATCTATCTCGATTTTCTGTTATTATTTAAACTTTTTAGTATGTTTATTGTTATGTCAGTGTTGGTCCAACGACCGACTTCAGGGTAACAATAAACACCAAAGTTGTTAAAAAAAAACAATAAACACCAGAGAATCTATATAATCTTAACAATGAAGTAAGTATATCTAATGAAAGAATTTGACATACCTGAGTATTCCTAAGGTTTGGTCTTGACTTGTAGGAAGAGAGTGAATAATGCAAGGCAGTCACCAACCTTTTCCCTACTCTTAGAATTTTCTCCCTCAAAAAGGCTACACACTCTTGTTCTTGCTTAGCAAATGTATCCCACACCACACCCCTTTTATAAGTACCCTTTGCATGCCCCACTAAACCTCTATGTCGATCTTCCCTAGTATTTGAATTAAATATATATTGTAATCAATATCAATATTATTAATATAATGACACAATAGTGCGCAAAAAAGGTATAGGAGCTAGAGAGGGAAAAGCATTTTTGTTTGTCACATTGTTTTGAGGGTATAATTTAAAGAAGAAAGGAAAAATAAACAAAATAACAAATGGTTTAGTTATTTTAAGAAGCAAAATGTAATATATTAAGAGGAAATATAACAAATATTCCATTCCAAATATATAATTAAGATTTAGTTAGAAAAAAATCAGAAAAAAAGAAAAAAGAAAAAAGAATATTAATTAAAGTGACATTAATAATTATTTTACAAAAACCTTTGTAAAAATTCGAACTTCATGCCGTAAGTTATAAGGATAAACTGCTTCGCACTAAATTAAAATTCATGACACAACTAGGTTACCACTTACAAGAAAAAAAGGAACCTATAACATAAGCACATCCTTAAATTAGATTTTTTGATAGATTAGAGACATCTACAGTTTTAAAACTAGGCTCGGACCGGCTGATCGAACCGGTTCGACCGTGAACCGGTGATTAGACCGGATCAAGCCACCTTTTGGATCGGTCATGTAATTAGATTGGTGTGAATCGGTGAGACTCGTTGAAAACGGTTAGAACCAGTAACTCAACCCATTTTCTAATCAATCTGATCTAACATTAAATGTACAGTTTTGTAGAAAAATCATGAATTTTAAAAAGTGTTGAAAATGGTTAGAACCAATAACTCAACCGATTTTCTAATCAATCCGATTTAATATTAAATGCACAGTTTTGTAGAAAAATCATGAATTTTAAAAGTTAGAGTCTATAGGGATCAAACTATGTACACCAAAGTGCATCACATGATGCTGCAGCAACATGCTTGTGTCAAACCAGTGAAATATAATATATATGTGCGAATGCTATTATGCATTTTTTTTTCTTTTTCATCATATTTGTATTTTACGAGCACATCATTTTTAATAGTAAAAAATAGCTGGAACCTTGACCACTGCAACAACTACTTATCAGTGCTATCTTTTTTTTTTTATTTGTTTTTTTAAATGAGGCTAAAATGAGATATATTACCACTGCAAAAGGTCCTCCCTAACACAAGGTATGCCAGAGAAGAACATCAAAGTCAAAATAATATTTACAACAGAAACAAAAAAAAACAGCACAAAAGGAAACAGACAATTATTAACCAATGTCCAAAATGGTGTAAGGACTAAGCCACCAACCGTGATAGTTAAAGGGAAGGGAAGGAAGAAAAAATAATACATTTTAAGTTTTTAGGAAGAAAAAACACATTTTTTTCTTTTAAAAAGTGCACATTATTATTAAATATAATATCTACACAATACTAATAATAATAATAATAATAACTCCCTAAAAAAATAATAATAAAAACATCTCTCCCCTAAAAAAAACATACACCTCGTATATTTTTTAGAAAATCTCCATATTATATTAATATTAATATATATGCACAATAAAATCTATTTCTTGTCAAAAAATATAGTTATACAAATATTAATATACATATTACATCTCCGTTTTTTAATTTTTAAGTGGTCGAGTCATCGGTTCAATCTGATTTAATATGGTTAAATATCCATAAAAATATAATCGCAAGACCGAGTCATCTAGATGAGTTATTCGGTTTAATCTGGTTCAGTCATGCAGTACAACTAATGATTCAATGATTTGATCATTAACTCAGTGACTCAATACCCCTACCGAGTCGATGACCAAACCGAATTTTAAAACTATGGAGACATCCCCCTTAACAAATTATTTGTACTTAAATAAAAAATCTACAGGTTATTCAAATAGAAGTTAAATGGATTTGGGCCAAGCCCATAATAATTTTTTTTTTACCATAAAGTTTCAAATAATTCACCACCGCCGCCGCATAATACAGATATTATTATATTTTATTTGGGTACAATACAGATATTATTCTTATAAATACAAAATTTATATAATTTAGTACTCAAATTGCTCCCATAAATAATTTTTTTTTACAAAATACCAAAACAAATGATCTGGTGTGCTATACATTGACACGTATAAACATAGCCCACAACATTTCAGATATAAATTAATTTGGTAATTATATATTTGTCGTTTATAGAAATTGTCTTAGAAATAAAGATGATGTCCACTATCACATATTGATAAGTTAGCTATAAGTTCAAAATTAGTACTAGCATATATAATAATGTCTTACTTTAGGCTACAAATTTTGGTGCTTCTCATTCGCCGGGGATCAAAGCGTGTGCTCTTGTGGGCTACGTGGGAATCCCATTATGCTCCAATATCACACAATCTTGGGAATTAAATATGTGTATGAGGACCTAACATTTTGATCTTATGTGTTTTACATTTTTTTTAAGGGGGATCTTGTGTGTTTTACATAGGGATTGCGTGTGGGGGATTGCTTGTTTTTAATTAATTTTGATTTGATGCAACATTAAGTATTTTTTTTTTAAATTGAGAAATGGATGATTTATTTTACAAGAATTAGAGAAATTTTATTAATCAAAGTGACACTAACAATCATTTTATAACTATTCTTGAGGACATTTGAGTTCAATATTTGATGTTACAATGTGGAGATCTTTCCGCTAAACTAACACTTCAAGTGTAATGCAACATTAATTGCTAGTTGTATTTCATTTTAAAGGAAAGCTAATTGTATTTAACTGGTGTATAAGAAACTAATAAATACATGTGTCAAGCACGAGATTATTTCCTTCTTTTTTAATATTATTCATTTATTTATTTTTAAATGCTATATAATGAAAACAACTGTTGCAAATTATGAGATTAATGACATTCAATCCCAATTTTTAATTTTCACATAATCTTTGATAGTTTTAAATAAAACGAGGTTACAAATTCTTCAATTGTGTTGATGAATTGTGATTGAATGTCAATGTAAAATAATTTTATATTACTGGTGCATAATATACTTTATCTCAAAAATCATATGAAGAAAGTTGAAGTAGTTGTTATTATGCGTAACATCAAAATACACATAACACACAATGTGTCTGGTGAAAAATAGACCAAAAATAGACGAAATAACTGTGTAAACCACCTTTCTTCATGCTAAGGTTTTCTCCACCAACCTCTACCACCACCACCACCCATCATAACAACCACCACTAAATCTCCATCAAACATCATCATTCAATGGTTATATCTTCCATCACAACCATATAAGCCTTCAACCTCAATCCCTAAAAAGTTAATATCCTAAAAAGAAGCTTTGATGATGCCTTAAACAATGTGTGTGATATTTCGTTGTCACAACCAATGATCACAGAAGACAAAGTTTCCATCAATATCCCATAGGACGAGTATCAACTTGGTTTAGCTGCATCCAAGCACAACCTTCATGGAAGGATGCTCTAGCCCAAGGGTGCAACACCTTTGAAGGTAGATTCCTAAAAAGCCAAACTAACGCCACACTGGAAAACCATAGGTAAGTGGGGGATTACTTCCTTACACAAATGTTATTATGAGTTTTCGTTCTCTTCATTAGAAGATGCCAAGTGTGTGAGATCAATATGTTCTTGGAGTATGAACCCAAGATGTTTGAAATTATTTGCTTGGACGAAAGATTTTAACCATAACTTGCAACGACAATCATCAACACAAGCTTCACTTTGTATTTTTGGTCTTCCCTAAGAGTATTGGTGGCCAAAATATTGTTTGTTATTGCAAGTAGTGTTGATACGCCTATTTGTACTGATCAAGTCATAAGTAAGCCTAGGTTTGATCGTGAGTTTGGTCATTTTGTTTGTGTTTTAGTAGTCATGGATTTAAGAAAAGAACCAAAATACAGGGTCCTTGTTGAAAGATATGATTTTGGTTTTTTCGTTGATCTAGAGTACGACAATTTGCTAGATTTTTTAAACTATTGTAATTGAATCTGTCATGATCAGAGTTATTACAAGAAAGCAAAAACATGTAATGTACAAAATGAGAAAGAGAAGCAAAAATCTCCTAGAAGAAACTCTATCTAGGGTAAAAAATAAAATTATGTGATGATCAAAGATAATAGGCAAAAAAATGTTACATAGAAGAAAAATGCTCCAAAATCTGATATTGAGATGACAATTTTGAAAGAAACTGAGCAAGAGAAACGTTAGATTGCTAATATGTAATAGGGAAAACCCGATGATAATTTGTTACTTAAAGCCAAAAAGAATATAAGAGTCCAATGTTTCAGAATTTGTTGAGGCAACACAGTTAGAAAAATGAAGGAGTGCAAGATTTTGAGAACATGAATTAGGTCAATAATCAATCATTCAACACCTCAAAATGCACAAAATTCAACTGAAAGTGAGAAAATTCCAACACATGAAAGAGTAGCTAGAGATATGCAGTTTTTGCATAACTCATGGACAAACCTTGCTGATTAGGAGCTAGAAGATGAATGCAATGATGAAATTCAAAAGGGAAAGTTGATATTGCAGAATTTACAGGAAAATATAAAGCTTAATACTACTTTTGGTCCCTGTAATATGAGCGAATCCCGATTTTAGTCCCTGTAAAAAAAAAGATTATGTCCTTATCATTTGAGATTCTTCCACTTTTGGTCCCTCACTAAATTTTATCAGCAGAATTTGCTGACGTGTCCAGTTAATTGTGTAATTATTTTATTTTTTTCATTATTTTTAATTGGAATCCGATGCCACCTGGATTAAATAGATTTTTGATTTAAAAATTAAATAAAAACTAAAATCTTTAAAATTAAATCGTCCAATTAAAATAATTCATCAAGGTTTTCCATCTTCTTCTTCCCATCGTGCAGCTTCTTCTTCATACTCCTTCAGGTTCTTCTTCTTCCATGCAAACCCAAACTCATGAATCTTCATCATTTTCAACTCAAACACATAAACACCCAAAAAACCAGAAAAACAAATTCAACAATACAAATTCTCAAATCTTCATCTCTTTATTCCAAATCAAACAAATCTCAAACCACAATTAATTCCTCTATCAAGAAAATAAAATTATATACAAACTTTAAAACAAAACTCATATCCAATAATCTCATCGCCCATTTTTTCTCCCTCATTTTCTTCGGTGCTGTTTCAACCTTTCTCTCTCCCACACAAATCTTCTTCTCCAAAACAAAACCCATAACCCTAAAAAAACTAAACTTTAAACAAAAAATGGAAAAGAGTAAGTTCAAGGATGATGGGTTTTCCAAATCTGGAATTGGGAGAGAAAAAATCGAATTCCAACACCCATCCATTTTTAGATCTGTAGTTAACACTAAAACAGAAATGAAATTGAATTCGACACTTAACTTTAATTATCAAATCTGAAAAGAAAAAAAAAACATCATCCTTAAAGTCAACCAGGTTTTCGAATAAAGAAAAAATGCAGAGGGTAGGAGATTTTTCCAATCAAATTATTCTATCAAAAAAATACATCATCCTTGAAATCATCAAAAAAATATGGACTAAACCGCTGATTGGAAAAATACATCATCCTTGAAGTACATTTATCGAAATGGAAGGGGTATTGCCAATTCCCCAACAAAATTGACATTGAAGAGGTTACTTAATAGTTACAAACCTGAGTTTTGCTTTATAGTTTGAACCATTATCTTGCTAATTGGTTCTCTTAAAATTTTTGAAAGTTTTTGCTGTCAATGTTATACTCCATAACCTATGGGGATTATGCTCTCCCTGTTTAAAACCCAATGTTATTAATATTGATGATCAACAAATAGAATTCACCTTGAATGATAATGGAAATATTTTTGGAGTTTTAGTAGTTTATGCATCAACTGATTGTATTAAGGGAATAGTATTTTGGCAATCTTTGACCAACATACAACATAGCTAAAATCTACCTTGGACATGTATTGGTGATTTCAACACTACCCTAGGAACTCATGAGTATATAGAAGCACAATTTCATGCAAGACTTCCAAGGGAGGAGTTTTCTCAATGGACAGACAACAATAATTTGTTTGATCTTCCCATCAACTGATGTAATTTCACTTGGTATAATTGTAGGAGTAGAGTTCACCATACTGAAAAAATATATTGGATAGAGTAATTTGAAATCAATATTGGATCAATATATGCTCATCCATTTCTTGCGCAACACTAACTAGGCACAAATCAGATCATTTCCATATATTTTTTGACAACCAACTAGAGAACCTCAGGTATGCCTCTAACTATTAGTTTTTAAAAATGTGGTCATACCACAATAATTACTCCAATTTAATTAAAACTGTTTGGAGAAAACAAACTCTTGGCTCATCAATGCAAATTTTAATCCAAAAGATTAAAATTCTAAAAAGTGAGCTGAAAGTTTGGAATAAAAACATTTTTGGTGATATTCACAATCAAGTAAAAGATTTAGTTGCAAAACTTGATGAAATTCAATACAATATCAACATCATTGGTTATTCTAAGTGGTACTTTCTTATCGCATAAAACACCTAAGGCTCTTCTATATTTCAACCACCTAGATTGAATACGATGATTTGTGTATGCTTCTATTTCTCCGTAATTTTGTACTTTGGACCCAAGATATTTAAATTGTGTAACTTAGGATATGATATGATCTCCAACTTTCAACTCCAAGGTAGAACTACTTCTCCTTTTGCTGAAGTTACATTCCATATACTCCGTCTTTCTTATTCTCTGGCGGAAACCATACACTTATAAGGCTTGTCTCCATGTCTCTAGCCTACCGTTCAATTCCTCCCTCGACTCACCAAGCAAGAGTACATCATCAGCAAAAAGCATACATCTCGATGCTAAAGATCTTGGATGTTTTCCGTAAGTACATCCAAAACTAAAGTAAAAAGATAAGGACTTGGGGTTGACCCTTGGTGCAATCCTATTGTTATGGGAAAATCTTCGGTAGCCCCATCATGCGTCCTTACACTAGTCGAAGCTCTCTCATACATATCCTTGATAGCTCTAATATAAGCAATCCTAACCCTTTTCTTTTTTAGTGCTTTCCACAAAATATCTATAGACACTCTATCATACACCTTCACCAAATCAATGAAATCTTAGTGCAAGTCTTTTTTTATCCATCCTAATCGCTCCATCACATGTCGAAGTAAGTAGATCGCTTCCACGGTCGACCTCCCAGAAATAAAACCAAATTGGTTATCCGTAACTCGAGTCTCATTTCTTAGTCTTTTTTAACTCACCATTTCCAATAACTTCATGGTATGACTCATTAGTTTAATTCCCCTATAATTCACACAATTGTTTATACCCCCCGTTGTTTTTATAGATTGGAATTAAAGTGCTTCTTCTTCACTCTTCCAACATTTTCTTCGCCCTTATAATCTCGTTAAATTTTTTGGTGAGCCACACAATTCCTGTATCTCCAAGACTTTCCCACACTTCAATAGGCATGTTATCCGGCCCAACCACCTTGCCATTACTCATCCTTTTCAACACTTCTTTTACCTCGTGCTCTTGAATCCGACGATAATAGTTATAGTTTCAGGCATCCTCTCCAATGTCTAGCATGTTAGAGTCTGGTGAGATCTCATATCCTTCATTAAATAAGTTGTGGAAATACTTCTTCCATCTATATATTATATCTCTTTTTTGAACCAAAATTCTACCTTCTTCATCTTTAATACACTTCACTTGGTCCAGTTCTCTTGTCTTTCTTTTTCGCCCCTTAGCAACCTTATATATAGATTTCTCTCCCTCCTTGGTACCTAAAAATTTGTATAATCCTTCAAAAGCTTGAGTTTTTGTTTCGCTTACCGCCTTCTTAGCCTCTTTCCTAGATATCTTATATTTATCCCAAGTTTCAGCATTTTTACACCTAGACCAATCTTTAAAAAAATCTCTTTTGATCCGAACTTTACTCTAAACAATGTCATTCCACCACCAAGATTCCTTACCCCTAGGTCCAAAACCTCTAGATTCTCCCAACGTTGCTTTATCTACTTTTTTAATCTCATGTGCCATCTTGTCCCACATATCATTAACGCTTCCTTGTGGTTGCGTGAAACCTCCCTATAAGATCTTGTGTTGGAAAATCATTTGTTTTTCACCCTTTAAATGCCACCAATTGATTCACAGAGCCCCACTGTGACTTCTTCTATTCACACTCCTCTTAACCCTTACATCCATCACCAATACTTTATGTTGGGTAGTTAAGCTCTCTCTCCAGGCATGACCTTATAGCCCAAACAAATTTTCCTGTCTGATTTCCTAATAAGAAATAAATCTATCTAAGAACATGAGACCTCAATCTTGTAAGTGCTAAGATGCTCATCTCTTTTTCCAAAACACGTATTAGCTTTAGTAAGATCTAAAGCCAATGAAAAATCTAAGATGGATTTACCCTCCACATTTATCTCCCCGAGACCATACCCCTCATGCAAACCCTTAAAACCTCTCAAAACACTCCCTACATGCCCATTCAAGCCTTATAACTCCTCCCAAAACTTTACTTTAAGGTGTTCTTCTATCCTTACATGAGGCTGAGGTGCATAAGCACTAATTACATTAAAGGTGTCTTGTTGCACTACAAACTTTAGGGCTATAATCCGATCTTCTATTCTTATAACATCCACAATATCTTTCTTCCCCCTCGTTATCCACAATGATGCCTACCACATATCTCGATCTAACTTCACCAGTGTACCAAAGCAGAAATCCTCAACTATCTAATTCTTTTGTCTTTTTCCCAACCCACTTAGTTTCTTGTAGGCACATAAAATTAATTCTCCTCTTAGTCATAGTGTCTACTACTTTCATAGATTTTTCCTGTAAGAGTGCCTATTTTTCATGTTCCAAAACAAATCATATTCTTATGAACTAGATTCCTTACTCGCACCCGTTCATGAAGATGTGGGAACCCTTGGTTATTTTTCACTGCACTCAGGCGGCGATGCAGCGGCCCTTGCTCATTTGATACTGTACTCGAGCTATACAACGGGAAACAACCTATCATTCACACTATTTCTTATTTGGTCCATGTCTTAGAGATTCGACAAAGTTCTACAATGGCTGTCGAGGCCTAACACAACCTTCTCCTTTAACCCGAGCTTGGGATCGGCCCTGACAGGATTAAATGAAGGATGCTATTCATGTATTTTCTTTACATGTAGTGTATATTTTTTTTTTTTTATATGTAGTATATATATTACTTATCTATTTTAATTGCATAAAGTTTTGTTTTTTTGAGTGGAATTATTGCCAAAAAGTTGGTCATTCCACTTTCGTGTGTCAGGCACGCGTTCAAGCTATATAAAAATCTCAAAAAGTAGTCTTTTGTGTGTAAAATAGTTTAACAACGCGATGTTGTCCACCATGTCTTCATTAAACTATTCCATGTTTAGAGTAGTGATGTATACCTTTTTGACACATATTTATAAATTATACATGCGTCTTTTCTTTTAAAAACCATATAAGAAACTAGATCCAAATGAAATCATATAAAGTTAATATATTCATAGTTTATATTTCATCTTTAAATAGCATGCTAAACTTTCTTCATTTTTTTATGAAAGTGGCATGCTGAACTTTAAATAAAGTTATATGAACCTTCAATATTTGTAGCGACACACTATACACATTAATGAAGATTGTATTTGTATGCACTCTTATGTTTCATTTTATTTGCTATTTTAAAAGTTATTTACAGATACTAACTCATAAGTTTTATAATTTTTTTTCACATTTATCATCGTATAACAATAACCAAGTTTTATCCCACCATTAAATGGGTTCGATTACATAGATCAAGCGACAACATAAAAGTGTGTCTATGTCTCATTTCCTATCACTCCCTCCAATTACTCTTCTTTTAATCACTCTCTCATTTTATCTTCTTCCAAAAAATGTATCTATCTCTCAGTTGATCTTGGATATGGATCATCTCTTTCACCTTTCTCTCATTCCCTCTCTTAACTCTCTATCTCTCTATTAAACTCACTCTCTTCATTGAAACATAAAAATCTAATCAAGATAGGAGTGAGATACAAATAGACTTAGGAGAGGGAATGAGAGAAAGATGAAAGAAATGATCCCATTTGCTTTATCTTCTCCCTCTCTCTCTCTATCTTTTTTCCATGTCTTTTCTCTCTCTCTCTTGATCTTCTCTCTAAAATTTAGAGAGAGAAAGAGACAAGTTGTGGAAGGAGGGAGAAAGAGAGAGTGAATGGAAGGAGATGATTCAGATCCTAATATTCTATTATATATATCATATCTCTATTCAGCCCATTTATCTCTCGATCTTTCTTAATAGAAACTTTTATAGTTTTTCTAGGTTTTCTTCTACCTCTAGTGATTTGACTATTTTTCATTAGATCTCCTCTCTTTACTAAAGAACATACATGTCTTCTATCTACATATCCAAGTCATATAAGCTGAGTTTCTACCATTTCTCTATGATAGATGCTATCATCAATCTGATTGACTCTTCTTATTACATAATTTACATGTATTCTCTCTACGTGCTCAAACTACCTAACATGAGTTTCTAACATTTTATCATCACATTCCACTTTTTTCTATATTTGCGGTGATACTTTGAGTGTACTATTGACAAAATAATAATAAATTATGTATTAAACTTTGAAAATGAACAAAAGAAAACAAGAAAGACTTAAGATTTTTTTTTTTTTAATGCAAAACAACAAGTAAATATCCGGCCAAATACCTCATGTGGTCCTTTAAGTAAGATGTTTTTAACAAATTAGTGATTAATATATTTTTTGGTAACAAATTAATCATTTAATTTTTTTAGTAATAAATTGGTCATTTAAGTCATAGAATATTTTCATTAATCAACCAATTTCATTTCAAACCAAGATTGAATAATGCACCTTTTTTAAAGGTCTTGTTCTTAACAATACACATATGAACCTTAATTATTAGACTAATGAATTTGGATCCACCAACTGAGGAATAAAGGTCCATATAAGCAATTTTAAACCGAGTTTGATGAAAGAAAAGGGTATTTTAAAGTCAAATGATAAAAATATGACTTAAATGATTAATTTGTTGCGGAAAAAACATTAAGGAGTACAATATTACAAACATTTTACTTCAAAGACCACAAATTGTATTTAAAAAATAAATCGGATGGAGTAAACTAAAGGCACCGTGTATATTGACATGACTCCATTTGTTTTCAAATATAAGCAATACACAAATAATTCAAGCTTATTATTAATGGTGGGTAATTTTATTTACTTTTGTTAGTTTAAAAATAAACCCTGTGTGGCTTAAATACTAGTGAGTTCCCTTCCTTATTTTTAAAGTTTAGTTTGGTCCCTTAACTTTAAAATCAGTAATTTTGGTCTCTTAACTTATCTTACAAGTTCAATTTAGTCCCTTATCTTTAAAATTGATCAATTTGGTCCCTTACTTATTTTAATAGTTAAGTTTGGTCCCTCAATAGATAGATATTATAGGACTAAGTTGCGTCAACTTGTATAAGTTATGGGACCAAGTTGCATTAACTTATGTAAGTTAAGGGACAAAATTGATCGATTTTAAACTTAATAGACTAAACTCAACTTAAAAAAGACGAAACTGACCGGTTTTAGAGTTACATGACCAAACTAAACTTTTAGAATATGTTAAGGGACCAAAGTGGTATTTAAGCATACTTCTATTATAAGAATTAAGCTAAAGGACTTATCTAAGCATTAAGTATAGAATTAAACCAATACTTATATTGAATAATAAATTGTATACAACGTGCCAAATCAATAGTAATACATTGAAATCCTAGCTACCTACATCTAATCCCAAACATAGAGAGATTAGTTACCCATGATTGAGGTAACTAGCAAATAGAATTAGAATGACGAAGGAGGAACATCAACAAGCTTGAATCTAAGCTTCAATGGCCTCCAGTGGTTAAAACAACTTCTCACACTCCCTATCTCTAAAACGAGACTTAGGTATCAAAAGTATATTTAAAATCTAATTACAATCCTATATATACAAGTAGAAAAAGTGCAGGATCATTGGATGAAATCATGCTCACCAAGCAACTAAAGGTTTCTTCAAGTGGAGGGAAAATCCAGCTGGTCTTCAAAAGTCACTAGATATAATTACATCGTTGGGTGATGTGTTGCTCGCCCAACAAGTATGCTCTAAACTTTATTCGAAAAACTCTTTGGAATTGCTCTCCTTCGCTTCACCTTGGCTTTCCCAGCGAAGGTCCTCGCCCGTAAATCCTTGAAACTCTCCGAATTGGCTTGCTTTGATCTTGCCTGAGATAGCCTAATAACTAAAGTACTTGTGAACATATTCTTTTTTATATTGTAATCAAGTCTCAAACCTTAAAAAAGGAATGGAAAATAGATAATAGTAATATTCAGGCATAAAACTATACTAATTTGTATTGTCGGTTTTCATAAAGATTACTAGTAAAAACAAGCCAATAAATGCTAATGAAAATAATATGATTTTGACAATTATCTATTCTTCCCAACTTAGAACTTTCTTTGTGCTCAAACAAAAGTCTTTAAAAAAAATAGTTCACTCAATTTATAATGAATGCAAAAGGATTTCACAAGTTTAGTAGTGAATCATACAATTGGATTAGAAATATTTGATAATGCATGATTCAATTTAAATTGCTTGTGCAAGGATCACATTTACAATTATCCTAGGATCAAAATATGAATGTTAAACAAATTCTAAATGTAAATAAAATTTCATTCATTCGAGATCAATAGATGGTTAAGTTTGAATCATACCACAATTCTGATAGGTAAAAAGTGAATTTTACGCTCATATGTAAAGCTGGACTCACATCTGACAATGTGGTAACATCCTGATCAAGTTAAGCATACAATCAACCATATTTATTTGAAAGCATGAAGTATAGACCAACTAAGTCTTTCAAGGGTTATAATCAGGCCATGTTACAAGAAATTAATGTTTTTCTAGGAAATTTTTCAAAAAGGACTTTGACTAGGGGAGCATTCACTACTATTTACATTTGCACAATCATGTACACAATATTTACTACCTATGTATAATATGTACTAATCTAAATACACAAATTTGCAATTCCCCTTTATTTGTTTTCATAAACAACCCAATGGTGATATGATAATATATGAATGAACTATTCTTTGACAACTTATTTTATTTTTTTCTTTTCATTTCATTTTTAATTTTTCTTTTCCTTTTCTTTTCATCTTTTGAAAATCACCAAGTCACTTGACTTACCAATGGATTACAAACCTTACCCAATCTCCCAACTTGAATAAAACCACATTTATCAAAGAAATGGTCAACTATCATTAGACAAGGGACAATATATTTGAGTAAACAATGAAGGTTCAAAGTTTTATAATTAAAAAATAAATATACAATTTGCATTGTGATTCAATACTGAACTAAATTTTGGATAACAAGGCAGTTCTGTTGGGCCAATGTGGCTCGCCTAGAGAAATTGACACTTCAAAATTTATGCAATTTTTGTCATTTTGATTAAATGGTTATCAAATACTCACTTTCTCATAGGAAAAGCTATATTTGGTCAAATATTGGTGCTTAATTTGAAAAAAGAAGAGATATTATATTAAAAGACCAATGAATCTTATTTTTGTTTAAGGTGAGAGGGTGCTAAATTTAGGGTGACAACCTTCATAAGCCTCTTGCTTAAAATCGAAGATATTAAGCCTCTTCACCGTACAACTTTCTCCCCTTCCAATCCAAATCTTCCACCATGTAGACCTTGATGATGGTGGTGTGATGAGATTCTGTCAATCTAAATCGTACAGATTATCCGCATCACCGTTGCTCTGCACAAAACTTCTGCCGTTGGCTTTCCTCGCTGCCGGATTTCAGAGGTTTTGTTGGTTCTGTTTTGTCCGTACAACCTGTAAGAGGGTCTGTTCTCAACAGCTCCGCCTCCTTTCACGGCGGCTGCTCATGGTTCATGAATGGTTCATCTTTCTGTGTTGGTCTCAAAACCCGTACAGGGTCGGTTTCTTTGGTGTCACCGCCACCCACAATGGTGTTTAGAGGTTCTGGTCTTCATGGTCGTCGAGTTTTTTCACGTCGGAGATGGTTGATTTGGTTTCTAAAAGCGAGCCCTGCTTTGGGTTTCTCTTTCGCGGTAGTTCTAAAAAAGACAGTGTGGCTGCCTTCAGGGGACACACCATGCTTCTATTAAATCATAAGACTCGTTATGCTACTGTCCTGATTTGTCTTGAACTGGTTCAGATGTCTCTTCACTGCATTTAGAGTTTGTTGTGCTCGAAAGGGTCGTGATGCTTGCTGTGCTTTGTTGTTGCAGGGGAAGTTGGTCCGTGAATATGTCTGTGTTGGTGGTCGGTTGATATACCATGACTGAAAAGATGGGTTTGATTTTGTTCAGATCCGTCTCTGGTTTGATTATGATGCTCGTGACATTTAGTGCTGGTTGGGTTAGGTTTTGCCCCTTCAGTGTTGTATTGTGGATTTGGCTAGAAATAGTCGTGAAATTTTCTGTCGCAGCATAGCGGGTTGTAGGCGTGGGGTTTTGTATCCACGTTGGTGGTCGAATCTCTCACCTTCACGAAGTTTGACACTATATAACTTGGGGGAGATTTCAAAATCCTCATCAGTCTTTGACGTTGGACTGTTTGGCTCGAAAGAGACATTATGCTTGTTGCTATCGCAAGGTGTTGTTGGTTTTTGGATCCATATTGTATTGACGGTTGTTCCATACACCGGACGTTAGACATTCACCGATGTTGATTTTATTTCTTTGTATCGCCCGATTGGGTTGGTTTACACTTTTTGTGGATTGATTGGGTTAGGGTTTATGTCCCCCAGTTCTTTTTTGTATTTATTTTTGCCTTTTTTTTAATAATATACATATGAGCACCTAACATAAACTGGAATCTGCAAGACATTCCAACTCTGTTGGACTGTCTTCTATTTCTTTTTTATGTCACTCTTGCCTTATAAAAAAAATTAAAGGACCAACCCATTTTTTAAAATATGAGACTAAAACTTTATTTATTTATTTTTGAAAAATAGGAGCCGAAAAATCATATCCAAAAAAGATGAATAGTTTCTGGCTCCGGAAGTTGAATGAATCAAACAGTGCAATCCTCGCTTTTGATCTAGCAGCACGGTAGTATAAAAGATATTCATATTTTAAAAAGATTCAAACTAAATGGAACCAGCTGTGAGACATTGAACACTAAAAATTTGCAGAAGTTCTAGAAATGACATTAGTTTTTTATTAGTATAATGAAATTTATTAAGTGCATATGTCGTTTCAATGTTGACATTATGAGTTTACGATGCCACTAATTATATCTTCGATGGTAAAAATATCTTATACCATATTTGTAAATTATATTCAATATATTTTCTGTTTCAAAACAAAAAAATAATAAATTTTCTAAACCAGCAATTTAGGTCCCCATAGTAAATCCCTAATTATCTATATATATACCAACGGGTACCCATACCCGATAATAAATTAAGTAAATTACTAAAATATCTTTATATATCTTGTCTTATTACTTAAAGTTGTTACCTTATTGAAGGAAATTTTACCGCCCACCTAAGATTCCTCATTAATAACATATTTATTTTTAATTTTTTAGATTCATCTTATTAAGTTCACCATTTTTACTTTATTAACATCATAAAACATATCCTATGGATTATGTAGGAATCATGATTTTTGGATTATGTATGATTAATGAAATTTTGAATGGATTATATATGGATGTTTAAAAGTTGAAGTGTTTTTGGTAATTTAAAAAAAGTTATTATTTGTACCAAAAAATAAATTAATTAAAAAATTCATGGATACCCATGAATATCCATGGATACCTCAATACCCGCGGGTATCCGCATAGTGGGTACCCACGAGGGTACGGGGCAGACACGAGTATCATATTTATCAAACGGGATGGAGACGGTTATCATACTATCCGTACTAATGGGTATCCATTGACATCCCTACATGTGCCCACACACCTTGTCTTGTTCTCCTCAGCGCTTTTATGCGGACAATTGCAGTTTTAGTTTGTTTTTCAAGATGGGCCAAAGGGAAAAAAAAAAAACCTAGTTATCATCTATTAATAACTAAGTAATAGTGCGCTATAAATACAAACCCTTGCACACACTTTTATTCAATCGTATAATTAGTGGTACAAAACAAGGGTCAAACATCAGAGCTTCAAGGCAGAGGGTTTTCTCCTCATCTTGTTCTCTCTAGGGTGTGTTTTTCTACTGTTTTGTAATGATGTTGGTTACAATGGGTAACTAAACCTCTCTTGATTAGAGTTCCACGATCATGCCGGTTGACATGGTCAATTAATAAAGTTGTATTGAGTTTATGATTCAAGTGTCTGATTTAATTTGTATTTGTTCCATTCTTAAGGCTTTTCAACTAGCGGTTGACCTCATCTCTAGGCCAAGGTATAAGACTTACTATCAAGCTGATACCCGAACAAGGACGGTAGTAAATTGTTTATTTTAAATTAATCTCTTTTAAATTAAACATAAGTATGATTGTTATGGCTATGATTTTTCTTTAGGAGAACGTAGCAAGTATAGCTTTGTCGCGGCATAAATACTCAAACTTCTCACTATTACATCATTGGGTTATGTCATACACTCTTCAATCAAGGCAGGTCATAAGCTAATAACAAACTGAATTAATTCCAACAAAAAAGGTAGATGAGATTGAAGGAAACCCTAATCATCGTTCATTATGTGCATAAAAAACCTAATCTTGCATTATGCAAGACAATTAAAAAATCTGCAAACACATTCATCTTTTTTACTGCTTTTTACTCAAATAAATCATGTTAATTACTAAGTTGAATGACAATCTATGTGGAGATGATAACTTATTACTTTATTACTTGTTATAATTTGGTGCACTTGCCAATTCATCCATTATGTTGGCTGAGTAGGATTTGGGTCTGCCTGCTCCGACTTGTTTAGAGACGACAATTGGATACATTAGATGGTATTTTGTCATTTCACATCCATACATCATACGTCAACAGGAGGATGCTCATATCCTGAGGCCACTTGAGCAAGAAACCATTGATGAGCTTGCTGTTGAGGAGCATGGAGACCAGCAATGGCTAGAGTGCAGGTCACACTTAGCACGCATCAGAGACCATGCCCTTGCTATCGTTGGTAGTGGTCAGGTGGTGGAGGGAAGTCCAACTTGGATTAGTTTGCATGCAATTTTGCATGAGGCTCAAGAATGGATTGTCTATCGTCGTAGGCGTGATAGGGCTACCCAATAGTTTTATTAATGGTTGTAACCTATAAATAATTTACAATTTTGTTTTTAATTTGTGTTTGAATGGTTTTGATTTGGTTGTAACATTTGAATATTTGGAGACATTGTTTTAATTTTATGTTACATGTCTGTGCTGTTTATGGTATCATTAATTTAGTTGCTTGTAATTTATTTTGATACATGTTTAAATCAATCTTGATTTGTCAATTTGCCAAAAGAAGGTGTTAAACAGTGAACACATATTTTGTCTGTGTATGTTAACACAGTTCGGAAAATATAATCTGAAATGTATGTCAAACGTTCAATTTATATAATTTGAATTATGTCTTTTTATACACTGCAATCTGCCTCTAAACATGATGTTCTGGGAGATTTGACACACTTTGGATTCTATTTGCCGAACAATTTTGCAATGTTTAGGCAAATATAATCCAAATATATATTTACAAGCTTCGATAGATATAAGAAATTTTAGAATAGTTCGGGTTGTATTTACCGAAATATAGTTTAGATTATATTTATCGAGTAAAGAGTATTTTGACAAGAAAAAAAAAAGGCGTGTTACAAGCCTATAGGATGAAAAAAAAAGTATTAGCATACTTTTAAATACTATCTTTTGTGATCTAAAACTTCTCACTATATGTGTGACATTGATTAATTTTGCTTATGGTACTGATATATAGACCCGATACTCCTTATGTTGTACGTAGTGATAATAATAGAATACAAAGATATGCATAAAGCGGACAAACATAACAACCCATATTTAAAATAAATGTGATAAGTGCATGGTAATTTAAATGGTAAGTGTTTGCCATGACAACTTTTTCTTAACTCCGGAATGCGCATTATAAAACAAGAAATATAAAATAATAATACAAATATATACTTTTCCATGAGGATAGATTAATTTAAATCATTGAAGTTTAATATTTTTCCAAGTGAGTTAATGATGAGAGCATTGCTTTAGCTTGTGATTCGACAACATTAACCACTCTTTTATTGTAATTTTTCAAAGAGAATTACATATGTGAGTGATGTACTTTAATATATTGTGGTACTCATTCATTTTGTCTCTCTTCTAATGTTGGCCACGAATTATTCATATAAAAATTAAACATGGTCAAGGCCAGTACAACAATAGCACGGTTGATGACCCAAACTATTTTGGTGGGATGCATGTGTCCTTCCTTCTCCATATTGTTATGATTATATATTTTATTTTTGGAAATAGTTATGACATGTTATATAGTTTTTAAAAGAAGTTATGTTATGTTTAGTGGGTGCTTGTTGTTCAGAAATTTTAGATATTCCATATTTTCAATATTATACGCTACTGCTAAATAACGTTTAAGATGATCTACAAGTGTATAACTCAGTTGGCAGAAATATTACATAATATATGTAGAGTTGGGGTTCAAACTCCTAACACCTCATTTATTCTCCTTTTAAAGGTGAATTTTTAACTATTAAACTACTTGAAAAAAATAAAATTTTAATAAGGTAGGATTATGAAAACGGAACAAGGAGTGCTTCATTACTTCCACAAATGTGTTTTCATATGGGAATTGCTATTCCTATAGTCACTTCACTTAAAATTTATTTATTTTGAAAGTATAAAAATTAAAGGTTGAGTAAATAAATAGTTTGTGGATTTTTTTTATCATGTAAATTTGTATATATTAAAATGATTAAAATAGTAACTATTTTGGAACTTGTGCATTTTATATTAAATATATATATAGCTTTTTAATTAAGGGTGGGAACAAGTTAGATTGTCCGACAGAGGTCTACGACCTAGCATATTTAAAGCCTAACTTGACCCAATTCGTTTAATAAAAAGGTTAGGCTCAAGCTTTTTATAAAGTCTATTTACTTTAGTAGACCATGTTATGGCTTACAAAAAAGCCTATTAACCAATTAGGCCGACCTATTAAACTTTTTTATATATTAATATATCTTCAATTATTGATATTGTTGAAGTTTTTTTTTCATAAACTCAAACTTTCATAAGAATTTAGTTATTTGCTAGCTGGTATATTGATGTGGTTAGACTTTCGTAAGATTTTGTTATTTGGTAGCAGACTTATATGTATGCTTTAGGTCTTCATAAATTTTGGCCTACTTAGTAGTAGGCTTATAAGTGTTGCTAGACCTTAGTGCAAAATATGGTTTTAAGTAGCTTTCATGCTTCATCAGACCTGTAAAAAGGTCGGGTTAAACCTTGAAACACAAGCCTATGATGGGTAATAGACTAATAGGTCAGACTCATGTCTATAATTTCTTAAGTAGGTCAGACTTGGGCCTTACAAAGTCCGGTCCGGCCTAACCCATTTACACCGATATTTTTAATAAATAATTGTTGTTATTCAATAAAATGTTACTACTTTTAATAAATGGTTTTGCTAACAGGTGTTCTAAGAACATTGTTTAAGGAATTCACATAAATTTTATCTTGAAAATACAAATAAAAAACACTTAAAAGTCATAACTACACAATTTTTTATGTAAAGTTACTACTTTTAAATGCTTAAATGATACCCTAAGGATACTTATTAACATTTCCATTTAATAAATAATAGTGTATTGATAGGAATATCAAAACACACAAAAAGACAATAGTAATGAACACTTGGTGGCTTGTTTTTCTTCTCCAATCAGAACTTCTTTATGTCTTAAATGTTCCTCAGATAGAGATAAGATAACAGATAATATGTTGTATATTCAATATATTGGGGTTCATATATAGTCTATACATAGAATGTTTCCGTGAGCATAACTCAGTTGGCAGGGACATGCATTATTATATGCAGGGGCCGGGGTTCGAACCTCGGACATCCCACTTATTCATCTTAAAAAATGTGAATTCCAACCATTAGGCTGTTTGACAAAAAAAATAAAATAATTTGTACATAGAATAATGACCGATTAAGATTCTCATTATTTTGAAACAAGTAATCAATGGCATCCACTTATATTTGAACTCAAATAAAATAATTATCTAATAAAAATCTTGACAAAAAAAAAATTCAATCTAGTTATAAAAATATAGTATGACAAAATTTAATTTAGTTGATCAACTCGTCTTGTTAAAATGATGGCCTCATAGTCATAGCCTTCTTGACTTATGTTCAAACCTTGAACTCAATAATGTATAGTTGACTGGAAGACATTCATACTAAAATAATATATACAAGGAAGACAAACTTGTCCTTGGAAGAATGTTGGAGAGAACAATATCTTCCTAGCAAATAAATATACGGAAGTTTTTTTTTTTTTTTTTTTTTGGGAAAATTTACGAAAATTTTGGTTACATTTTACAAAATTCAATAACAACATCATTTTAGGAAAGAAAATAGTCACACAATGAAGAAATTGCATACAACATTTGTCTATTGTGTGCAAGTGTGAGTTATATGTCTCACATGGAATAGAAAAGTGGAGGTTGAACACTTTATAAGTGAGAGGACCCATAAACTCATTGCCTTAAGGTTTTGGGTAAGAGTGTGGCATACTCTCTCGAGCTTATGCGGTTGTTCTACCTTTGATGTGGGCGGTCCCTCGGGCTCCCCTCGTGACCCAACAGTGGTATCAGAGCCTCGTTCGACGAAGGGTACGACCGAGGCAGCCGGTCCGTTGCGGAGAAACCAGCAACGAAGATACAAGCTCCTTGTGTCGGTCTGTTGCAGAGAAAGCATCAACGACGATAGAAGCAAGTAAGAGCTTCCGCTTGAGGGGGGAGTACGATGAATTGATGGACTTGAGCGGGAGTGTTGTGTGCAAGTGTGAGTTATATGTCCCACATCGGATTGAAAAGTGGAGGTTGAACACTTTATAAGTTAGAGGACCCATAAACCCATTGCCTTAAGATTTTGGGTAAGAGTGTGGCGTCTCTCTCGCTTATGCGGTTGTTCTGCCCTTGATGTGGGCGGTCCCCCGGGCTCCCTCGCGACCCAACATTGTCAACAAAAAGAAGCTAAATTGATTGAACCTAAGTGTTTTTTAATGGTAAATGTTAGTAGTTAGTTTGTTTGATTAATATTTACTTATTCGTTCAGGTTTGATCCCAAAACCTCTAACTTTTTTCCTTTAGTTCAAATCAGTTGAGCTAGTCAATCTCTTAGTTAAACCTAAGTAGTTAATGTATTTAGCTAATAAAAGTTGAATTGTTTTGATCTACCAAAAAAATTTGAATTGTTTTGTTCCACAATTAGCACAATGCAAATGGTAAAAGATTGTAAAGATATTTGATGTGTTTGGAGGCGCAAGTTTGATCTTGCAATTTTCTACTTTTTTGTACGAAATGTGGGTGGGTTTCATTGATTGACTCTTTGAAACTATTTCTACTTAATAATAATCTAAGTTGTTAGCTGAAAATGGGAAAATGCTCAAGTTGACGAATAAGGGTCAATCGAAATAAGAACAATTGTAAATGAGTTAAACAAATATTTCTCAAGTCTTCTAAATTCCACGAAGGTCGTAGGGGTGTCAGATTCATTCAAAGGACACATGGGATTTATAATTTAGCAGCAAAAAATCATGTTCATTATTGATTTTAGCTCCATGTATTGAAAACAACTATATTTTTGGAGCATGATGAAAGAATGTGTGGATAAGATAAATGGAAATTGAAATAGAAACGTTGTAAAACAGGAGAAGTCAAGTCAAATGTGAGACCTCACGTTACACCCATGAATGGAAACTAACTCGAATACCATGGTAGAATAGCCGAATACAACAATTAGGGTTATAATTGTAGTTCACGATGTTTTGACCAGTATCATACTAGCTCTGCCTAAAAATATCCATTGTACATATTTTTATTGACAAATACAATAAATCAATCCTACCATTATTCTCATCAATTTAGTAGCTTACATAAAACCAGCATATATATTTAACACTATTTGAAAGAGTTAAAGAACCCACGTCAAGTGACGGAGTTCTTTTTTTAAGCAAAAAGAGAATGACAATTAAAATTATGTTAATTCAATGCTCGACTAATTTTTAAGTTCGACCAAATTATGATAAAAATACAAATATTACTTTGCAGTATTCAAATTTCATTGCTAACTTGAACACTCTTTTACTTATCTATCGATCGATCGGTAGCTCTAAAAAATGTCTAGTTTCATAAAAATTAGAATATTAAGATAAAAAAATGTATAAAAATAATAATCATGAAGATAATGAAATGTAAATTGGTGCAGATAATTCTCTGCTGTCTGCCACATTACTGGCTTGAATATATGGACAAAATGCATGGTTATTGGGAAATCATTATATGAGTTGATTGTGTTCGAACGTACATAACTAGTCCGGCTTCCACTACACTTAACTTTGGGAGAAGATTGAAATGTTCTTTGTGATGATATTAATTAGTGGATTGGTGGAGAAAAAACTCTTGTTGCGTACAATATTGCTTTCACAATGGACATTTAGTTGAGAAAGTACAAGCTGTTAGTTCGAGATTGTTGAGAAATTCATGATTTGCTGGTTGACAACAACATTAACCAGGAAATGTTGGAAAATACTTGGGTGTCTTTGTCTTTGGTGTCTTTAAATCATTTTAGATAAGCGAAAATGATGAATGAATGATTAAAATAAACTATTTAAATGTGAGAGAACGAATAGTTAAAAGAGGGATAGGAACAAAGACAATCACACCAAAGCCGCACGCATGTGCAACCTGGGGATGTTTGAGTTTTTGTAGGGGGCCGGGATCGCCTAAGGTCCGAATTCACACGGTTTCAAGCAATAGTTAATTGCATACGTTAATTTGATATCATATTGTTCATATCACATAGAGAAACCATGTCGGTTGTTGATCAAGATACAACTGAGAGTTGCAACTGCATGACGTAATTAAATTAGATTACCCAGTTTCATTTCAATAGTGGAAGTACAAGTGTGAGACTGAACTTTTTGTTTGTAACAAAAGAAATGGGTGAACCCACACTTCTTTATGGGAAGTGGGTTTCAAGTTCGCTTCTCCACAACATCAATTTTGATGAGTTAGTTTGACTTATTTATTGAAAGAAAATAAGTTTCTCTTTTGAAAGAGAAAAAAAAATAGTAAATATTCAATTTAGTTCCTCTCAATTTTTCCATGGTGCGGTTTAGTCCACAATAAAAATAATAGAGTAAATTACACTAATCCCTTGAAAATACTTGAATTATACTCTTCTTTCTTGAAAGATACTTGAATTACATTTTTTTCCCTCTTATGCAAAACATATTAGAAAACATTTCATTCCCCTCCCTCGAAAGAAGCTTAAATTAGATCACTCTACTCTCTTATGTTAAAATCTACGGTTTCCTAATTTTTTTAAGATTTATTAGTCTCTCTTTTATGATTTAGGAACTAATTTTTACTCTGTATAAAAATGTTACAGAGTAATTTAGAATGCTAGATTTTATTATTTTTTGAATGATATTTAAATATTTGTGGAATAAATTGTATTAAGATTTGTGTGGGGGGGTGTGAGGGGTGTTAACCATTTATAATTTGAGGGCTAATTGCTAGAGTTTTTTTTATAAGGTTAATAATGTTTTTCAATAGCTTGTAATATTTTACTTTCTTTTTTGACAAAAGCCTGTAATATTTTACCTGATGAAGTTTCAAATCTGTAAAATTGTAAATAATAAAAATGAATTAAAAAAAAATAAAATCTACCATATTTTCATCTTGACAAATTTATGTTTGTATATCTTCTTATTCTAACCAATTATTTGAAGTGTTATGTTAACTTGTGTCCTAAGAAAACATTAAAGAACTCAAAAGTAGAAAAAAATATCTTAAACTTTTTGCATTAAATTTATTAAAAATTAAATTCAATGCACCGATTCAAACAAATTATTTTTATATTTGATTAATCAACTTACGTCTTAATAACACAAGTCAGTATTCTCATATGTTTAAAAGCAAATGAACTGGTATAAGATTTTTCCTCAAGATATTTATTTTTGTTGGCAAATAAACTAGTTAGAAATCCTATAAGAGAGTATATATGCACATTTTTGTCTAAATCACTTTTTTCATGTAGTCTCCATTTGAGATGTTAGTTGCATATTTTTACTTTTATCTATGCTATCTCATTGAGTCATGAACTAGTTATAGCAAGTATACCTATGTAAATTTCATCAATTTTTTGTCCCTAAAAGTTTTACATCTTTACTTTTGGTCTCTCCTTTAAAGTAAACTCATATGTAGAATTCATATTTTTGTTAATAAACTTTTTCGCATAAATATTTATAATATTATAAGAATCTCTCCAAAAAAAAAAGATTTTTTTAACAACACATGAATTAAATATGAACTTTTATATTTTTTTTTAAAAAAATTCATATTCAATTTATGTTTTACATGAATTTATGTTTTTTGGGAGAGATTTTTACAATATTCTACACATTTCTGCATAATTTAATTAAAAAATACAAAATTTAACTTAAAAATAGAGACCAAAAGTAGTGATTGAAAATTTTATAGAGACTAAAAGTTGAAGGAAAATTTTAGAGGTACTAAAACCAAAAGTTGGTATATTTATAGGGACCAAAAACATGTTTAACCCTAATAAATATGGATTAATCTAGGGAAGAGGTTGTGATGGATGATGTTCCATATATTTATCATGTACCCCTAATACCTTACACGTTTTTTCTCTCTCCGCCCATCATCTCCCTCGTCTCTCAGCATCTCTCTTTTCTGCGTTCTTATCTCCCTCATATCTCGGCATCTCTCTTTTTTGCATTCTTTGACATCAATGAACTTGCCATTGATATAGTCATTGCCACCGACGAGGTCGTACATTGTGACCACCAAAGCAAGTAGTTCTTCCGAAAGTTATGCTTTGACATTTTAATGACATGGGATCTTAGGAGGAGAAGACTTTGGAGAAAAGAAAGGATGGATTGAAAAGGATGAACGACTTTGTGATGAGAGGATTTATTTTTTCCATGATACAAAATCTGCTTAATTTTGGGAGCTCAAAAATTATGTTGCAGCATGATTTTAGAGGGTTTGGATAAATTTTCTAAACTCGATCTTTTATTGTTATAATATTGGCTTAATTGTACTTTTGACCCCCTATGTTTCAAGAAGTTGCGATTTTGGCCCCTAACTAATTAAAATACAAAACAGCCCCCTATGTATTGGATCTTTGGCAGTTTTGGCCCCCTAGACCAATTTTGACTCGGTCAACGCTGACGTGGCACTTCAAAGCAATGCACACGTGGCGGCTTTGAATCTAAATGCAGCGGATAAAACAGAGAGAGAGGGAAGAAAGACACAAAGCAATTATACAGGTTCCTTCCACAAACCAGAAGTAGTCATGTCCCCCTTGCACTTCCAAGGAGAGTTCACTAAAATGTAATATCAAATTACAACTGCTCAATGCTACAATTAGCACGAGACTTCAAATTACTCAAGCACAACTGCAAGAGATTTTATATGCTCCTGAACACAATCAAGAGACTTCCAATGCTCAAACACAACTACAAGAGACTTCTATTGCTCAAGCACACAAACAAGAGACTTCTAATCAAACAGAATTACAAAGAAGTTTGTTTGAGTTTGAACACTTGATATATAATTAGTGGTGTTCACAATACAAATCAGATACAGACTCTTAAGACTTTAGAATTTCTAAGATATGAACTTTGATAAGAAATTCCAAGTAACTTTAGATGCAGAACAATAACAGAGTTTTGGATTTGTATGAGTCTTGCTTTTGTGTGTGTCTGTATTTTGCAACTAGTAAGTCTTCACTCCTTTATATAGAGGTGTGAGGGATACGTTGGAAAGTTGCCAGCACAAAAAAGAGTCGTTTGAAGCTGGTTGAAAATCACTAATGATCTTTTGCCTGATATGGTTATTGTCTTCTGAAGGACCAATTTCAAATGTATTCCTAGTTTGAAGGAACATTTCTGCAGGCAGAGCTGTTATTCTTGTCTTGTTGCAGAGACACAGACAGAGTAGTGGAGGAAGTGGTTGTACAGTTCGTACAATTGTCCTTTGTCAACGCTCTTGATAGAACAAGCATCCAATGCTTTCAAATTTCTTCACAAGGGCCGTTGTTACACTCTTTTAGTCTTCTGCATTGCTTAGGCGTGATTAAATCATTTGAATAGCCTTTGAAGCTTTTAAGTTCTCATCTCCTGATGAAGTTCAGCTTCTGGTGATCTTGCTTCTGATGAGATGCTTCTAACGAACTTGCTTCTAATGACGTCATCACTTCAGGAGCACTTATACTTCAGATGCACTTTTCTTCAGATGCTTCAAGCTTCCTTTTTGTTGATTCCTTTGCTCTCTTTTGTTTTTCCATAACCTTATAAAGATATCAAATTTTTGTCTATGGTCTTGTACACTTGAACAAATATTAGCATATCCAATTGACAATTTTTAGTACCTTGTTATCATCAAAACTCTAAGGGTAACGTATGTTAAACATATTTTGTTCCAACCATCTCTCCCACTCTAAGGGTAGTGTATGTTAAATACATTTTGTTCCAACACAGGACCTAGACCCTGCTAAGGTTCTGGAGAAGAGAACAAGAAATGGCAAATCAGCTGAAACTTCACAGCCTCAACCTGCTCAATCAATTCCTAAGAAGAAGAGAAAACACCATGTCAGGAAATTGAAGGAATCACCTTCTGTGATTGAAAAAGATCAGATTGAAGCTGCAATTGGTTGGTAACCAGAGAGATCAGAAGGAAGAGAGCTGCAGATGAAGCTACCTTGCAAAACGCAAATGAACTTGCTCAGGAGATTGGTGTTCCTACTGAGAAATTGCTGAAGAAATCAACTATTGAAGCTGCTCAACTGGGAATTGAGCTAACATAGAATCTTCAACAATTGGTAATGTCTGGTGATATGATGGATGCTGAAGGAGTTCAAAAGGATGCTGCTTGTTTAGAAGCTGATGCTTCAGAAGCAACAAGAGGTAATACTGATTCTCTTAACACTGCTAATGTAATAGAAATAGAATCTAGTTCAACGTCAACCTCAGTATCAACCTCTTCAGACATAGACAATATTCCCTTGAATAGAGTCTATGCAAACTTACATAAAACCGCATCCCCCTCACCATCTACCAAACAACAAAAAATGATGATGATGCATATGTGCCTATGTATCCATCTGTTCTTGAAAGAATAGATGAGATGTCTCAAATGAGACTGGATGTCTATGCAAGACTACCTGCTGATCATCCTTTTCAACCACCCATGATTGAACCCCTTCAATCTCTTCATACTGATGTAGATGGTGTTGATGATCCAGTAGTGGCTAAGTCTGCCAATCATGAAGAATCATCATCATCTCATCCCAAACAAACTACCTAAACTTCTGAATTATCTGTTTTGGATGAACTGGTCAATCACTATTCAAGTGAATTACCAGGTTCTGAGCCCAATCTAGAAAAATCCTCTGAAATAGCTGTTGAGGAAGTTATTTTAGAAGACCCCCAACAACAACAATTTGAACAAAGGCCAGCAGAATCTCCAAACCAAACTCTAGAAGAGTCCTATCAAGAACAAATCGTTGTTGGTCAACAAGTGTCTCAAACTTCTATTGAACAAATCACTGAACTTGATTTTATGATCACATCAGATCATTCTGATGGTAAGGATGAGCAGACTAATTCCTGGTTCAAACCTGGATTTCTTAATAAGTCTACAAACTCATCTTCTACTGTGGTCTTAAACTCTATTCCTGATCAACCTTCTGATACTATCACTGAAATTGTTGACCCTGAACCATTCACCACTGACCTACCCTCTTCTTCAAACCAAGCTCTTCAAACTCGTACTCCTGCCAAAACTAAAAAAGTTCCTTTTCCACCCACCCTGTTTCTAGATTCTACTATATTAGCAGATGTGTGTGAGAATATCTTTCAGGAGCTGAACAAGTTAGTTCAAGCTAGGAACAACCTGACTCATTAAGAAAAATATGATAAGCAGTGGAGGAGTTTAAGAGAAAGAGTTGACTTTATCCTGTCTGAACTTCAAAGATCATCTCTTGATGCTCAGGACAATGCTCAGAACAATCTTCAGGACTGGTTGAAAGGGGTTGTCAATAATTTACAAGAAGTAGAGGTCAAAAGAACACAAGGGAAGACTCAATTGTGCATATCAGACAAGGATGTTTCTGATGTCATACCTTCCAGTGTTCATCCTAAGGAGTTGGATCTCACATGGTTGACCAAGATTAATGTCAAATCAGCTTCTACACAGTTGGAACTATTGCAAAGAAACTCTACATTGGAAAGAGATAACAAGCAGTTGAAGAAAGAGCTTCTAGAACACAAATTGCTAATGCTTGAATACAAAACAACTACAGAAGTTAAGCTGGAAGAAGCAAGGATTAGGGATGAAAATCTGATCAGAAGCAATGAGGATTTCAAGAAAGAAATGAAGAAGCAGTCAGAAGTTACGAACAAGATGCTCAAAGAGATGATGGAGATGTTCCAGAAATAAGCAAAGCCTTAGTTGCACACCTTTAACTTGTTCATTTTCTTTGTTTGTACTTCTGTATGTTTTTGCTTCTAACTATGTTTATGCTTCTAAACTGATTTATTTGCTTCTGAACTATCTTTAACTTTTTTTTTTCTCACACAGTTTTTCTCATCTCTTCTTTTTGTTTTTTTTTTTTTTTTTTTTTATTTTTTTTTTA
>Ga0228710_1001155_pt1 | contig 38478 bp, 27 predicted proteins | sample MedpolnodulmetaG_FD_177995 | JGI IMG/M metagenome (GOLD analysis project Ga0228710, IMG submission 177995) | Root nodule microbial communities from Medicago polymorpha collected in Santa Monica, California, United States - pink nodules | ecosystem: Host-associated > Plants > Roots > Nodule...
TGATTGGTTCCATTGAAATTCAATAAGTTGACGACATTATAAGGGAAATTAATTAATACTCGGGTTGTCATTTTAAGTCATTTATTTTTTATTATTTGATTAGGTTACCTTATTACAAGTGTGAAGTTTACAAAGCTGTTTAGCAGACACTAATCATTGTTTGAGAACGAGTGAGACACATAATATGAATTCTCACCTCCAATCAAATTTATCTAAAGCATTTGTCAAGATTTTATATACGTCATTTAATTAGTAGAATATTGGTTTTATTTTATATTATTTCATTCATATGAATATAAGTTGACGACATTATAATGGAAATTAATTAATACTTGGGTTGTCATTTTAAGTCATTTATTTTTTTCCTAAAAAAAAGTCATTTATTTTTTATTATTTGGTTAGGTTACCTTATTACAGGTGTGAAGTTTACTACGCTGATAAGTTGACGACATTATAATGGAAATTAATTAATACTTGGGTTGTCATTTTAAGTCATTTATTTTTTTCCTAAAAAAAAAGTCATTAATTTTTTATTATTATTTGGTTAGGTTACCTTATTACAGGTGTGAAGTTTACAACGTTGTTTAGCAGACACTAATCATTGTTTGAGATATGAATTCTCACTAAAGCATTTGTCAAGATTTTATATACGGCATTTAATTAGTAGAATATTGGTTTTATTTTATATTATTTCATTCATATGAATGAAATAATATAAAACAAAACACGACTAATTAATTATTTTTTTGTCATATACTCTTAATCACTATTAATGTCTACTTTTGAATTGTTGTAATTAATGGGATATTTACTTTAGGTGGATTCTAAGGTGAGGGAGCAATTAAGTCCCTCACCGGTGAACCATCTATTAAATTCCATTAGATCTTTAAAAGTGATTTAACGGTTTAGATTTTATTGAAAAAGAGAGAGTAACATATATGCCTGGTTCCACCCAATCCCTCCTCCTAATTGTCTTCTTCAGCAAAGGGATTCTTAACTACCACTTGATCATGGATGAACCTGAAAATCATCTCATGTTTGATGAACATGAAGACGGTGGTCTCTTACCAATGAAGATGATCATGGATAAACAATTAAATAAAAATTATGGTTATTTGTATATAGAAGACATTAGATCTGCATGTAAATTGAAGCAAATAAAAAAAATTAACGATAAAAATCATGGCTATTCATGAATAAATTATAAGATTTCCAATGATTGTGTTTTTATCAATTGCCAATAAAAATTAAACCGAATCTTTAAATTTATAATGTTAAAGGTTGTGATATTAGTTTGAATTGTGTTTTTTTTATCAACTGTCAAGCTTCAATAGTTGTTACAAGGTTTAACAATTTTTTTTTATTTGGGTTTTCTTTTTCCATTGTTACAAGGTTTGAAGGTTCTTTGATTTGGGTTTTCTCCTTCCAATAGAAAAAGAAAGAAGGCATTAAGGAGGCAAGAGAAAGATGAAGGTTTCGCTCAAAGAAAAAAGAAGGAGAGGAGGGATTAAGTGGAGAAGGGCATATGTGTTACTCTCTTTGTTTCAATAAAATTTGAACCCTTAGATCATTTTTAAAAATCTAATGATATATTATAGATGGTACACCGGTGAGGGACTTAATTGCTCCCTCACCTTAGAATCCACCTTTACTTTAGCATAGTAAACAATATTGTCTCTTTTTTTTTTAGGGAATATTGTCTCTCATTTTTAATAGTTGTTTTTGTCAAATAATTTTACAGAGGAAAGAAAAAAAAAACATAAAATAAGACAATAAATAATTAATTGTACTATATGGAAAATATATTTTTTTAGTAAAAGAAATATTTTGGCTGTCACACACTATCAAAAAATTTAATTGTACTATATGGACAATAAATAATCAATTAGTAAAAAATATTAATTACATTGTATCAAAAAAATTAATTAATCGTACTATATGGAAAATATAATACATAGAAAGTTTTACAATTTAAATACTATATAGCCTAGTAATTTATGCATTTGTCTCTACTATTCTATCAAAATGGTTTCACTCCCATCAGCCCCAAACACTATGCTCCTTTTCCAACTCTCACTCGGTAATGCTTCAGAGTTTGATGATGGTGTTGTCTTTGATATTCATCCTAGTTTGCTTGTGGATTGTCGTAAACTAATCATTGGTGAAAAGATCGGGGAAGGAGGATACTCTTATGTATATAAAGGATGGTCGGTACCTATTGCTTACTATGAGTTATGTTTATTAGTTTTACTTATGATTTGACTTTTTCATGTAATGGTACAGTATAAAAACTTAACATGTTATATATCACAATTTATCACTTATCTGTTTGACCACGTGTTATCAAACCACTCGGATCACACTCTAGACATCTAGCCTTGCGTGTGAAGGGGTGTTAAGAGTCCTCACTGAATGAGATAAGATCTGGAGAAAAAATGTTTATATATGTCTCAAATAGCTGATAACAGATGAATTGATAATTAGTTGCTCAATTGATCTTGACTAGTTGTGATATTATCTTAAAATTTGCGTTGGATCTAAATTAACTATGATAATATTGAGTTGTAAGGTAATAATTGTGCTCGCTTATAACTCATTTTTAGATTTTATCTCATTCATTGTATCTTAACACACACCCTCGTGCATAGGATTGGATTTAAGATTTAGAGTGTAACTCGAGTGATCTGATAGTAGATAGCTCATTGAATCTTGAATATTCTCTTATATTATCTTAGAGTTTGAGTTGGTTCTAATTAAACTTTTGCAAAACTGGATCATATGGCTAGGAATGTCCAGCCCCACTTATAAATTACTTTTTTTTTTGTTGTTAAACTAGTCTTATAAGAATTTGGTTAGACTCAACTTAAGCTCTAAGATGATATAAGAGCCTATTCAAAAATATATTGGGCCACCTATCAGGTCGTCACAAGGGAACACACGGGCTATGTTCCATATGTCCAATCATCAGCGTAGTGGGATGTGTTAAGAGTTTAAGATTGGATGATATAAGATCTAAAATTATGTTTATAAATGGTAGATAATCCCCACCTACGAAGTCAATTTTGTAAGATTAAATTAGTTGTAACCCAAATTTTAAAATAGTATCATAATCTATCCAAGATCTATTGGGTCATCCGCTATTTGATCACCACTATTGTGATACAAAATAAAAAATTATTTTATTTTGTCAATTATTTTTACAATATTAATTAAGTAATAATTATTTATAATATGAATAAATAACTAATGGATTTTTTTTTCTTATTATATCACTGATCATTATTAATGTTTTTTTCTTTCATTCTTGTAATTGATTGAAAAGAATAAAGGTAGGTTAGTTTAACCATTAGGAGTTAGTTTAGTGGAAGATGTTAGTCTCTTACAACGTGACAAATTAATTTTCTGATTTTCTTAGTGGAGAAGCTTACATTTAGTGTTTTATATAAAATCATCTGATGTGAAAGAAACATATGAAGAAGAAAAGAGTAGGTTGTTTAATAAAATATACAATAGTTTTTATAGAACCTATAATATTTAATTTATTTAATTTGTTTGTAAAGATGTTTTTTTTACCACCAATCTATTATAACCTTCATATCATAAAAAGTGTTTGACTTTAATCAATGTAAAGTATTTTACATTTATCGTGTATCAAAATTAAACTCTAGTATTAATTATATTTTTTTGACCTTAGAAGGAGTATTATCTTATAGTTAAGGGTCTTTAGTTCCCTGATGCTCGAGTTTCATACATTATTGCAATTTTAGTTTTAATACACATTGTTAACCCAGGAATTGTGATTTTTTACCCAAAAATAATTATTTCAGGTATGAAAGCTGTCCTGTAGCTATTAAGGTTATACTCCCAGAAAAAACAGAAGAATGTAAGGCCAGCTTTCAGAAGGAGGTGAACCTTTTATCTAGGATTCAACATGGAAATGTTGTCAAGGTATTTTTTTTTAAGTTAGTGTATATATTTGTTCAAAACAAATTTACCAAAACATAAATAAGATAATTAAAATTAATCAATATGAGGTGATTAATAATAATTATCTCCTTTACAATTTTTTTTTTCAAATTAAAGTTAATCAATATATTTTTTGCTTTACATTTCAAAGTTAGCAAGTTGATGATTTAAGTTTGTTACACAGTTAATTGGAGCCTCTGTGGAACCAATGATGATAATTACTGAACTTTTAGAAGGTGGTTCTCTTGATAAAAACATGAAGAGAATCCATCCAATAACTTTTAGTTTGGAACAATGTCTAAGTTATGCTCTTGATATTTCACAAGCAATGGAATATCTACATGCAAATGGAATAATTCACCGTGATCTCAAGCCTGGTAATCCTTTTACTTATTTGTCTATTGTTTATTTATTCATGCATGTAATTTAATGAGATATTTAATTTAGGTTTCAAATGATATCTCATAATATAATGTTAAAGTCTGTTGTGATATTATGTAATTTGTAGATAATTTGCTGCTTACCAAAAACAATGATCGTGTTAAAGTTGCTGATCTTGGGTTAGCTAGAGAGAATATATGTGATCTTATGACTTCTGAAATCGGTACTTACCGATATATGGCTCCTGAGGTGAATATATTAATTTGCATAACAATACAAAATAATATATATTGTACATTTTATTATACTATAAGTTTAATTAATTCTTCATATATGTGCATGAACTAGCTAACGAGCATAGATCTTCCAAGAGGCACAAAGGTATGCTATGATCATAAGGCAGACGTGTACAGTTTTGCAATAACTCTTTGGTCTTTGATTAAAAATGAAACTCCATTTAAAGATAGGCAAGGCATCATAGCAGCATTTTATGCAAGAAGGGTATGCAATTCATTACTTCTGAGTAATTACTATTATATAGTTATAAATTTTTACTCCTTTTTATATGTTTCTTTACATAATCTTTTAATAGATTTCAATTAAATCTTTTATCATAAATCTTTTTGTTTTATATTCACTTCGTTGAAGAATATGCTATATTCACTTAATTGTTCTTGAGGGATGTTTACTCTTCATTTTTTTGTAATTTGGTTTCGCGCTCGTACGCGGGTGCGTTGGGTTACGCCCGTGATTAGTGAGCATTTGTTATGTTAGATTAGGTTGTTGATCCACTAGGTCTGTTTTTTATTGATGTACCCCCTTTTGGGTTGTACCTGGGTCAGGTCTAATGTCCCCCAGTCTTTGTATCCGTTTCTTTTTATTTATTTTAATTGTTTTTTTGCCAAAAAAATAAAAGAATATGCTATATGACATCAACATTTTAAGTATTCGAAATTTAGTGTATATATTTTGTAATATGCACATGATCTTTTCATTGATTTATTTTAACTTATTTAATCACATAAACAAATGTGAGAATGTTTCAGAGAGTTTAAGGAAAACAGCTTATAAAATATCTATAAGTTATTTTCAACTTGTTTCCATAAACTTTCCAAGATATGCTTATAACTTATAGGAAAACAATTTGACATTTTTTTTTTTTAACTTTTATACTATAAGCACTTAATTGAGTTGTTTACTCAAACATTGCCTTAAAGCATGTTGTTTTTTATAATGGTTGCAGAATATCAGGCCAAGTTTAGCTGAATTTCCAGAAGATATAATCTCCCTGCTGGAATCCTGTTGGGAAGAAAACCCAAAACTCAGACCAGAATTCAAGGAAATTACTGAAATACTGATAAGGATTCTCTCTGATCTTTACACAGCAAAGATTAATGCACTTGCCAACATAAAACCAATCAGTGATCGCATTGATTTCGAAATTGAAGAAGAAAGTCCAAATGCACAACATACTGCTGCTAGCTTAGTGTCCACTGCTGAGAATGAGACTATAAGACCCGACGGAGGAGCACAAGTTGTTAACAGTCTCACGTTGGATGAAAGCCGAGATCAATCTGGATCTCAAGCTGGGTGTGAGAGTGGAACACAAACACCATTCCATGACTTGGTTGAAAAGAAACCAAAAAAGAAAAGTAAGATCAAGTATTTATTTTCCTACTTTCTTGGTTGCATTGCCTTTTGATAGGGCATTCCAGAATCATGCAATCATCAAGTACTGATTGTTGGATTAGCTTTTAAAGGGTTCATCTAAGGATTTGGCGTTGTTATTGTTGATGCAAGAATATTAAAACTCAAGTTTATGTTTTATGGTAGAAAGAACTCAAGTTTTTACTTATATTTATATATGTTTTGGTGAACTTTATATTCTTAATTTATTTATCAAGTGAGCCATTTTTTTCTCGTTGCATAACACAATTGAGATGAATTCATTTTTAAATTTGATTAACCGAGATAAAATATGTTTATGCAAGGAGGGTAGCTCGATAGAAGCTTCTAACAAAGCCCCACTAAAAGCAACTTTCGTGTATGATGGTCTATGCCTATTTTTTTTTTAGATGATGACAATATAGAAAGACCGCATTGGAGTAAATATGATATGACAATGGGTGAAGTAACAATTAGTATGACATTGGAGTCAACTCACGTGTAGACTTTGTATTTTTTAATGAAATTACACATAAATATGTAAAATATTATAAAAATATCTCAAAAAAAATAGAATTTTTTAACTAAAAATGAATTAAATATGAGTTTTTAACTGTCAAAAATATAAAAATTTATATTTAATTCGTGTTTTGTTAAAAAATTCTATTTTTTGAAGAGATTCCTATATATTATAAACTTTTCTGCAATTTTTTTTCTTTCTAATATGAATTTTACATGTGAGTTTACTTAAAAGGAGAGATGAAAACCACGGCCGGTCCAAGGGGGCGCCCACTAAAGCAAGGGCTTTAGACCCCCAATTTTTTTAGGCTCATATTAGGCCTCGTATTTTTGTCTTTGAAAATATTTTTGTACGTCAAATTTTGTAAACATGTTCACTCGAAGCTCAAGTGGTATGTAAATGAGGAGTCATAATTCATGCTGCAAGTTTGATTTCAATGCTATTTATTTCATTGGTTATTTGAACCTTCAATTCTTTTTGCCTTCAAATTCCTATCAGTCTAATTCGATGTTAGTTGTTCTAAGCATATGAAGACAAGTAGTGTGTAATTAAAGTTTGTAAAAGTAAACAAATAATTTTATTTGTTTCATTTCAATATTATTTTGTTATTTTAAGATCTCTAACAATTGGTGAATGATGTCTATATTAAATATTATTTTCAACACGCACGCGCAAACCCACACACACACAATATAGCGAAAGAGGATTATTGCAAAAGAGGTCATGTACTAACAGAGTTGATTATAGCGAAAGAGGAAATACTCTCCCAATGTGACAAATCAAAGTTTGATTTTTAGCTGACAAAATACTCATATTTAATTAATGTCTGACACACACATCATATAGAATTACTTTCGATTGAGGGAACTTATAGAATTTTTTTTCTTAATTTGTCTTATTCTCTCTAAACGCACTTAAAATGTTTCTATTTAAATTTCACTTTAGGCCTAAAAATACATTGGGCCGACCCTGATCAAAAGTGAAGTTGAAAAACAATTGTACAATCAAAAACCCTTCTCGTCGTTGATCAAAACCAAAGTCATTACTTGTTGTCATCGTTGCTTCTTCTTACTCGCCACAACTTATTCTCTTATTCCTTCGATAAATCTTTGTTGCTCGCGTCCGCTTTCGACCGATTCGGGTGAGATTTCCTCTCCTTCGTTGCTTGTAAGTAGTGATTTGAACATGTTAGCACACTTTATGGAGAATTTTTGTGTTATGATTCTAAACAGATTTAGTTTTCAACAAGTTATGGGTTTTATTGTTGTTGTTTGTTAAAGTTTTATTGTTGTTGTTAATGTTGTTGTTGGTGTTGATGAAACTGATCTGTTTGTTTCTTTTTTTGTTGTTGTTGAGAAAAATCGTGTTTTTTTTTGTTTATGTTGTTGTTGTGGCTGATGATGATGATGTTATTGTTGTATTTGATGTTCAAGTAACACTTATATACTAATGTGGTTCAATTTTGTTGTGTAAAATGGAACCACTAACAAGGCACGGATGCACGATATAGTAATTGGGGGCAGCTGACTCCACTTAAGATTTTTTTTAACCAATAACCCATTTATGTTATATGTTGACCCCACTTCAAATTAATAGTTGACCCCACACAAGCCCTTTCAACAAAATAAAGAGAAATTGATACACTAATATTATATTGGGTTAAATAAGTTTTCCGTCCCTATAAATATAGCAAATTTTGATTTTCGTCCCTAAAAAATTAAACTGAATGTTTTCATCCTCATAAAAAAGTTTATTTTGTTTTTTGTCCTTAAAGTCCAATTTATGTTCATGTAAATATCAAGATTATAACTCTTTTATGTTCAAATTGTATCTATATTATGTTCGTTTATTATGTTCAACCTTTGTATATTCTTATTGTGTTAAAAAAACTTCAAAAACATATCAAAATTATATTCATTAGAGACCAAAAACAAAATAAAAAATTTTGTGAGGATGAAAACAATCAGTTTCATTTTTTAGGGACTAAAATCAAAATTCACAATATTTATCGGACGAAAAACTTATTTAACCCTGTTATATTATAATACAATACCACTAGATATAGTCTTTTCCAAAAACAAAAGCGGATGATAATGATGATGGGAAGTTGCCTCCCAAAAAAACTCTAACACTAAAGGCTAGTAATTACAACCGACAACACACTACAATTATTATAAAAATAAGAAAAAAAAACCTTTGTCCATAAAAAAAAAACCTATTTATCTTGGTTTATTTATCATCCTCTAATTACAACCAAACTAACTTTAAGGGATTCTTGAAGGTGGAATCATTTATCATTTGTTTATTCTTTGAAATGAAAGAAGAGAAACATCTTTTATTTTTTGTCTCTGCGTTGTACTTGTGTTATCGAAGTTCCAAATTTTATTATACTTATGCACTCATGCTTGTATTAGAATCAACCAATTAATCAGTGTAACATTTTTTTAACAACCTAGAAATAGAAAAAATAAATTAAAAAAGATCAACATTAGAATCTCAACAAGCTAATGAAGTGAAAAATACACTGACACAACAATTAGGTCAATCCTTAAAATTTGTGAACACAATGGTTATGAAGTGCATATTTAAATTGGTTGATGAGCAGTGGTTGTAACATTGTTTCCGAGAGCAGTGGCTATATTAAATTGGTTGATGAGCAGTGGTTGTCTTGTAACACCAGTAAACACAATGGTCATGAAGTGCATGTTTACGTTGAATCTAAATGGAGGAGTTGATGACATCTCGTCATTATGTAATTTTTGATGTAATTTCATGGTATTTGGAGGTCACAAGCAAGCTTAAACAGCAAGAAAAGCTGGAAAAACTGAAGAAAAAGAAAGGAGTAAAATCGTGTCACGTTTGCTGATAAACGTGTCACGATTTGAAGCTCAAGAAACACACATTCGACATTGGTGAAATCGAAACACGATAGGCTTTTCGTGTCACAATTTAGGCCATATATTTTTGACCCATGGGCTTTGAAAGAAGGAATCGGGACACGATTTACTTAAAACGTGTCACGATTGAGAGCCAGTTTTGCCTATTTAAGCTGATTTCAGTGCAGAAAACAAGGGTTACGAATTGGAGAGAGCAAAGTGCGATTTTGAGATCTAAAGACGGCTAGGAGGGTGATTTCTTCAACCTTCTATCAGTTCATGTATGTTTTGATTCCTATATTGATTATGCTATTTGTAAATTCGATTATGAGTAGCTAAATCTCTTAGAGATTAGGTCTGAGATGATTCTGATGTAACCTTAATTGAACCATGTTGTTGTGAAACTCTATTATTATGACTATCTATCTAGTTCTATTCAATTCAATTGTTCTTAATGCAACTGCAACGCCCACAATGAGGGACGCTTAAATGTATCTTAGATGCCTCACTCTCCATCCAGCAAAATACAACAAGCATATGGGTGTGTTTTGCGGGATGATGAAGGAGATTTCGTGCTTACAAAATCCATGTAGTTTTCTCCAATGTGTACAATAGATGCTTCAACAAAGATCAAGAGGATGCTAAAGAAGTACGACATGTTAGATTAGCTTGTATACTTGGTTTTGAATCTCACTTCACAAACTCTAGTGTTTTTTTTCCTTTCAGCAAACTAAAAACTAGTTCACCTAAATTGATACCGGTTAGTCAAAGATACGCAAATGAGATCGCACATGTATTAATAGGGGTAGCCACATTTTCAACTTACATTATTTATTACTTATTTTGATGTACCAACATTGCATAACTCTACTTATTAATGAAACTATAAACTTGCTTAGGTATAATCGACTTGTAAATCAAAATTTCAACTTAATTATAAAACAAAAATATACCAAATTATCCGACACCAACCCAATAACAAGTATACCAAAATTTCAACGTGCGTATTCATAAAAAAAATTGTTAATTTGATCAACAATTATTATAAAATATAAATGAAACAAAGTCCGAGTGTTAAAATTAATAACAGTATAAAAAATAGTCTCACATTGATCACTACTTTCAAACTGATAAATACAAATAGTCTCACATTGATCACTACTACACCCTTCAGCTTATACTCTCAGACTGATAAATACAAAGACCAGTATTAGAAGAGTCCCAGAAGATTATAAAAAAATAGAAGGGAAGAGTAGCTATAAATGAAGTGTATAAGGGGAGACTTTAAAATTTTTATAAACTTGGTTTGTACAAACGACTTTAAGGGAGAGATCCGTACAAAAATTGTCCTAAAATAATTGTACAAATATCATTTCTCTTTTAAATATTGATTGAAGATTGTAGACACATAATAACAGTTTATTATCGTTTTGCCATTTTTTTAATGAAGTAAAATTAGAGAGGGGGGAGAGAGATTTTTCAGGCATCATGGAGGTGGAAAATTATGAAAAAAAAATCAGCTATTTAGCACTACTAATAATATTAAACAGAAGTAAAACACTATTTATCTAATTTATGAACAAATAAATGAATTGATGAACTATTGATAAATATACTTTTCCTCACAGGTATGAGAGCTTCTTGTTACCTCTGTTGAAATCATGTCCTCTTATTAAGTATATACGATTCTCCGACAAAACTCAGACCCACCAACTAGATGGACCCATTTTTTACAGCTTCTATGCACAATGCCGAAAGCACAAGCACAGCCAAATCCTTATAGTAAAGGATTTGTATGCAGATAAACTGTACCAAGTTATCAGTTCTTCACTTCACATGTAGAGCTACAAGTTGTCGTCCATCTCATCCGGTACATGTAATTTCTCTATGGCAGCCTGTTAAAAATGAAAGTAGATAAGTCACATAAAAAGTGACAATAGCCACTTCCCAACACGGTATTCAACAGTATATGGACATAGTAAATAACTCGACTTACATTTCCGCACAACCAATCAGACGAAATAAAGATTTAGATAAGTAAATGTAATTGTGAACATTATTGACCAGTTTAGATAAAACGACTGTATCACCTTAATAGCAGCAGCATCTGTTGCAGAAGGTTTCAAATCCAAAGCAATACCATAATGAAGCATTGCTCTCTCATGCATGTTACGCCTTTTATAGATCCTTCCCATCAAAGCGTAGACACTAATTTCGCGGGGAGCATACTCTTTAAGCTCCTCTAGGACTTCCAAAGCCTCATCGAATTTTTCCAAGCTCATTAGTATATTGGCCTTCTGATACATTGGAACAGGATTTTTCTTATCTGCCAAAATAGCCTTCTCCATTACCATCAGTGCTTCCTCGCTTCTCTGTCAAATTATGGAAGATAGCACCAGTTTAGAATACAAAACGAAAGCAGAAGAAATGTAATTCTTATTTGCAGTATTACAATCAGTGCAGCAAGAGATCAACCTTTAAAGCGTGCAAAGCAGTACCAAGGTATGACAATATAACAGATGACTGTGGATTAATTTGGAAAGCCATTTGAAAATGGTGTTCGGAGAACTCAAACTTCTCTTGGCGAAGATACACCATTCCAAGTCCATACCAAGCATTGTAATGCCTTTCATCAACCCTGAGTGCACTCTGGTAGCATTTGATTCCATTCTCAAAATCTTCTAGAGCAACGTACCTGTGAGGGGCAACAAATTAAAAGGTCTTAAAAAATTGCTGATAAATCAAAGATGAGAATTGAGAAAACAAGAAAGGAAAATACAAAGAATGCAAGAACTGTAATCAGTGTTTATTCCCTATCCCAAATACAACCAGAGCCTCAAAAACAACCATCAATAATGGTTTATGGAGGCACTTCCCCTCTAAAAGTTAACCAAGTCCTACATCCTTCTATGTCTCTTTCCCAGTTTTAAACTGCAAATTATCCTCTGAAATAAAACCTCTATCTGAGTGATTTACAATCAATTTTCCCCTCTAAAATCTAAACAAGTAGTAAAGTAGGATATTAGTATAGGTTGACAACAATCACATCATACTGGACACCAATTCTCATGAATTATAACATTTTGGTAAGATGATGTTCATACTCATGTCCACAAAGGGTGTGCGCATATGCAAATCTGGGATTAAGTTGCACGGCTCGTTGAAAATTCTTTAGTGCAGTTTCATGATCTTTCTGCAGGCTGTAGCAATTGCCCATCGCGCACCTGCCAGAGCATTCAACAATAATGATAAACCAGGATAAATTATAATAAATAGAATAGAACACCCAAGTACGGGAGAACTTTTAAAAAAAAACTAAAACAAGTTTCAACTCAAGCTCTAATTTTCCAAAATTACATTCCTGTGGTTCTGAAGTAGAACGCAATGTTATGATGATAAGTATATTTAAAAAATGCTTTGAAAACAGATAGCTCAGATATGACAAAATACTAAAATTTACAAAAGGGCAACCAAAGACCTTAAAACCTAATAATTAAATAAATAAATAGAAGTAGGTAATAGGTCTATTAATTCACATATAACTGGTATGTGATATCAGCCTGAAAACAAATGCATTAATTTGCAGACGTACAGAAATTTTGGCTCACAGCGCAAGCACTCATGGACATGCACACACACACATGCACAAAGAGATGTAATTTTAGGCATTCAGGAAAAGTCATGAATAATAATGAGTGAAATTAACTTTATGGGTAAAAAGTTAATATCTTGGAATCTAAAATTCAGCTTAATGACTAATCACAAAAAAAGTTTCATAGAAGCCTACCATGATTGAGGAGCTAAGCGATCAGTTTGTATCAGTTCCTGAGCCAGGTAACTTAACTTCATATCTTCCTTTAGATGCTACACCAAAGATAAATTAGTCTTTGGTCAAGCAGTAAGATGGCAGGAATGCATTTAAAGTTTAAGCATAAAACGAAGCAGGGGGCTAAACAAATGCCACAACGAAGTATAGCTATAGAAGATTATTGCCACACATTAATCTTACAAAAATATTTTTTAGACTACTTTCAGCAAATCATTATATTTAAGAATATCTTCCGTATCTAGAGGCTTTAATAGCCACATCAACCATATATCCTAAAGGCTTTATAATATTGTGAGTGATTATTTGGGGTATGACAACAAACAACTCCTTAAGTAAAGGAGAACTTTCCCTAGCTTAAGCTTTCACTGTCACAAATATATGCATGAACCACTAGATCAATCATAAGTCCTAAAGGCTCCAGAGAAAAACACATCACTTGCGTTATTCATTTTTTATGTTAAAGAATATCTTTTGGGGTATTTTAGGAATGGTTTTCACATTTCATCACAATTCATGATTTGTTTCCTTGTTCATTTAGGATTATTAGCCTAAGTAGGGGTTAGTCATTTACACATCAAGAACAACAATCCCCTCAAAACAAAAAAACAAACAACAGCCATTCCTTAATAGTATCTCTTATAGTTTTTATAGGTCTACCTCTGCCTCTAGTGATCTGACTATCATTCATCTGATCTACTCTCCTTACTACAGTATCTACAAGTCTTCTCTCTACATGCCCAAACCACCTAAGCCTAGTTTCCACCAACATGTATCAAAATTACATTCTATTATACAAACATTGTTCTCACTTTTCCTCTTTCTTTAAGTACGTGTAAGTTAAACAGTTAAGGAAAAAAAAAGGTATTAGTGTTTTAAACTTGCACTCTCTAAAAATATCACTGAAGCTGATAAAATATAATATAAACTCACATAAAGGACTGTTGAGTATACATCCATTCCTTCCAAATTATAAGGTGTCATCTGACGAGCAAGACCAAAAGCCCGATCAGCTTCTAAATAATCAAATTCATAGTACATTTTTCCCACCTGCTTAAAACACCCAAGTATCATAACAGATTGTTAGTGATATGCACCTGTAAGAATCTCTACTCTAGCACAAAGACCATATAAAATCATATCATATTATATAAAAATATTATATTTACCTAATAGCTTAAGATTTTGGAATAGTTAGTTCATGACATGTAATATATGCCTCTATGGGCTATGGCTATATGGCCTAGAGTACAATCCTTACCATTCTTATTTTTCTGATAAAAAAGTTGAATTTAAGCATTAGTCAAGTGAGACAACACATTGCATGCACATAATGTTGGACAACTGGACCAGACTACGAGCATGAAAATATTGGACAACTGGACCAGACTAAACTTCCCTCTACTGGAGCTGGATCCATCTAGGAAGAGCTAATTTTCAACTCATTAGAGTTGGGTCCATTCATCACTTTGACCTGTTGGGTTTATTACAAAATTGCAAAGATTGGTGAGTTCATGTTTTCTGGTCTGTGATTTCATTCCGGTTGGGAACTACGAGGTTGAGACTAATACAACTTTGTTCACCTCCTTTGCAGAGGGGTTCACATTCGGATGTTAGATGCATCTGTGGAGTCCAGTGCTACAACTGTGAGGTTAATGTTTAATGCACTACAAAGACTTATCATTTTAGCTGCTGCATTTTGGGTTTCCTAAAAATCAAAGAATCACTCAATTTAGCCATTATGTTGTAGACTCTTTTAACCATTCACAAACGTACAATTCTATGCGAGTCTACTTGAGTTCACACACAAATTTGTAAGCGAACTTACACGATTTTCATACTTAGGTCCTAAACTTGTATGATTCTAGGAGTTAAGTGAGAGTTTTGACAACCACGCATAGCAAGAATTCCTATAAAAGACCAGAGAATGCTTGTTAGACAACCAATATTACCTGGGAAAGAACCCAGCCAGTGTTGTAATGCTTATGTGGAAGTTTCTGATAAGTTTCCAGTGCATCCTGTACCAACAATGAAATCATATTAGAAAACTGGATGCAATCAACAACAAAGTATTTAGTTATTTCATTTTACCCTTTTCATATCCATGATTAAAAAAAATAGTAAATTGTACATGAGTATAAGTCATAAACATCTTTTCTGCAGAAGCAATAATTAATTAATACCTGGCACCTATACAAGCAGGCAAGTCTAAAAGCTTCACCAAGAACTCTTAGAAGGGTCAGTATTTCAGAAGCACCAGTGATGACTTTTGAGCTACTTAATACTTGTCCACCAACTGGAATATTTGCTGCTTCCTGTTCATAAGATTTAGCTTCCATGGTAGACGAGGAAGTAGAAGTTGTTGATGTAATATTTAAAAGAGAATCATCTAGAATGTCATTATGATTTCCTGAAGATAACGGAATGAGGACTCATTAAGTATTCACAAATAGCTGCTGGAAATATTTTGTATTAGAATATTAGAATTAATACTATGTTAGGATCCTTAATAAGTTAATAGAGATTGCACTATTAGTAAGACATCAGTACTTTATTTAGATAATCAGAATACATGGTACAAGGTTAGAACTAATACTATGTTAGGTATCAAAGTGGTGTTATCCTTATTAAGACTGGTGGCGAGTATATCTTAGGCTTTGGGCTTGGGCAAAGGGAATCCCAAATTCCTCTAAGGAGCACTGCTCTAGGGTTACAGGATAGATCCTCTTGTATTGTAATACATTTTCTCTCGTTTTCCAATCAGTAATACATTTCCTTCTTTTTAATTCAGTTTCCTATCAAACGGGTGTTTAGAACAGCGGTGTTATCAATCATGAATCGCAAAACGTAGCAGCCAAACCCCACAAACGTTGTAGGGAGATGGTGGATAACTGGATCCTAGCTATTTCGAAATTTTTATACAGTTTATATAATTTATTTTTACTATATACATATAAAATCACCAACGACCTATGACTGACCAGTGAAAGGTTGAAATATGACAGCGTGAGACAGAATGAGAAGAGAAGACCAATGCTGTTATTAAATTGCATAATTCCTAAAATACACCAATCAAAAGCCGTCACGTTTAAATTATTTGGATTTCTCTTATGAGGTGCAGCACAATGGTGGTCCAGACATGCATTTGGACGCTGCACTGAACTGTTTCACTCTGCTCTGCTACTGCAAGTTCTAGGCTAGGGGCTGCTCTGCTGCACTACAGTGGTTGACAACGCTGTAGAATACAACTTTTGAATATTAACGATATGCTTTTAATTTCAGGCAAACTTTTATTTTTAAGCAGCTATTGCCTATTTGTGTATAAGTATAAATCATTCATTTTCTCCCTATTAATTATTTTTCACCATAGCGGTCATATGAATTCCCCACTTGGTAGAGGCTATATGTAAATTTCGTTGTAAATCCACATTAAGACTGGTAGTTTTCCTTGACCTTGCATGGAGTGTGTCTCCCCAAATCTGAATTTTTACTATATAAAAAATAAAAAAATAAAATCAAGATAGAAGTCATCCTAATAAAACATTTTTGGGGAAGACTACTCTATGCCGCTATTCAGGATTGATAATTATGGTTTTATAATCTTTTTTTCAAAATGCAGCAACATAGAGTATTAGATAAAACAGATATAATTTCAGCAGAGGGATGCATCTTAAAACATATATGAAGGACAGCATTCCTCAAAACTATAGTCTTTATGAAGTTTAACATTCCTCAAAGACAATAATATTAAACAGTGTTATAAATAAAGATTCGTCACCTTCATCTATGTTTTCATTGGCCCATGGTTGTCCCTTGCGAACTGTCACAGAACGAAATGCCCTTGAGCTAGGTTTTGACCCACCAAGAGGCTTAGAAGAGTAACTAGTTCCATTTCCAGAGACAGCTGTTGTATTAGGATTTGCATTTACACTTGCATCGCCTGAGAGTCTCGAACTACGCCGAGGAGAATCAGAAAATAACCTTCCAGAAATCTGAAACAAAACAAAAAAATCACAAGGAACATTAAAACCGAGAGATCTGAGATGTTGAGGAGATACAGAAAATTTAGGAGCTAAACTATGTGTGTAACCGTACATAAGTTTTCGTCTAATAGCTTAAGTTTTTTATATGATCAGAGCCTCAAAATGCGAGTAGTCCCGTTCTTTCCAAATAGTAGTTAAATTTCAATACAAGGTTAGGTGGGTCTGTACATTATTGACACTTCAAGTCCAAAGGGATGCAGCATAGGAGGTGTGTTAGATGTAAAATTGTTTACTTTCTTTCAGCAAATAGCTTTGGCATTTGGGGCTATTGGTTCATGACAATGCATATGTTTGGTTTTCGTTATTTCACATTTGCAAAAGGAAAGCAAGAGCTTTTTGGCCAAAAATTTTCTTGATCAATTTCATCATAAGAATTTTTCTAAAAGCAACAAAAAAAAAAAAAAAAAAAAAAATAAAAAAAAAAAAGAAAAAAAAAAAAAAAAAAACTACAAAATTGGTAACATGAAATCAAAAGGTAAATAAAGATGCCCAGTAATAAAACTCATGTTGTCAATCAATACCAATACTGACTCCCGAGAGAAAAATAAGAGTCCAAGACTGTCACGGTACGTAGATTAAGTCACTAAATCAAATCAACCTATATACCACAACAAACAAGCCTTGTTCCACTAGGTAGAGCATTATACCAAGCTACTGGACTCTTTAAAATCTGAATTTCAAATTAGTGTCTACAGACAGGAAAAGCTAGAAACGGAAGTAAGTTTATTTAGTGATGCAATGGAAGCAGACAACAATAAATTTATAGCCAACAGTTTCCCAACCTTTCTTAACTTTCCTTCATCCACAAACTTTCTTCGAGCTTGAATAGTAGAGTTCACTGTTGATCTTGGAGAATTCTCAGCACTTTGTGTACTCATATTTGAGCCATTTGGCTGCACATTCCTACACAAAGGTGGAGCAACACCTGATAACTACAGAAGATTTGAAAAAAATATATCAACCATGTGAAAGAAAACTGGATCAAGCTCATGTTCAATAGAGCTGTATCAATATTTATGAAATAATAAAACACTTCTTACAAATATTTCTGAATTTAACTGACCATGTTCAAAATCAGAAAAACTGTGATTAATAAGTAGTTTAGCTTATTCACATTTTTTTAACAAAAAGTAACATATACAAAAAATTCTAAAACAAGATACAGTTAGCGAATTACTTGTGTCATCGTTGGAGCTGGTGTATTATAAAATGATATGTTAGAAAGACCACTATTAATAGGTTGACCCGAAGTTCCTCCCAATACAGGTGCTCCATGATGATTTCCAGAAATATCTTTTAGGCCTTGCATGAGTTTCGATTGCCTTGGACTCGCATCTTCAGACACACAGTGTTTAGTGTCAACTAAATTACAATCCTCAGTTGATGAATGCAACTTTGGAGAGGTTGAGAAATTTAGGTATTGCTTTTGTATGCAAAGAGCAGCTGCTTCACCAAAAAATGCAACTGCTTCTTCAGCAGAACCTAAATATTCAGAAAACAGTAAGCTGTTAATGATGATTATAAATAGCAGCTTATGACAACTTTTAAGTCATGAAAAATCAAAGCATCTGATACATGCTACAAACTAAACACTTTCAGACTAACAAAACAAAGCTAGAAGTACACCAAATAATTGGCCTCAAAAAAAGCACAAGCAGGTGCATTTACTGAGAAAAATTAACAAGGAAAACTATATAATTGTTAAATATGCATTAATGTTCACTTAGTTATATGTATGCATGTAACCATGTTCCTACTTATGTAAGCATTCTGATATGTAAAGATGCACAAAATGATGATAGCGTGAACAGAAACACTATACTATCTTTCAAATTAAGAATATCACTTAAGCACACTAGCACATCAACTAAAATTTCAATAGCTAAAAAATGAGAAAAAAAAATCCAAAATTAATCAAGAACAGATTAAGATGCCTTGTAATTTTTTCTTTTGATAATATTGCAAAATTAATCAAATTTCATATATATAGACACACACACACACATTGTTATAGATAATTTTTTTTTCTTAAGCTAAACTAGCCAACCAATATTGGCACCAAGGAGAATCAAACCTGACACCTTGAGCAGGAGCATACTCCAAAGACCCAAGCCAACACCACCAGGCCAACCCAAGTGGGTTAAAGGGATTTAACTATTTTTTTAATCAACAATTTAAGTAATATTATGAAAATGATAAAATAGTAAATAAAAAACTAGAAATGAAAGGTAAAATTGGAAAGGGAAAAAGCCAGCTCAAATCCATGTACTATATGTATATATAAGAAGCCATTCAATAATGTGAATATATGAAAACTATAAAGTCTCTTGGCAAAAATTTTTCAACATGTCCTTTTTGTTTAAAGCTGCTTATCTAATCAAAACCTAAAGCATTCAATAAAATATGAACCACAACTTTATAGCCTTAGTTGCTCCAAAAACTAAAAACTAGGTCGTCTCCAATCAGTTCATACTTCATCAAATATGCCCAGTGAGCACCAGAAATCAGGTAAATATCATCATACATACCTAATATGCACAACTCTTCATATGCTGCCCACATTAGAGGATCCATTGACAGTGCCATCTTAAAATGATGGACGGCATTTTTCTTTCTGTCAGTGTATCTGAAAAGGAGAATATCAATCAAAGAGAATTTTAAAGGATGAACATGTCTCTCACTCACACACAGATGACATACACCACCCAATATATTTTAAGAATGTAACTTTTACAAATTCAATTGCTAAACTATAAGCATCTACCATGATAATATTTCATGTAAAATTTTAAATATCAATAAGAATATAATCAAAAATTCATATTTTCAACATGTGTTTTGACAATTGATGGTAAGACTAATAAGCAACCTGTAAATGAGCCCTAATAGATAATGACCAGCTGAACCGTTTGGAACCTACACGTTAAGAGACAACAAAAAATAGTCATTCAACTTCTCCTAGTGCATACAACGACAAATTATAGCTTTAATAAAAAACAATTTAAAACAGAGCAACATATAGAACCAATGTCATATGTTATTCTTAGAATTTTGGGTTGAGCACTCAATCTTACAAAACCAACTTGTAAGGTGAGAATTGCAGTCACTTATAAACCCATGTTCAAGCCTTATCTCATCGAACTCTCAACAGTTATTAATAGCTAATATCTGATAAGACTTGGAATGAAACAAAAAGATGAAAGATGAATATTTTTACAAATTTGAGAAATGATATTTATACAACCACTTTTTGACAACTTTTAGAACAACCCTCTCTCTCATACATACATGTGTTTTTATTCTCTCTCTTCTTTCTCTCTCTACTGTTTTTATCCAAGAGAAGAGAGGAAAAGTGGTTGTCACAAAAGTTGTCTAAAACTGATTGTACAAATATCATTCCTCTACAAATTTCACTAATAGTTCGGAAAATAATTATTGATTTGAAAAACATTACAAATTATGCTTGTACCTCAGCACTAGGCTCATTAGCAGGACATAATGCTGCTTCAGCTTCGTTAAGAAGATTCATCTGAAAGCATGATATTGCAAACAAGTACCGAGATTGAGCCATTTGTGTTCCTTCAATCAATAATAAGGACAAAATGAATAACTAAAGACATACAATAGTAGCACTACTACGAGATAATGACAAACCAAAGGGAAAATGATTATCTACTAAAAGGAAATTCAGGAAACAGAACATGAATAGTAATATTTAAAAACAAACAGAAGTAGGAATGTGACTCTAAAACTGGTTGACACAAAAATATGGAAAGCAACATACCCTTTAAAATATGGTATGCAGAATGCGCTTGATTACTCTGCAAGTAACAGCCAGCCAACAATTGGAGATTTGTCTGTATAGCATACAAGAAATATAATTATAAACAATACCACCAAGAGAGTACGGATAGTTATCAGCAAGTGGCACTGAAAATACAGTTAAAGAAAGGACCACCGGTAAACAAGAAGTAACAGTTGAAAAAGTTCCACATTAAAAAAAAAAGGAATCGGCGCGTATATGACGTGCTAATAACGACAAAGATGAGAAATACACATCAACCCATAAAGAATTTAATATGTTACCAAAACAAAAGAATTTAATACATAAGCACTATAAACAAACACTCTAACGCTGACAACTAATTATATTTCACTAATTTTCCATGTTATAACATCACTTATTAAAACATGTTTATATTGCCCTGGATTCTCCACTTATTCACCTTAAGGGGTGAATTTCTAGCCACTATGCTACTTGAACAAAAGAAAAAAAACGTTTATATTGCACTCTAAGGACAAAAGCTAAAGCACTGACATGTATAAAACATTACAATAAGTCAATAACAGAGTTTAACTACACAATGGCTTTTTTCTATTCAATTGAAATTTCTTCTTCAAACATGTACGAAGTAGTTGGTTCTGCCATGGACTCTTCAAAATGGTAGAACCAAATATCCCCAATTCCTAAAGCTAAAAACGTTGCAATTTGCAGATACAGTTTCATTTGTAGACAGTGAAATAACCAGCCAAATCATGCCAAAATATCTAGAACTGGCTGAACACAGTAAATAAACTCTGCACACAAGCAACTTTTAAACCTAAAACAGCAACAACAATCAAGTCTTCCCTCAAAATAAAAACAACAACCAAGTTTTATCCCACTAAGTGGGGTTGGTCACATGGATCAAACGGAGCCAAGAAAAAAAGCTCAGGTGGGCCACTAAAATAAACTAAAATATAAACACTAATAAGTTGTAATCAGCATCAATCACAAAGTTGACGTGCCGGAGTTTGACTAAAAAGCTTGGGAGAGTACTTTAAATAAATGAATTACATACTTTACAACCACTATAAATTACAAAACTCTTTTTTTTATAGTACAACTATTAATTGGGGAAATTTATTAGTTGACAAGATAATATAAAGAAGGTTTTAAACCCCTACAAATTAGAAGGTTTGTAAACCTTCACAAACCAACCAAATATAAGAGTGACAAAAATCTTGCACGTCACTTCATGGGGGTTTGGATCCGCCAAAAACAAAAACCGCTGCAAAATTGTTTAAAATCTCGCAAAATGGACCTATAGGTTCAATTTTTAAATTCCCCCGTTGATCACTACGTCTATCTTTTCCTCTAGTGATCAGACTACTCTCATTAATACAGAATCTACTGGTCTTCTCTCCACGTGCCCAAACCACCTAAGCCTATTTTGCACCGCCTTTTCTACTATAGATGCTACCCTAACTTTCAAACCTTGGAAAAGGAATTTTTTTCATAATATAAAAAAAATAAACTTGTAGTAAAAAATAAACCAAAACAAACTTGAATTAAGAATTTTTTCAGATTAAAGTATGATCTAAGAAAGCAATGAAAAATTGGATTTTTAGAACCTCGGAGGGGAATTGAGCGCAGAGACGGTGAGAGAGGAAGATGGCGTTGGAGTGAAGGAAATGGCGAAGACTGTTTTGAACAGAATCAACAAGTATTGCTTCCATGGATGCTGTTGTTTTCACTGCTTCTGCTTCTTCGATTCGATTAGAGAATTATGGGATTTTGAATCTTCAATTTTGATTTTGATTTGATTCAAAAATGGAATGAAAATGGTTGTTGTGGCATGTGATGTGTTTCTCAAATTTCAAATTAGGTCACGTGATTTCCGAAAATCAATCATCTCAATTGTTCCGTTGGCACCAGGTAGACATATAAAAATAATAAAAATATCAACCAACAAATACAATACATTTTTTCAAAACAAATAAATACAATATTTGAGTCTAAAAATGCAACATAATATTTTAGTTAAAAAAAAATATAGAAGATGGAATATAATAATAGTGTCCAGTTTAATCAACATATAATATTAAAAAAATATAGCAAATTTAAAAAAATGGAATATAATAATATCAAAAAATAATGTATTCTAATAAGTTTAAATTATTGAAAAGGTTAACAAATTTATGGTTTAATTCAAAATACAAAATATAATAATATTAGTAATGAATAATTTTATTCCTAATTACTTAAATTATGTCGGTATGACAAACCTAAAAGGTTTTTTTTATGATATGTGTCTCAATCTTTTTAGTTAAATAAACTTTTTTTTCTCAGGAGGTTGCGGCTCACATGAGACGATTCAGATCATATGTTTTTGACCTGTGATTGTGACTATTTTGGACAAATTTGATATGAAATTTATACTGGTTCAGAGTGGTTTCAGCCAAACCTGCTTGAGTAAGTAAATGATCACTTTCTTATTTTTCGATCATTGGGGAAATTTTTTTTTTCTTACCCTGATGCAAAAAAAAATTTGAAGTCTGACCCCCTTTGAAAATTAATCACCAAAATGACCCACTTTCATTTTTTGGGGGTTTTTTTTTGTCGTTTTCCTCATTCCCGCCGTTTCAAATGGCGGGAATGAGCCCCCTTCCTGACATGTGTCAGCTCGTGACAGGCTGAGACTGATGTGACCTTTTTTTTTAATTTTTTTTGTTCGTTCCCGCCATTCCAATTGGCGGGACTGATTTTTTTAATTTTTTTTTCGTTTTTTTGGCAACATATTAAAATACAATAATAATAAATATAAATAAAAACTAATTAGTTTATTCATAAGAAATAAAAATAAAAACTACTTTCTCCGCGGCAACCATTTACGCCAATGTAAACTATGACCTCCGTCGTTGGTCTTGCTCTTCCTCTTCCTCGTTCTCTTCCTGTTCCACATCTTCGTTATGGAATCCAACTACTAAGGAACTGGTGCATGTTCTTCCTAGTCCTACTCAGTTTATACCTTTTAATATTACTAAGTGTCTTCTTCATGGATATGGTTATGACCATGTCAATGGCAATGTTAAGATCATTCGACGTTTTACTATTAGTAAATATTACCCTGATGATGATGATGGAGTTGACTGGACTTGTCTGCCAACAACACCAAGACCTTTTTGGGAGGTTTATAGCGTAAGAAGTGACACTTGGAAGACACTTGATTATGATATGGATGTGCCCGAAGGCATAAGACGTAATGTGTACTTGGATGGGGTGTGTCATTGGTGGGCAGATGATGAAAAATATATGGTTTCATTTAACTTGAGCAGTGAAGTGTTTTCTACTACACTATTACTTGTGACATGGAAGATAATTAATTATCTTGATGAGTGGGTAGAGAACTACTTGGATTTGACAGTGTTGAATGGATTCGTAGCTATGATCTCAAAGCATGCAAAGACGATTTCTTTTCACATATATGTTTTGTGTGAACTTGGTGTCAAAGAATCATGGACTAAACTCTTCATTGTCGGACCCTTACCTAGCTTAGATCGTCTTATTGGAATAGGAAAGAAGGGTGATCTATTCTGTCTTAAGAATTGCAAAGAACTAGTCTGTTTTGATTTAAACACCCAAACAATTCAAAATTTGGGTGTTAAAGGGAGTGTTTCTTTTGTGACTTGGCAATTTATAGGAAAAACTTTCTTCCAATTGGTCGAAAGAGGAGTTAGTTATTTTTGTGTGAAGTTTAAAGCTTTTACCCAAGAGGGTTATAAGTATAGTTATTAGAATTAAGATTTTATTATGAAGTTGAACGTTATGAAGTCATTACAATGCAAGTAGGCATTTCAATTTCCCATATTATATTTAATTGTTTACTATCTTGTGTATGAGCAAGAAACATTTGGCATATGAATCTTTCTTTACCAATGTTATTTTCATGCTTTCTGTTTTTTGTTTTGCATATTGTTCTTCTACGGATTCCAATTGTATGTATGCATGGTCTATCATCTTTTTAGAACGCTCTCGATTTTCACGTAGAAATAACTTATATTTTGGAAACTTCTGCAGATCTAATTAAAATATCTTCGTTTGAACCTCAGTACATTCTTCATGCCATATGCTTGTTTTTCCACATTGTGGTGCAACGGCCGTAATTTTTTCTAATGGTATTTTTTCTAATCGTGCTAGTGGTGTTGTTTGATTAGAAAGTTCATTACTTCCTGAAGAAATTGTGGTGCTGATAGTCCGTTGAAAATGGTGATGCATCCTGTAACAAAGATGAATATGGTAAAGATAGTGAGGGATGGGAGCTATTGAAATGTATGTTCCTTTTTTCAGTGTTAATTATTGGTTTTGTTCTAGTTTTCTTGATAAATGGTCCTTTCTCCTTATGAATTATTGCACAATATTGGGACAAAGCATGTATTCTTTTTTAGAATTGAACTGTGATTTTTTTGACTCAGTAGAATTGAACTGTGTATCTAGTATTGCACATGTAAGTTTTCTCACTAAATCTGTTATGGCAGACCACTTAATCCTTTTCACCAGTTGACTTGTGACTCAGTTAGCTAGCAACTGATCTTCAACTCTAGTAACTATTTTTTAGATGATATTTTCTGGACTAACAGTAACAATCCTATAGTTTCTAAAGTTCAGAAACCATTTGGCACAATCAACTGTCACATTTTGTTTTTACTAATTCACAAAAAAAAAAAAAAAAAAAAAAAAAAAAAACAGCTTTCACTATGATACTGCATTATCAAATGAAATAATAAATTTAGAAATAATTCTGCGAATGAAATGCGGTATCAAGCTTGTTTTGCACTCTGTACATTATAAACTGAGAAAATATAGTACAAGGGGGTCACTGTTTTTGTTCTTTCTGCCTTGGTTTCTAGGAGTGAAGTGCCTTAGTTTGGCAATTGTTACATGTTGCATGTTTTTATTCTATTGTATCTTATTGCCCCTTTTGTTTGCATTAATTTCTTCTTTTCGGCTTTCCATTTTGTTAAAAAATATTTCTCCTGCTGCTAGTTTTGATTTTGAGATGAAAAAAAAATGCAAAGGTACTCTCTGCATTCTAACACAGTTGTTTCTGTTGCCAAAGACATGTTTAGTGTATTGTAAGTAGGTAAAAGTCCAGTACGCTTGAATCAAATGGGAATTGTACTTGGATTATAGTTGTTTCGAACTATAAATTTGTAGGTTAGGAAAGGGTCATTTATGATTGAAGGAATTGGCTCAATTGTTGTTTTAGTGGTTGTTTAATGGTGTGATCATTGTGAAAGTTGTGTATAGTAAACATTGTTTACAAAATACACTAAGTAATGATGCTGCTATGTCTCTTCCTTTGATTTTGTTATGCATATGGAAAATGTGTGATTAATTTTTGTTAGGCATGTGGAAAATGTGTGATTTATCTAATTAACATAGTAGAAAACCATTGCATGATAGTAGCAGTTATTAAACAATTGTGTGGCAGGCATGATTGTTTTTTTCTTCTTTCATTGAATGAATAGTACACCCTCGAATATTAATCTGCATCAACAATACATTTGAACCGATGTAATGGTAAAGTGGATGAATGGCTTTTTCTCAACATTACTTGTTTCTCATTGCTTTGAGGCATCCAGAAATTCAAGTATACAAATTCCCTAAACCACCAACATTGGTTTTAATTCTACTGGCTGGGCAGAGAAGCAAAACTATAGGACATGAATTTGTAAAGATAAACACATCTGAGTTAATTGCAACAAAGGAGTAATTGAATTCCATAAAGATGTAATTGGAGGCAGAAGCGCAAAAACCAGGAGTCGTTGATGAAGAAACTCACATTTGGATGGTTTAATTTGAACAAGCAAAGAAGATCATGGTTTAAAGATTAACATAGTCACTTATCTTTAATATCTAGGGATTGAAAGATGCAAGCATACAATGAAAAACTGATTCTGCACAAGTAATTGTATATACTGGAAGCACAGGTTAAAAAGAGAAGCACCACAGTATCAACATTTGTGACTTTCGCACCACTGTCGGTTATGTGCTTGTTTTCTCTTGCTAATCTTGTTAACAAAAGAAAAACAACAGAGTGAAATTTATTTAAGCAGAGTTTACATTGTTATTGTAGAAAAGACTTGCAGTAATATTAAAAGCTCAAAATTTGATTTTTTTTTTGCACCCATATCACTTGCTTTCAGAGTAAGAGGGAAAAGTGTTATAACTTGGAAATCTCCATGATATTCCGTGTTTAAATAGTTTCTGCATCTAGGTTAAGGAAATTCTTTATGATTCCCATCATTTCTGCTCCAGGGAAACGCCCCAAACATCCCCTTGCAGCTGCAATTTCATTTAATTCAAATACTGAATCGCCGCTATAAGATTGAGAGCATATATCTCCTCTCTCTTCAGTTTCCAAATCAAAAGTCAAGTCTTCACCAGACTTAACACTTGGAAGAGGAAATGGATCAAGAGAAGTTTGGTGAATAACGGATTCGCCAACTGCACCAACAAAGTCCTTCAACCGACAAATAGCAAATGGAACCGGTTCAAAGCTATGATCTCCATATTCTACTGGAGTAGAGTGGTCTCCTGTGACACAAAGGAAAAACTGAAATTTTCCAGTTGATTCTGCTTCCCAGAGTAATTTTGCCAATTGCCCTATAGCAGTATCAACAGCTTCTAATGCTTTGACTTTAAGAATGCTTGCTTTGTCATGGCCTGCATCATCTATTGCCTGTAGTAACATATGAGATCCAATCAAAATTATTCAAAATTATAGAAATAAATAAAGCTTATAACAATCTAAAAGGAAGAAGTAATAAAAGAGAAGCGTTCTCCATAAAAGATGAACAATTCAGCCCTTAATTTTATATTAGAGTTGATAAACAATTCAGTTTTAATATTAATTTTGCTAGATTCCGTTCTTGAAGGTTTCAATCTCCAAAAGGACCATGCAGCCGCACCACCTCATTATTTACCGGTGAAGGAAACAAATGGTAAACAACTCTTCATCTTTAAAGTGGGATTCTCATTTTGCTATGAAGTTTTCAGACAAAGTGCTGAAAAGTAAATCAGACAAAGAAACGAAAATCTCAAAATTTTAACCTTAATATGAAGGAATCCAAAGTCATAGCCATCTGGGCGACCTGCTTTATGCTCATCCTCTCCAGGTACAAAAACTTGGGGGCAAGACTGCGAAGGAGCTGAGAGTGCTTTAGCTATTGCTGTTGCTTTTGATGTTAGTAGAGTTCGATAGTCACCAGTTGCTCCAGGAGCTTCTAGAATATCAATACCAAGTGACAAGCCCAGACCAGCAATTATTTTCGTCGGAGCTACCATGCATGGCTGCAAACCATGTTTTTCTACAAATGGCGTAACCTGTAATATATATTTTTAAAACAATAAACGCAATAGTTAGTACATGGACAGTTGAACACACATTGTAGTTAACAATATCCAAATAAACAACATACCATGAAACTCGAGAGGTAACCTCAAAATTGCAAATCATAAAAATTAAAATCGTTAATTTTGTTTCTAAGTAGACTATATTAATTGCTACATATTTGATGTGTGCTTGCTTTTCTTCAAAGTAGCACAATTGTAAATGTATTAAAAGGTACCGAAGAGTGATTTTAGTAAGTGTTACTTTAATATTTGTAAGATAAATGTGTAAACCATGTTATGAACATACCTCAATTCGAATGCCACATCCTCTTAAAAGGACTATATTTGCAATATTCTTCCCTTCTGCAGCACGTTTAGCATTCACAGGATGAGAAACCAAAATCTTTGTAATTTCCTTGGACAACTCATTAACAACAGCAGCAGTGTTCCTTGCTTCATGAGAATCATCTAAAGCTTCTGCTTTCAAAAGTAAGCGGTTGTCCTTTAACGGGTCTGTTCCGGATATATTTCCACTCAAATTTGGTCCTTTGACAACCACTCCACATCTATGTTCAGTAGCATACCTACAGAAAGAATTGCAAAAACATATAAAGAACTGTTAATATTAGTCTGCTGAAATCTTAAGATCCTGTCTTCCTGAACTTGTAAACATCTACATATCAGCTTTACTTTGAGAGTTGAATTATAAAAATTTGTATTGAAATCATTAAACTAGATAAAATAGAGCCAGACCGTTGAAGATCATCCTCCAACAATTATGATATGACTAACATAGAGATTTATTTAAACAATTTCTCTAACACGAAGCCTGTAAAACTCGAGACTGCACCATCAAATAGGAGATTGCCGAAACGTTAAAAACTAAATACTAACCATAACAAGTGGTTACCTACATTATAAACTAAGCCTTAAATGTTATAGCAACCTTAGACATCTTCACCTGACTCTGACTTCATATTCAGGGAAAGATGGAAGCTTCATTCCATCAAGGGCAGCACATAGTATGGGACCTTCTTCTTCAAAGTGCCTGTCAGCTCTTCTGCTAGTGACTACTCCAGTTTTCTCATCAAGAGTTGCAAAATTTGACTGCAGGAAGAAATTTCATCGAACTATTAGCATGAACAATGCAGAAAAATATTTGAGGCTTATCTCCTTTTGAAAAGTAAAGTTAGAGGATAAATTATTTTAACACTACATAGAAATGACGCACAATTTATATTTGTGTTCTAAGGCTTTCCACCTCTCCTAAGACCTTAACATCAGCATGCAACAGTATACTCCAAATGAAAGCACAATGTTAAACACACTCTCTTGTAAATTACTGATAATAGAGAAAAAGCCAAATTGAATACGAGAATGTGAGGATAGCGATTGATTGAGAATCCTCTTTTCTCGAAATAACAGATTGCAGACAAACAATAGATAGCAGACAAATAATAAATGTCTTATAGTCAAATCGTAGAATTTAACACGGAATCCTTTACAAGAATTATTAAGTGCGAAGCTGCCATTATGCTCTGTAGTAAGCAAATCCAGGAATGCAAGGAATGAAGAGAAAACAAGCACAGGATTACCAGACTTTACTATTATGTGTTGAGAATGAAATATAGGCTACAAGCCTCTCTATATTATAGAAGGAAATAAGAAAAATATCTAATCTAGGGGTGATTTATTCTCAAAATTGAAGCAAATTGACAATTGAAACAAGCCACTCGGTCAACCGTCTAGGAAGTGGATAATTACTTTAGCTGAGTTTAGCATGTAGAGTCTACCAGTTCCAATCCAAAAACAATGCTTTATAAAAATAAAAATAATGACAAACCTTAAAAGCAATATCACCAGGCGACATGGCCAATCCAGCCCCCATGGATTCAAAAGCCCCTCGTCCGCGATAATAAACTCGAGGATCATAACCCAACAGAGAAAGATGAGCAGTGTCACTTCCACAAGCTAAGCCAACCTCAACAGGGTCCATTAATCCATTAACCCCAGCAGATGCTATCCCATCCAAATTGGGTAACTTTGCTACCTGAAGAGGTGTCTTGTATCCCAACCTTGGTAATGACACGTCACCCAACCCATCAATCAGCACAAAGGCCACTCTTTTCTTTGGCAACTGTGGACTACCCATTTTCTTCCTTTATTTATTTTTCTCAGGTTAAACAGCAAATAACAAACCCTAATATATATGTTCAGCAATTCCACTCTGACGGTTCCTTCACAAATAGCACAAGCAGCATATTACCAAATCCCTGCCACCATACAATATATACAAAGATGTTATATTTGATTAATTGGATTTCACAATTTACAAGACAAAATCAATAATATTCAACAAATGATTTTTTTTCCACTTTCAAAAACAAAATTATGCAATATGGTACTTGGAAAAAAATAAGAATATAAGAAACCAACAAGATTTTTGTTTCGAAAACTCGGTATTCAGCCCTAGGACCGACTATCCGGGGGATCAATCCCACCATCCACTAGTAGGGGGGCAGATTGAAGCCAGAGCAAAGCTTTATATGAATTGGCCCAGCACAGGAATTTTTAGCATCTGGGGGATTCGAGCCTTAGACTAGAGAAGAGCAAACTCCTAGGTCTCAAGCCTTCACAGCCAAGCCAAACCCATGGGGGGTTAGAAACCAACAAGATTGAAACATAATTTCAATTACGTCGTCAGCATTCATTTGGGAAAGTTGGGTGTAGTCCGAAATCGTGTCAAATCTTACAATGTGCAGCTGCATCCATTTTTGAAAAAGTGTACATGCTGATAAATCATATTCAATTTTGCGAATTTGAAAAGAAAAAAGGAAAAAACCTTGCGTGATCAAAAGAGATGAGTAATGTAGCAACAATACAACACAATTCTAACAGTTTAATTATTAAAAAAAAGTCAGGGTCATCGAGCACACGCTGTTACTGATGAGATTTTAGAATCGGTTCGTAAATGGTAAACAGTTATTAATATGAAGCACGAACTCTGACACAAACACCTGGACACGTCGACACCGCTAATGTAAAAAACATAGGACACCGACACCGCTTCATATATATAATTTATTTGTAGAAGGTCTAAAATGAAAAGCAAAATACATACATATATGCATCTAATTGGTAGAAGGTCTAAAATGAAATATATACATATATTTCATGGGAAAAAGTTATATAACACAAGATACGATAGTATTTGACCTCTATTTATTCAACTACTATCGAAAAAGATAAAAACGATGTAATCAACTTTAATAAATGTTTATAACTCCTCAATGATCAACATTTCTCAACACATATGTAACTCATGTATCTATGGTGTGCGGAAGTAAGAGAGTAAAAATAAATATCTTTCAAACATTTGTTTGAGTTATCTGACACGTCTCGTATGAGCGTTATATACATGTCGGACACAGGTTCAAGGAGTGTCGAAGTAAATAAAAAAACAATTTTATTTAGGAAACTTGTTTTGGTTGTCCAACACGTGTCGTACGAGTGTCCCCTATTCACAGGATATTCACCAATGTATAACAGAATTACATACTGACATTCAATGAAGATCCCTTATTTTTTCTTTCACACCATCCCACTTTTGCAACGGATCATATGTCATAAATATAATAGGATTTATACACATACCCCACGCTAGTGGCGCTAGTTTCTAAAGTTCCCAAATTCCAGTGTCTAAAATACCCAAATTTGTAACAAACAAAATAATTCATAACAAAAGCATCAACTTTCTAACATTCTAAAATACCAATTCTAACTAACTAACAAACAACTTGTTCATAACAAAATTCCAATTCCAATTGTAACAAAATTCCATTTCCAATTCCGAATTTTAAAACCCTAAAACAAGCAATCATTGATCATCCAATTTTCACTGATCAACAAAAGGGTAACAAATTTGTAATTGAATATGATTTAGAGAAGAGAAGTAGTAACTCACCACCCACCAACGGCAATAGAGCAATCGATTCGTCGATCGAATCAACAAATTTCACCAATCTTCATTCCATCTAAAAATGGTAGTGCACTGTACTTTATTCTTTTTTTTCTTTCTTTCTTTCTTTCTAATATGCACCGTACTTTCTCTTTTTTATTTTTTTAAGAACTTTCTCTTCTTTTGGCATAAACAACCACTTGTTCTTAATCTCTTTTTTTGGAATAAACCACAACTCGTATAAGTAAGTATTTATAAGAATTGATATGACAATAAATATATTAAACTCATATGACAATATCAATCGAACATTTTAATGCAAGCAAATATGTTGATTAATAGGAATGCACAATTAAAGATTATTTTAAAATTTTGATCAAAATAGTTATTATCCTTTAATTTTTGAGTTTGAGGATAAATCAGTGACGGTTTCACCGCCCGGCGAACTTGGGCATGCGCCTGGGCTCCGACCCAAATTTTTTACAATTTCTTATGTAAATTCCTCTGAATTTCTTAAATAAACCCCTATAAATTGGACAATTTTTTTATTATTTGCTTGCAATTTCTTATGGAAACACCTATAAGTGTTGCAATTTTTTTTTGCCAAGGCTTTGTATGAATCCCGACTCCGCCACTAGAATAAATGGTTAACCATAGATATCAAATTGATAATAAGTTTGTTAAAATACAATGACATAAATAATTAATACCATCACTGTTCTGATTTTTATTTGTGGACAACTCTCTTTTATATAACAATCAATTATTATGAGCACCCGTCCCTATTTCACTTCCATTGGAAATCCATTGCCAAAAACTTGTATTTTTCCCATTTATTGGTTGCGTCACATCATACAATTAGAGAAGAACCACTTCATAGTTGAGCCAGAGAACGACCCAGATGTGCATGAAAGGGAGGGACAACTGCATAATGCTCAACATGTTGAGGAAGATATACCACATCTGTCGCTAGCTGAAGCCTTATGAACAAAAGAAGATATTAATGACACATCTTCGTGTTTTGAAGTGCAAGAGAAGCATGAGTTCAGCGTGCTTAAGAAGAAGGTTGTTAAGCATGAGCAACCAGAAACACCTATTGAGGTGCTACCATCAAATCCAATCTTAGCAGGTGTTACTAGAGTTTTATGGACCTTAGGTATAATATGGCCCCCCGTATATAATACGTCATGAATTTTTTTTAGCTCATTGTTGTGATTTTATTAGCTCTTTATTTTGTTTTTTATCCCGCTTTTCACTAGCAACTAAATTCTTTTTAGGCAACATCTAAAAATAAATTAAATATTTTATAGACACCAAAATAAACTAAAATACTCTAGAAGAGAACAACAACACCTGCGAAATGATCATGAATACATCTCACATCGGTTTCATGATCATGAATATATCTCGCATGATCTTGCAATATTAAATTCAATTTTGCAATCCTTTCATCAATTCAAGAAATTTGACATTACAATATTGATATAATTTTTTTTTTTAACCTTAGAAAGACAAGATTAAGATTAATTTCGTAGCCTCATTTTCAATTAAAATATAATTTGTTTTGTTATGAAAATTATCCCAATTTCTTAGATAATAAATATCACCATTATTTTTAATATTAGTGAGACATTTTATCAGGAACAAAGGGCCCGTAAAAATAACATCAATTTCTTCGAAAATAAATTTTTTGGTACGTTATTAAGAAAAATAATTTTTTTTTAAACGGAGGGTGTATATAGAAATCTTTTTGTTAAATGAGGGTATATATAGCAAATCTCACCAAAAGGGCCTAAAACATTAACAAACTTGAGCCCAGTCATTCATCATGTCAATATTTCAGGCTTTTTAGTAAACTTTGCTATATAAATCCCCAAAAACCAAATATTTTTATATACACCCTGCTCCATGAAAAAAATTTAAGGCCCCCTAACGGCATGGCCCTAGGTTGTCGCACCCCGGCGTATGCCTAGGGCCGACCCTGAATCTTAGCAGCAATGCACAAAATGATCTTGAGGTTCTTAAGGAAGTTTTTAATGCTAAGGATGCCAGAAAGGACGTCGATCATATAGGTTCCACGTCATATGTGTCGAAAAGCCACCACAAGAAGATGAAGCCTAACAAGTATAACACATGATCGAATGGTGATCAATCTAAACCTTCCGTATGAAGCTCCTTTCTCATATTTTCCAGGGAAGGTAATGCTTGCATAAATAGACTTATGAATCATGGGCATTCAATTGTTGGTACTTCTTGGTGGGATTATTTCCCCCTGTTTATTATTGTTGAGTTTTTCAAGGATATGTTTAGATTATTGATAAGCGGATAATATACTCTTTTCGGACTGGCCCAACGTCTAATTCGACTAAGCTCAGGTCCTACCCAAGGGATACAAATGATTGTAATTATCAAGAACATAATGACATCAGAAGAAGAGATTCAGAAAATACCAAATGAATTGATGAAAGAAACATGGCCAAGATTCACAAGAAGATCATCAGTTAGAAAGCAAAGCACATGGAATATCGGTTGGTTTCTAGAGTTACTTGGTCATTAAGGGAAGGCACCAAAGGACAAAAAATGGCTAGTTCTCAACCGGTAGTTTTTAATTTGTTCACTAAGACAAAGCTCTATAAAAGGGTACCATCATTCAAATAAAGAACACATCAATCTATCTCATACACAACAACTCTCATTCTACATCAGAATCAGATCCCAAAATGGTTAGGAACAAAAAATCAAGGTTGTTTGAAAAAAAAAGTCATAATCATATTAAAACTTCATATTCATTCTCAAACTATAGATAATCATCACAAATACACTCAAGCCTCCACTATATCTTTGGCACATCTTTTAAGTGTATCTGGAAAGTTCAGATTCACCTTAGTGTGATTAGATTAAACTCAAAGAGAAAGAGATAAAAGGTCATTGTGAGATCAAGTTGATCATTGTTAAGATGAAGATCACAAAACACTTGTGCAATCGGTTGTAAAGCTATAGAAATCCTATTTAGCTTATAAATGTGAATTGTGTTGTAGCTAAAGTCTAAAGCGGTAGTCTAAAACTTGTAAGGTCAGGTAGACTGGTAAAGAAGAGAAAGTGTGTAGAATCTGAGAAAGTATTTCAGGCACCACAATAGGATAATATCACAATTTTTTGGGACTGGACTAGCCTAGTTAGGGGGAATCAAGATAACTTCTTTGAGTCATCTTCTCCATCCATTAACTCCTTTATTGATAGTTCATAAGGAAGCACAATTATCCATTCTCTTTGAGTATCAAAATTCATTTTGATACAAATTTCAGATCATCAAATAGAAATATCTTCTCAAAGTTAAGAAACAACAAAAGGGTTACAATTCAAACCCCTCATTTAGTGTGATTACTATTTTAATTTCAAGGACGTGAATTACAACGACTAAAATCAAAACATTTCTCAAACCATGAGTTACTCACTCTAAAACCTCTAGATTAATGTCTTCAGATGCATAGTAAAAAAACTCAATAAAATAGCTAAAAACACTGATGAGGCGTCATCACATTGCATGTTGCTTAAATACTCTTTCATAAAAACTAGTGAATAGATTCTACTGAATTCCAAGATATATATAAAAGGAGAATAATTTTGATATGCATCCACTCAAATTGCACTAAATAGACATTAATAGATATTTTGCAAACTACGTCGGAAAAGTGACATCATGATTTGATTATATTTGATTGAACGTATTTGTAAAAAGGTTTTACATATTTATGTATAGAAATTAAATCCATATATAAGGGGTATCAAGTTTTTGTATAAGTATTCAACAATATTTTATCAAAAACTAAAGTATTCTATAAGGAATTGGAACTTAAATGGCATAAATATGCTCACCACAATTTTTTTCTTCTTGTAACTCGTTGTTCTCCCAATTTTACCCTGGTTTAAAGTAATTTATTTTTCTTTATGTAAATATTAAGCAATTACAAATTGTTATGTAAATTTTACTTAATTGACAAACGTGGGTTTATAGGCATGCTGCGCACTATTAATCATAATTCCAATTCATACTTTTTTAGAGTGAAAAAATTGTGTGCTTTATTTATTTTAAAGTAAAACTTTCTCAAGAGGAATAAATTAAATATATGATTTTAATATTAAAAAATTATTTTTAATTTTCAATGTATAATAATATAAATAACAAGAAACATAACCTAACTATAACCTAGCTTGCGGTCATCCCTATATAAAAGTGACTGCGTTCTACCTCTGTGATAAAAGTGACAAGATCCAGCGCTGCTACATACCTCTGACAAAAGCGGCAAGATCCAGCGCCGCTACACCAAGAGTATAAGACTCCCTTTATCAGGCCGCATTTCTTTCCTTTGCTAGAGTTATTAAAGAGGTTCTCCCTATTTATTCATCACTCATTCATATATAAATGATATGATCAACAAATGTTTTTTTATTATTGTTTTGATTAGGATGATATGCTAGGGATCAAGGGGTAAGTTGATTATAAATTCATTTTACTCATAAATTCATTTTACTCACGTCAAAGTTATTTATACAGCTAATTGCATATCATTCAATTTCTTATGTTAAAAAATATCATCTACTTTTTATTTGTTTTCTCATATTTAATCATGTTATTTTTCTCTTCTCAACAGATTTATGAGCGTCGGCAAAAAACTCGATTCATGGACCATCATCATAGGAATGATTGAATGGAAATCAACAATGATGTCTTGTATTTCAAGCCTTCATTTGTTGTCCCTTGATCTACCTTTCTTTTCAATAATTTACAACGAGTGTGATTTCCTTGATTATTATGTGATTATTTTTTTATATTTTAAAAAGAAGGTAATAATTATTAAATTTATATATCTCTACTTTCATTGTAAAAAAAAAAAAAATCTTTCATATATTTCAACTTAAATGTTTTTATTTTTAATGAGGACTATGTATTTTTTATTTGAATTTACAGGTAACCCAGTCCCCTCAACATCGTTTTGTCAATGAGAGGTAATGGTTTATGTAATTTTTAGATGCATAATATGTATATTATATAAATATATTTTTCAGAATTTGCTTTTATCAATGTTTAGTCGTCAAAATATTTTCCGTTGACGCTTTTAGTCTCCAAATTATATTAGCTTTTGTGATTTGAAGTTTTGATTGTTTCGACGAAACTAGCCGAATATCTTTTGGAATCATTGCATATTTTCTCCGTTGAACTTATTGATTTTGTGATATGTCTTGCAGTGTTCTTCAATTTCAATTGATCAACTTTGACTTTGGACGTGCTCACTTATTAAATAAGAGAAAATTTGTTATCGATGAAAATATTATTTTCCAACATTCTTTTCAATTATTTAAATAAAATATATCTCTTGAAACAATTTCAAGACCACATTTTTGCTTTTATTTATAGATATCTTTTACAAACTTTGATTGTATCATCATAATAACGCAACTCCTGCGTGCAGCTGCAGCAGAACAGAAGAAGGATGAGTTGGAAAACGGGTTAATGGAGGCAGTGAACTTGGCAGAACATAACAAGGCACTTGAAGTTGTTTATTATCCATCCTTGTGGTGATGATTGGTGTGATTTTGTTGGGGACAGTAATGTTATTGATGAAGCAATGAAGATTCACTAGAATCCATAAATGAGAGTTAAGATGAAGACTCATAAATCTTCAGGGATCTATAAATTTTTCAATGTTTTTATTTTCTCCTTTGTAGAATACAAGACTAGTTCAAATAGATAACGTTATATATATAAAGTTCTTACATTTTACATATTTATAAAATGCAATTCTTACAAGTTGGAAATGTAATATGACTATTCATCACATCATAATTGATAAATATGTCACAAGTATTTGAGATTTTGTTTTGTTTTTTATTTAATTTTTCTAATTGTTAAGACGTTGGAATTAAAAGGTCTTCCTATAGAGATAGGAAAAAGAGAACTTGGTGATAAAATCATTTCAATATCAGTGTGAATAATGTGATATGATTCTTTACATAAGATTAAGCACTGGTATGCCTCCTTTTGAGAATGTTTATCTTGTTTGTGTAGGATTTCCTATGATTCAAA
>Ga0228710_1001156_pt1 | contig 38475 bp, 23 predicted proteins | sample MedpolnodulmetaG_FD_177995 | JGI IMG/M metagenome (GOLD analysis project Ga0228710, IMG submission 177995) | Root nodule microbial communities from Medicago polymorpha collected in Santa Monica, California, United States - pink nodules | ecosystem: Host-associated > Plants > Roots > Nodule...
CTGAACTCACTCAGACTCTGAACTACTTCAGACTCTGAACCTGAGGACAGTTATCTAGAACGTAAAAGAAGAAGTTTCCAAAAACACAATTCAACCTCCCCTTCTTGTGGTTTTTCTCACCTTCAAAATATGCATCCACATTGCATTTATAACGTCCTGGGCTTGGTTTCTTCCATTGCACACACGCAGTGGTTGCTGAATTATTTGGTTGGACATGTCGAATAACCTGCGCATTCTGCCAGCTTGTGAGTAATGTTCCAGCACGGTCACAAATGTCTTGAACCGATTCTTGCACATCGTTCCAAACTCTATTGTTTCTATGTTGCCAGATACTCCATAGGGTGACTCCAAAAACTTGCTTTTGGTGACTGTCAAATTGCTGCAAAATTGAGAAAACGTTCTCCACACAAGACGCAGATGGTTGAACAATTTGCAGAATAGCATTCCACATACCTGTGCGCTGCCAGCAACTGATGCTTTTACCGCATTCGAAAAATAGATGACTGATGTCTTCATTCGGACCTGCACAGACAACACAGTTCATGGGGCATTGGACACCGTGACTATGAAGTTTGACCTTCGTTGGTAAACAGTTACGGCAAGCACGCCACATAAAATTCATAACTTTCGGTGGCAATTTCAGATTCGAAATACTATTCCAGCAACCTGTAACACGGTGTTGGTTCAAGTCAGGGTCGTTGTTAATAATGTCCCGGTATGCACTTCGAACGGAGTAATTCCCATTTTTCTCAAATCTCCATGTGGCTGTGTCTTGTCGAACTGATGGTAGTAGCGGTGTTTTGTAAATCTGTTCTGCCATATTGCTATCGAAAACATAATTTATAAAAGTTGTGTTCCACTATTTTGCATTTACCTGCAGCAGGTTTGCTACTTTGAGTTCACTCCACATAGCGTGCAATTCTGATATGGGCATGAGATGATCTTGATTTCCCAGCCAGGGCTGATGCCAAACTGATATAGACTCTCTTGTTCCGATACTCCACCGAAAACCACGTTGCACCATCTCTTTAACTTTCCACAAGCCTCTCCACACGTAGCTTGGATTATGATCGGCCGCGGCTCCGAAATAATCACTTCTCGGATAATATTTAGCTTTGAGTAATTTAATGATTAATGAATTCGGGCTTGTTACTAATTTCCAAGCTTCCTTCCCAATCATGGCCATGTTGAAAGCTTTGAGATTCTTGAATCCCATGCCACCGAAACACTTCGGAGTAGATAGACGCTCCCACGACATCCAATGAATTCCTTTAGAGTTTGTTGCATTATGACCCCACCAAAATGAATTCTTTTTTTACTTTTATATTTTAATTATTTGCACTTCACTTTCAGGTACATATTTATTCTAACTCTATTTCCACCATCTTGGAATTTTTTTTTTTTATATTAAAACTAAGAAAAAAGGCAAAAGATGACGAGATTTTCAGCAAAATAAAATAAAAGAACTGCTAAAACAAAGGAACGAAAATAAAAGATCTGCAAAAAATAAAAATGAAGGGGGTTTCTTTTTCACCAATTTCATCAACACTATTTGAAATGCAAATCAAAGAGGAGATACATCAATTATTCAATGAATATAGAAAATGAATACTTGCTTATAATTGTGATTGGAGATTAGTGTCCATTGATATAGTAGGATCAATACCTTGCAACACAAGTCAGCTAAATGGCAACATGAGCCAGGTAAATAAAACAGTTGAAATTCAGTTAATGTTAGTTGATAACAGTTAAGTTGTTGTGCTGTTTATAGTTAGAATTATACAATTCCCGCCAATGTACAGCTAGTTAGTCACACTCTTGTATTGGTTTAGAAATATCAACATGCATACGCGCTAAAATTGTGAGAGGCTCGTTCTATCAATATATCAATTTCCTTTGGAACTAGTCACACACATGAGTATTGTAGAATCTACTAGATCTTCATTGGATGTTCATATCAATTTTATTCATTTAACTATTTTTCACATTCATAATAAACTTGAGATGAGATGGCTCAATCGATCATGCAACTTAATATGATTTTTAAATTCCAAGTTTACAATAGTGCGCTTTTAATTGTTCTAAACCATTTGAATCAATAATGAACAACCATATTTTTTAATTCTTTTTTTTATCTAAATGAAATTACAAACTAGATATTTGAAATACTTAATTAGTGGTTAGAGTTTGACTTTATAGTTATAAAAAAATAGTTTGACTTTGTAATTTCAATAGACAAAGTTCGAATGCCACCTTGAACAGTTGTAATTTGACCATTAATGTTACTATTGTTAATAAAGAAAATTTCTTCCTAAAACCAATTAGATTAATTAAATTAAAAGTATAATATCGTCCTAACCAACTCGAGGGATTAATTTTTGTAGCAGAACGATATCCAATTCAAACCAGAAAAATTAGAAGTATAATACAATTTTTGAGGCGGCATGCAGCCCCTAGGACGCCCCCGTCCACATGCAAATAAAATTTATAATTGCATAGTAATTGTATGAAGAAATAGCAATTCATTTTCTTTTTATACTCATTTTAGTCACTACCAGAATAATATAGAAGAGTACATCGTAAAGGAGAACCAATCAAATGATAGTATATATATAATATGACAAGGAAGAGAGCAACAGAAACCATACCTTAAGGCCATGTCCACTTTTCTACAAAGTTCTTTCAGAGAAAAGCTTCTATTCATTCCCTATGCTTTTCTTCACTATCTTTCCACCATTCCTTTCTCTTTTCTTCATCATCAAATATTGGTATTCCAAAAATTCTTCTTTCACATAAAAAAACTCACCACCTTCCCCTCCAAGATTTCCTCTACTTGGTAATCTTCATCAACTTGGTGTGTTCCCTCATCGATCACTCCAAGATTTAGCTCACACATATGGACCTTTAATGCTTCTTTATTTTGGGAAGGTTCCAGTACTTGTAGTTCATATGGTGAGTATTGGAGACAAGTAAGGAGTCTCTGTATGTTACACCTTCTAAATAACAAAAGGGTTCGATCTTATCGTCATGTGAGAGAGGAAGAAACTTTAAGAATGATGGATCATATTAAGGAGCATTGTTCTTCTGCGTCGCCGTTAAATTTAACTGAGTTGTTCTCTACAATTACTAATGATATAGTATGTAGGGTGGCTCTGGGAAAAAGATACCGTGAAGGAAGAGGGAAGAAATTTCAGGAGGTGTTGTTGGAATTTGGAGAGTTATTAGGCACTGTATGTATAGGAGACTATATACCTTGGCTTGATTGGTTGGGAAAAGTTAACGGTGTTTATAGCAGAGCAGAAAAATGTGCCAAACATATTAATGAGTTTATAGAACAAGTAATTGAGGAGCATATTAGTGGTAAATCAGATGGAGGTGTTGGTGTTGATAATAATGAGGAGCAGAGTGATTTTGTGGATGTTTTAATTTCTGTTCAAAAGACTAATGCTATTGAGAGAACTGCAATCAAGAATCGTTCATTTATATTTTATATTCAGTTTGCTAATTTATATGCTATGCATATGCTATATTTGATGTTCTCCTTATTTCTTTGTCTGATCTTGTTTCTTAACTGGTAATTAGCAGAGGCAACTTAATTAGACCAAGTTGGTCAAATTAAAGAAAACCAGTGTCAAATAACTGCAAGAATTTACTTCAAAGCACAACATTCTGACATTGTAATTTTTCTATACATAATATGGTTATATATTTAAGAAATGCTAACAAGTGGCTTAAGGAAACTTGTTAAGAAGACTAAAGAAGAAATTTTGTCTTAAAAATCGTATATTCAATGCATTGAAACTTTAAAAAGTAACTTTTTCTACTTAAAATATTTATCAATTATTTTCATTTTTGTATCTTTAACGAGCAAAACCTTTTATTTAATTGATAATCTGTTGGAGTACTTCAATACATATTGAATGAGACAAGCCTGTTTATAAGCGGGAGAAATCTTTATGTTGATAATCCGTTTTGTATGAGTTAGACTTAGTATATAAACATACTATATAACAGTGATCACCTTATAGTGATCTTAAGATATAGTAAATATATAATATAACCATACTTCTGATCAATCAACTAACAAGCAACCTACCTAAAACAATATTTAATTAATTCTAATTAATATTCAACTATATCTGACATATAAGTTTGTTTGACTTAGTATATAAGGTGTGAATTGAAGTGTTTAATTTTAATACATGATCGGTATAAACAGTTTTACAATGTCAACAAATCACAACTACTTATTGGGTAGCAGAGTAACAAAATATTATCACACAGCTAAAATAAGAGATGAGAAAAGAGGAACTGAACATACAAAATTTACATGAAAACCCTCAATAGATAAGGGGAAAAACCACGGGGCAAGAGTAAAGAACTTTCACTAAGTGGAAGAAATTACAAGACCTCTCTCTAAATACAAGGAGAGACAAATTACCCTCTCTCTTGAATAGGAGAATACTAACACTAGGTGAAACCTCATAGGAGAAACTATATTTCCTCTCAATATTTTTCCTCTCACTCTCAACAAGCTCTAATCTTGTTGTTGTGTTACTACTTGATGGGATGAGATGAGATGCGATGGGATGAGATGAGATGCGATGGGAAGATAAAATTGTGCAAATGAGCTTGCTATTTATAGGAGAGGTAAACCTTAGTTCCTTACATGCAACAAGCCACTTGTCTTCCATGCAAACTCCAAGTGTGAAACTTGTCACTTGCATCTCATGCATCTTGCAACATGTAATGCATGCAACCATCCACTTTACCACCATGCATTACATGAGAAATGCAACTTGTCTTACATGCACCATGGACATGTGCCTTGCTACAAAAGTGGCTTTACCAATCAACAATTGCTGTTTTGACATTCATTGTGTTTTAGTAACACAAGTAAATGACAAAAAAACCCAGCGGCAGTTAACTGTTGCCGGTTTTTTTAGTTATAAGCCAGCGGTAGTTAACTACCGCTGGAGGTATTTTAGTCTTTTACTTGTGTTTTTAGAGTCAGAAAAGCAATTGTCTTACCAATCACAATATTGGACTTGGATCATCATTTGGGCCAATTTCATGCATAGTCTTAGGCTTGGATCATAACTTGAGCCCATATCATTCACACTACTGATGAATTGAGGGAGAACATGTTCTGATTCAAAATACCAAAAAATGAAATACACTTGGTATAACATAATTGGTTGAGCCAAATGAACATGTGGTTAATGATCTTAAAATTAAGGAAATTTGGATTGTGCATAAATAGAGGAATAATGATAAAAAATAGGTATGAAGAAAATTAGGAAAAATTATATTCACCTTCCTTAAGTTTTACTTAAATGGTATAAACACCCGCTTTAGTTTTTAAGTGAACATTAACCTCCCTTATGCTTACTTCTCCGTTTTTACTTCACGTTTTTTCTTTATTATCGTGCCTCTTGCTAGAATGTCCCCCTTTCTTTAATGGAAACTAATCCCAGCAAAACACAAAGCATTCAAAAAAGCAGGAACAACATAAAAAAAAACCCACCTAAACACAAAAAATTGGCCACCGGTGCAGAATTGGAAAATGAAAACTAGAATCTAACTTTTGAAGACAATGGATCGTTATTGCATTTTAAATTGGTTGAGTTGTTTTATTTGTTGACGGGTGATTATTTGCCTTTAACTTTTATCAAGGAGGAAGAAGGGTTCTATACTATATTTTTAGGAAAGACGTACATGCAGTGGATGACAAAATATAGTTTTCGGGGTTCACACAATATTTTGTGCTAAATTTTTTACACACAGAAATTATTATTCATGTAGTTGAAGTTGATTTCAAAACCAATGGTGAAAATATTAGGAATTCAACTTTGCATAAAGACAATAAATTTCTCGCATTATCCATGGTAAGTGAAGAGCAGCACTAAGCAAGGCACACATGGTATTAGAAGACAATTGTATTTGGGAGGGAGGCAAATGAAAAGACGACATTATTATGAAATTGTCTCTTTCTATTCTAAATGAAACGGAAGTTTAACGGTGTTAATTTTAGGGGAGGTTTGTGTTTTTAGCAAACTAGTGGAGGTGGGGTTGACATTTTAGTAAAATTCAGGCGAGATCAATGCAATTTGCCTCAAAATCAATCCTCTCTCTTTGGTACTCTCATTGAGAGTAGTGGCTTAAGTTTTAGACTTAAACTTTTATCTTTTCCTTTCTTATTTATGTATTAAGAACATCAACTGTAATTGAGTTTTAATCTATTAGTTAAATCATGTCATGATCGTAGTTTTGTAATTTGCCACAAGGCTGTCACATTTGAAAGATGAGTACACTTGTGGCCATAAATGATCCCGTAATTGAAAAGGTTGCCAAATCTAGTATCTAGAATTGGATAGGTGGCCAAATCTTTAGTATTTGGAAATTAACTAAAAACATACACACAAACAAGCCTCTTATCCTATCCTATATTATCCACAAAGCAAATAAATTTTTGTAATTGCATAATAAATATATGAAGAAATAATAATACATTTAACGTGTCACATTCTCATCCAATGCTGCCATTTTCTATCATGTGTAAATTTCCTCATGTACATTTTCAAAATTTTTTTTCTTCCTAATTATAAGATAATATCACAATTTTAATGTGTAGTTATTGCTTAAAGAACTTTTTTTATCCCTTATTTAATGCTTTTGTTTTTTAATATTAGTGTGTGAATTTAATGCTTCACAACTTTTTATGAAGGTATCTTTGTAAAAAAGGTTATACTAACCAGTGCCCTTATGCCCTAAGGGCACTAGTTAAGGAAACTAAAAGTAGTATGTTTGCATTAAAATCAACAATTTCTTGCTTTTGAAAAGTTCAATTCACAACTTTTTACCATTTTCCAATACTTTTTTATATTTTTTTTCTCTTAACCAATGCCATGAGGGCACTCTTTAACATTTCCCTTGGGCGACATGGAAGGAGAGGAATAATCATGTCTTCCAAAATAAGATTTCCAACCCTTCAATACTCACTGAGAAAGTCAAGCTAAATTCATTCTTATGACTGAAATCTAAACAGGCGGCCTTAGCTTATACTTACCATGATTGGTGGAGACACCCGTTGTCTTCTATGAGTGTGTTTTTGTAATTTTGTTTTCTCCTTTCGTGCTCTTTCGGGTACTTTGACCATGTAAATATGTAAACTTTTCTTTTAGTTTTCTCTTTGTGCACCTTGTGCAAAGGGAAACACATTTGAGTTATATATATATATATATATATCATAAAAAAAAGGACCGAAGGAAATATTAAATATATAACTTTTTTAATAAATAATTGTTATTTTTCAATAAAAAAAGTTGTTACTTTTTAGTTTTAGTCACCCGAATTATTTTGAGGAATATAGCACAAGAAGAACGAGTAAAATCATAGCACCAAGTGATATATAAGAAGGAAGAGAGTGGTTTTTATCACTCAAGAGAAACCAAAGCTTAAGCAATGTCCACCTTTCTACAAAGTTCTCTTTCACAGGAAAACTTCTCTTCATTTCCTATGTTGTTCTTCACTATCTTTTCACTATTCCTTTCTCTTTTCTTCATCATCAAATATTGGTATTCCAACAATTCTTCTGCCACTAAAAAAAACTTACCACCTTCACCTCCAAGAATTCCTCTACTTGGTAACGTCCATCAACTTAGTTTGTTTCCTTACCGCACACTCCACACTTTATCTCACAAATATGGCCCTTTAATGCTTCTTTATTTTGGGAAGGTTCCAGTACTTGTAATTTCCTCTGCTGATACAGCAAGAAAAGTAATGAAAACTCATGATTTGGTTTTCGCTGATAGACCATATCGTAAAATGAACGACATACTTTTATATGGTTCCAAAGATATGGCTAGTTGTGGATATGGTGAATATTGGAGGCAATTAAGGAGTCTAAGTGTGTTACACATCTTAAGTAACAAAAGAGTTCAATCTTATCGTCGTGTGAGAGAGGAAGAAACATTACGAATGATAAAACATATTAAGGAGTGTTCTTTTTTTGCATCGCCATTGAATTTAACTGAGTTGTGTGCTACAATTACTAATGATATAGCATGTAGGGTGGCACTTGGAAAAACATACCGTGAAGGAAAAGGTAAGAGATTTCAGGAGGTGTTGTTGGAGTTTGGAGAGCTATTAGGTACTGTATGTATAGGAGATTATATACCTTGGCTTGATTGGTTGGGAAAAGTAAACGGTCTTTATGGCAAGGCAGAAAAATGTGCAAATTTTTTGGATGATTTTATAGAACAAGTAATTGAGGATCACATTAGTCGTAGATCTGATGGAGATGTTGAAAATGAGGAGCATAGTGATTTTGTGGATGCTTTACTTTCTGTTCAAAAGACTAATGCTATTGGCTTTTCCATTGATAGAACTGCAATCAAGGCTTTGATATTGGTATGTAACAATACCATTCTCTTTTATATTTTACAGTTTATCCTTTGGCTAGGCCTGGTTTTTTGAGGTTTCTTTCTTTTCTTTTGTTGCATATTTATTGTTCTAGCATATATGGTGGATTGAATATTTGTTTTCCTGGTTTTTTGAGGTTTCCTTCTTTCTTTTCTTTTGTTGCATATTTATTGTTCTAGCATATAAGGTGGATTGAATATTTGTTTTCCTTTGTTTCTCCCTATTTCTCTGGTTGATCTTGTTTCTCAATTATCAACAAGCAGATATTAAGATTATTGTTGGTTATATAGTTATCAAAATCCCGATTTAAATACCAAAATCGCCGAGTTTACGATTTCACTAAGCCTCACCGATTCATGAAAATTGTTGTATGCACATTTAATATGACTGAAACACACCAATAAAATACCAAAATACCCCTTCGGCTGTTAACTGCCGCGGAAGTCAACCGGCAGCAGTTAAGTACCGCAGAAACTTTGGCGGTTAACTGCCGCGGAAACTTCAAACCTGATTTTTCTTTTTGACAAAAACATAAATTGTCATTATTAATATTTATTGATTTTGAATGTTTCAATAATTATTTTGGTACGTTTCAAACAATTGCAGCATTATACTTATGAATATATACCTTAATAAGAATTGTATTTTTTTTTTGGTACAAAAGAGGGCAAAAGCCCAAGAATAACATTTAAATCCTCTAAAAAACATTTCAATCGTGTAAAAATTAAGCATTTGAATATTGTTTTGCATATTACTTAAATAAAAATAATAATAAAAAATCGTTAAAATAATTGTGCACAACGATTTTTTTAAGGTATAGTATGTTGTTATATTTTCTACATTAAAATAATTGTGCAAAACAATATTCAAATGCTTAATTTTTACACTCATTAAAATGTTTTTTGAGGACTTAAATGCTCTTTATTTTTTTGGTCAAGATTTAAATGATATTCTTATTAAGATATATATGCATAAGTGTATAATACTACAATTGTTTAAAACGTACCAAAATAATGATTGAAACATTCAAAATCAATAAATATTAATAATGACAAGTTAATTGCCAAAAGGGTATTTTAGTATTTTACTGGTGTGTATCAGCCCTATTAGATGTGTATACAACAATTTTCCCGATTCATTCATATCATGCATAAAATCCTGATTTAGTGTTACGGGCTTCGGTGCTTGGCCCAAAAGTAGTGCAAATGACACTTAAATATTTTATTTTTGTAAAAGATAACTTTTTTCTAACCACACCCCCTTTTTCTACAAAATACCCTATTTTGTTTAAGCACATCCACTTTTTTCCTCAAAAAATATCCCTATTAATTCTACTATTACTATATATGCTAGCGAAAAGATGGGCACTCGTGTGCCCGTCTTTCCATTCTTTTTATTGCGTTGACGTTTGAAAAATTATAATTGTTATTTTTGTATGAAATTTGATTTTGATTAAAACTAAAAATATAAATGTTTGTTGCGTTCAAGTTATAACTAACCATGATTATCTATTTCATTGACACCAACAATATAACAAAAAATATAATCTAAATTCTTTTTTTAAATAACATCAACAACAATTTTTATTATAGAAAAAGTTGTTTAAATGTGTAATTGGGATAATGAAAAGGTAAGTATAAATATACTCATCTAGTTTGTTACACTTTTTAAATGATAAAGGAAAAAAAAAACTGAACATATAGATATTTATATCGTGTTTGTTACACTTTTATTTTAATATTTAAATTTATTCTTATCTATTTGTTACATGTGTTATTTGAATTGAAAATTGAGGACATTTTTGGAAAGAAAAATCCAACTCAAAAGAGCTGAAATGAGTTGTTTTCTTTATATATAGTATAGACACACACTAATATTATTATTTTTTGCTCTTAGGGCATTGGTTAAAGTAACAAATATATTAATATGTCGAAAAGTGGTGCATTCAACTTTTTATAGGTTTAAAATTCTATGTTTCCAATACAAAACTACTACTTCCGGCTTCCTTAACAAGTAGCCCGATCCTATTTTTTTTGGTGGGGTAATTCAATCTTGATTGCGATCTTATGTATTACAATCTTGCTACCCTTTTCGATCTTATCTAAGATCTCGATCATGACAACCTTTATAACTGGTTACAACTTACAAGTTAGTTAGTATTGACTACAAGTTGGTTAAGACTTGTTAGCCTATATATAGTGTATCTTATACTTATTGTAATTAACTTTTTCCATTCTATCAATTCTAAATAGAGGAGTGCTAGCAACACTCTCTTTTGGAAGAAGCTAATATAATTCAATTTTGCTTCCCCCCTGCATACATGTAGGACATGTTTGCCGCAGGTACTGATACTACCTACACTGTCCTAGAATGGGCAATGACAGAACTATTAAGACACAAAACTGTTATGCATAAATTGCAAGATGAGGTGAGAACTGTGGTTGGCAACAAAACTCATGTCACTGAAGAAGATTTGGTAAACATGAACTACTTGAAAGCTGTGATCAAAGAAACTCTTCGCCTCCATGCACCAGTTCCGTTGTTAGTCCCTCGAAAATCAATGGAAGATATCAAACTAAATGGCTATGACATTGAAGCTGGAACACAGGTAATAGTCAATGCTTGGGCAATTGCAAGAGACCCTTCAAGTTGGGAACAACCTCTAGAGTTTAAACCAGAAAGGTTTATCAATAGTTCAATAAATTATAAAGGATTGGATTTTGAATTTATCCCATTCGGAGAAGGAAGGAGAGGTTGTCCTGGAGTGTTTTTTGCTATTGCTGTCAATGAATTGGTTCTAGCAAACCTTGTTTACCAATTTGATTGGAAATTGCCTGATGGAGTTGCAGAGAAAGATTTGGACATGTCTGAAACTGTTGGCCTTACATGTCATAGAAAATATCCTCTCCTTGCAATAGCTACCAAATATGACAGAAATGAATGATATACCATTTCCATAGAGTGAAAGTATAGTTTTATGTATTATTCGTGCATAACTGTTATTGAACAATGCATATTAATGTTTGAACTTTGAATGAATTTAGTTTTATGTACTCATAAATAATATTAATGTTTGAACTTTGAATGAATTTAGTTTTATGTACTCATAAATAACTTTGAAACACTTCCACCCAAAAAAAGAAAAACTTGGGAACACCGGAAAAGAAATGATCTTAAAGTAAAGCAAACACTATTTTTTCTAAAGAGTTATTTATTTATTTATTTTTTAATGAGAAATCTAAAAGAAAATTTGTATTGAAAATATTATTTTTTTAAAAATATTTAAATGGTTGGCTACACAATTTTCAAACAATATTTGTTTCTCTAACAAAAATCCTTAACCACAAGTTGTTGACATTTTCCTTTTGGCGCTAAAAAAATACTAATGAGATAATACTACTCTGCTTGCCGAAAGAGGAAATGAATAAGAAACGGACAAAGGGCACACTTGGTCGGTACATGTTTGGGACCAATTTCCTTGGAGCTTAGTATTGTATGTGTCTTGGTGTCATCAATGGAGGTCCAACCCAATGAGTGGTATGTGTCCTTTGGGAGAGATAATTAGAAGATTCTTTTTTTGGGTAGTGGGAGGAGTTTGAACTCCATACCTTCATTATTTTATGCATTGTCTCAACCAACTGAATTAAGCTCACGAGGACAAATAATTAGAAGATTCGTTATCACGTAGGATCTCACCACATTGTATTCACGTAAATAATTGTTTTCTGTTGATTTTAAAACATGAATTAAAAAAATGTTCAGTTTATTTACTATATATAGGAAATTTTCTTACGATCTTCAAATATTTTGTTGGTATATTTCTAAAATAAATAACCAGCATGATATGTAGAGAATTTCCGCAAATTAAATAGCATGAAATTTTGCATGGAAGGTATTCATTCATTTGCACGTAAAATCCTAGGAAATTTATGTAGATAAATATGTAGGAAACTTTTCTATGCAAATTCACATATATTTTTATGTAGATGACTTCTTTTTGTTTTGGTTGATAAACGAATGACAAGAGTCTTTAGGCAGTTGAGTTAAGGTTTTTTTGACATGTAGACGAGTTCTTATTTAAATACTATTGGAACTAAATAAATTGTGTCTCGTACATGTAGTTCACATGGTAAAAGATATATTGTGCGGATATTTGATGTGCTAGTAGCCGTGGGTTCAAAACCACAATACATCTTATACCATGTGAACTACATTTACTAATGAGTTTTACTAATGTGACGAAATTTAGCGTGTATGTTAGGAGTTTTGCTAATGAACTTTGTTGGTTGGACTTTTTTTGAGATCGAATTTGCAGGTTTGACTTGGTTAGTTGTATTTCATGTAAAGGGGGACTCATGAATTAAGGGATTGTGAATGTTTTATTTGTCTATCTACGGATGTTATGGTCTTTTCGCACGGAATGAATATGCAAATATATTTATGCAAATTTTGATATTCTTAGGAAATGATCTCACTTGATGAGGTTTTACACGAGGACTAAAATCCGCAGGAAATTCATCAGAAAACATATTTTCATCGGATTTTTTATGTCAGAATCCGGAAGAAATAAACAATTTTTTTTATCAAAGAGGGCAAAACCCAAGAAAAAAACAAACTACAAAGTTACTGTAATATTCATCGGCATGCAATCTCCGGATATGTCATCATCAAAAAGGAGATTGCGGAGTTCCATAGGAGGAGATTTTAAAATTCTTATATCATAGGAACTTTGATCAAAACTAAAATTAACAAACCAATCAGCACATCCATTTCCCTCACGCTATGTGTGCTTAAAAGCAATATTACTGTGTAAGGTAGCGAGATCTTGAATACGACTGACCAAGATAAGGGTGTGTCTATTAAGCTTACAACTCCCTGTTACCATATCGATTAGAAGCTTGGAGTCACTATCAACTATGAGGTGAGTAAAACCTTCCCTATTTGCCATTTTCATTCTCGTGTACACACCCCATATTTCAGAATAAAGGGCATCACAATCTCCGATTCTTTAAGTGTAACCCTTTAATCAACTGCCTTTTGAGTCTCGAAAAAAGACCACCATAACACGCAAATCTCATTGAATCCTTGTAAAGTCCATCATAGTTATGTTTTATCCACTCTCTTGGAGGATACTTCCAGCTAATGTAGATGGTCTCCTATTGTCTATGTCTTCCGATCGAAAGAGTCTGCCCACATCTATCAATCTCTTTAGCCATCATAAAAATCATCTAGGATGTATCATTGAGGCGTTGAAAGCCCTCTTCAAAGATGCATTTGTTTCTCCATGTCCAAATATGCTAACACGCAACCATGAATGTAGTCTTCCAACTCCCACCTTCCTCTCCAAATAGGAATAATAATTAATAAAGCTCATGAGAATAAATAGTAATACTTATTTTATCAGTTTCACTTGCACATTAATACCATGTCAATTGTAATCTCTAGTCTGGACTCTCATCAATTATCATAACCACAACATTACCATTTACACAAGAATAAGTTCAATGTATTATAATCCCAATAAGTTCAATGTATTTCACAATTTATTCAACAATCACTCTTTTATTCAATTATAATTGTAGCTAATCTTTTAAAATATTCTTAAAAGTATTTTATAAATTTTTGCTACTCCACAAACATATTCCAGTGACATAAAAATATATGTATTTCTCCACTTTTTTTTTTCTTTTCATACTAATCTATACACACAAATCTCTTCTCATCTCCTATCATTATCTACATCTAAATAAATTTATATTTGTATAAATATATACAAAAATAACAATTCATGCAACGTGTCTTACTCTCATCCTTATGATGTTATTTTTAATTCACCTAAAAAAAACAATTTAGTATCTTTTATAAGGTGGATTCTAGAGTGAGGGTTCAATTAAGTCCCTCATCGGTGTACCACTAATTTTTACCTTTAGATTAAATAGATCCACGTGCCACGTGACTCCAATAGTCATTACCGTACTGGATATTGGTATGTTGCACCTAGTTTCTATCTCTCCTCCATCAAATTTCAATTCATTTCTCTGTGCAATGTTTGCATTTTCTGCAATAAAAAAAGGGCTTTTCTCCGAACGTGTTTTTCATGCTGTTTGCAAGTTAAGATTAACTAACCTAATTGATTTTCTCATAAAAAAAACTAAGAAGGTTCATAACAGTCAGAAAATTGATTGTTTGAATTATGGAAACTTCGGTGAAAAAATAAATAAAATATGGAAACAATAGCCTTTATGAAAAAAGAATGAAGCAATTCATGAATCTCAATCATTTTATTTAAAGAAATTGAATCTCAGTCATTATTTGAGCAAAAGAGCCCCATTTGAATGTCATGTTTCCCCCAAATGTTTCATCTATGCCCTTTTATAGATAACTGACGGTTGAGACTGTTACAGGAGGCTAGGTGGTAGAGGTGTTTGGTGGCAGTTTCAGGGAGGGTCGGATTTTGGGTAGTGGGGATGTGAATATGATAGTGTTGGGAGAGAAGGTGGAAAAAGGATTGTGTGTGGAAACACATGCATGTTCTCTTTTTATTGTCTAATTCATCTAGATCTTTAATTATATCTTGATAGTATATAAAAGTGGTCCACCGGTGAACCATTTAATTGATGGTTCACTCTAGAATCCACCCTTTTATAATCATTTAGTCACCATAATTATTTAGAGGAATACTTCCTCCAGTCACTATTATAAGCAAAATTTGACTTTTTAAGTTCATTCGATGTATGTGGTGTATATGCAGACCATATACATCATTTATTGAATAAATCTAAAAAGTGAATTTTTGCTTATAATAATGACCGGATGGAGTACCACCAAGTCATATATAAGATGGAAGAGAGTGGTTTTTATCACTCAAGAAACCAAAGCTTACGCAATGTCCACCTTTCTACAAATTTCTCTTTCACAGGAAATCTTCCCTTCATTCCCTATGCTTTTCTTCACTATCTTACCAATCTTCATTTCTCTTCTTTTCATCATCAAATGGTATTCCAACAATTTTGCCACCCAAAAAAACTTACCTCCTTCACCTCCAAGATTTCCTCTATTTGGTAATCTTCATCAAATTGGTGTGTCCCCTCACAGATCACTCCAAGCTTTAGCTCACAAATATGGCCCTTTAATGCTTCTTTATTTTGGGAAACTACCAGTACTTGTGGTTTCCTCAGCTGATGCAGCAAGAAAAGTAATGAAAAATCATGACTTAGTCTTCTGTGATAGGCCACAACTTAAAATCTTTGATATCCTTTTATACAGTTCCAAAGATGTAGCAAGTTGTGCATATGGTGAGTATTGGAGACAAGTAAGGAGTCTCTGTGTGTTACACCTACTAAATAACAAAAGGGTTCGATCTTATCGTCATGTGAGAGAGGAAGAAACTTTAAGAATGATGGATCATATTAAGGAGCATTGTTCTTCTGCATCGCCGTTAAATTTAACTGAGTTGTTCTCTACAATTACTAATGATATAGTATGTAGAGTGGCTCTGGGAAAAAGATACCGTGAAGGAAGAGGGATGAAATTTCAGGAGTTGTTGCTGGATTTTGGGGAGTTGCTGGGTACTGTATGTATAGGGGACCACATACCTTGGCTTGATTGGTTGGGAAAAATTAATGGTTTTTATAGCAAAGCAGAAAAAGTGGCCAAACAATTGGATGAACTTTTTGAGGAAGTAATTGAGGAGCACATTAGTGGTGGTAAATCTAATGGACATGTTGGTGTTGAAAATGAAGAGCAGAGTGATTTTGTGGATGTTTTGCTTTCGCTTCAAAAGACCAATGCTATGGACTTCCCAATTGATAGAACTTCAATCAAGGCTTTGATACTGGTAAGTAATAATATCATTTATTTACATTTTATGTTGGGAAATGTCTGCATAATTTCCCTCCTCCGTGAACTCAAAATAGACATTTTAGCGGAAAGACAAACAACAAAATTTTAGTTTGAAAATCCTTCTCGATTGGAGTATGGAAAAATCACGGGACCTTTGGGCCTCTTAAACTTCCACTATAATGATAATGAGAATACAACAACTTCTCTCTCAGGTGGATCTCAGTACAATATATCTCTCTCAATTTGTAAGGAACACTCTTACAAATTGGCTCACTATTTCTCTGACATCGAAACTCTCTATGAGGATCACTTTTCTCTTTTGAGCAAGGCTCTCTTTTGTGGTGTGTTGTGAACACTCTTGCTTTTTGTTGTTCTTCTCATGTGGCAATGGCAATGGCTGAACCCCACATTTTACACTATATTATTTTGCTGGGACTGTTTTTCCGAGGTGTCTTCCTTTTTATTTTTTGTGCATATATATAAATTACTATGTTGCTCTACCATTTTCTAGAATTTGCTGCTCAAAATTCTAACTTTGGTAAGTTTCTGATACATAATTTGTTTATATATTTAATTTGTGGAATAAGTGAGGCTTGGTAGCTGTTATAACTATAAGGTGTAAATTAAATTTTGATAGATTGTCAAATTACAATTAATAGTATAATGATTTTAGAAGTAGCAAGGACCAGAAACAAAAGCAGTTATAATTAAAGTCAAATATTTTTAATGATGTGACGATTATGATTGATTGAGACTTAATATAATGCAGAATTTAAGTCCGTCAATTAAATTGTGTGTTTTCTCGCATGTAGGACATGTTTGCTGCAGGTACAGACACAACCTACACAGTTCTAGAATGGGCGATGACAGAACTATTAAGACACCAAACTGTGATGCATAAATTGCAAGATGAGGTAAGGAATGTGGTTGGTAACAAAACTCATGTAACTGAGGAGGATTTGGTTAACATGAACTACTTGAAAGCTGTGATCAAAGAAACTCTTCGCCTCCATGCACCAGTTCCGTTGTTAGTCCCTCGAAAATCAATGGAAGATACTAATATAAATGGCTATGACATTGCAGCTGGGACACAGGTTATAGTCAATGCTTGGGCAATTGCAAGAGATCCTTCAAGTTGGGATCAGCCCCTAGAATTTAAACCAGAAAGGTTTATGAATAGTTCAATAGATTATAAAGGATTTAATTTTGAATTTATCCCATTTGGAGCAGGAAGGAGAGGTTGTCCTGGAATGTTGTTTGGAATTGTAGTAAATGAATTGGTGCTAGCAAACCTTGTTCATCAATTTGATTGGAAATTGGCTGATGGAGTAGAAGGAAAGGATTTGGACATGTCTGAAACTAATGGCCTTAGTTGCCATAGAAAATACCCTCTCCTTGCAGTAGCTACCAAATATGATAAAAATGAATGAACATTAGATAGGAATGGAAAATAAGACATGACTAAATGAAGACAATATATTGATGTGTCATGTTTTTGTTTCAAGTGAGTAATTTGCGGATGCACGCTATTGCATATTTGCAAGAAATAAATGAGATTTGGAGTTTTTTTTTTTGTTGACAAATTTTGAAGGAAAATGAGATTTGGAGTTATTGATGTTGGTTTTGTGGCACATATTTTTGTCAAACTAATAGCCATGAGATTACTAACTCATACATCACAATAAAGATAGGAAAATCCTACTTTACGTAGGCCAAAAGTCAATTTTCATTGAAATTTTAGACTATTTTTAAATCTATTTAGACACATATTTTTTAGGATTAAATATGTTTTTAGTAATATAAACCCAATGAGTGGTATGACCTATACCGTATGAGTCTTTTGGAAGATATAAAAAATAAAAAAGTTTTGTGTATACACCCGAAACCAAAAAGAGAAAAAAAAATGATGTGATAATTTTGTGACCTATAAAGAGAGGTAAAAAGAAAATGGTGAGGTGGTGAAAAATATATAAAATAAGAGGTGTTTATTTATCATTGTTGTAAAGAAATAGATACTTTATAACATAGGATCCCACCACTTTTGAGCTAGAGTTAGAGAGTCTCCATTTCTTATTTAAATACTGATGGAACTAACTAAATTGTGTCCCTTAAGAGCAGTTTACATAGTAAAAGACTAGAGACACTTATGTGGTGAAGAGTGGGTTTGAAACAACAGTTTGGTGTGTGTGAGCTTCATCACTAGACTCTTTAAATTTTTAGACCAAATGTGCTGGTTGGGCGCTTGTTTGAATTAACTTCTTTGAGCTTATCTAGAAGTATAAGTTATGTGAGATAGTTGGGAGAATTTATGAAAGAGAAATCATATTTGTACAACCATTTAGTGACAACTTTCTCTCTCATATTCACATTATCATCTTATGCTCTCTCTTCCTTTTTTTCTCTCTATTGTTTTTAATCAATGAGAAGAGAGAAAAAGAAAGTTGTCATACAAGTTGTACTAAATGGTTGTACAAATATCACTACTCTTTATGAAAACAGATAATAATAATTTTCTCAAGCTTTTTCCAACTTATTTTCATAAGTTCTCCCATAGAGCTTATAATAAACAACTTATATACCGAAACAATTTAATGTTATTTTATCTTTTGTTATAAAAATAGTTTATGCAAGCTTATACTTAAGTGCTTATCATGATAAGTGTTTGTGCTATAAGCTCCAAATAAGTTTCTTATCCAAATAGGCCTCGAGGTTAGTTTTATTTTTGCAAAGGGGATTCGATTGTGAGTTGTGTATTGTTTATCTTCAGATGTTATGGTCTTTTTGCACGGAACGAATCTGCAAAAATATTTTTGCGAATTTTGATATCCTTGGGAAATGATCACTCACCAAGGTTTTACACGAGGACTAAAATCCGCATGAAATTCCTCAAGAAACATGTCTCCATCGGATTTTTTATGTAAGGATCCATAGGAAATAAACAAATCTCTAGTAGCAAAATCCTCAAGAATTCCTGTGGAGTTTCCTACAATAAGAGGATCCGCAGGAATTTTCAGTCGGCCAGCAAAATCCACAGGAATCTCTGCGGATTTATTTCAGCAGGAAAATCCGCAGGAATTTTCAGTCGGCCAGCAAAATCAAGTGATTCATGTGGTGAGAAACCATTATTAGAAATAATATAGGCCATGACTTAGGGGTGTAAGCGGGACAAAACCGAAGATCCAAACTTAAAATGTATCCGATCTTGTCTGGATTGGTTCAAAACCAAACCAAACCAAACCGACCTAAACCGATCTAGTTTGGTTCGCTTCTCGATTTTTAATTTTAAAAACGAACCAATGGGTCAAACCGATAGTAACCATACCCCTTGAATTTACTAATATCGTTTTCTCCTCACCGCACACACACTTTAAGTAAAACTAGGTCCAACATAAAGCTAAAATGAAAAACACTCATTAAAATGAAAATACTCATTAAAACTAGGTTCCATGAAATACTCTAGTATGCATGAAATGCAAATTGAGAAATATAATCATTTTTTCTTCAAACGAACCAATCAACCGAACCGATCCTAACATGATTGTTTGATTTGGTTCCATTGTTGAAAAACTGTTAAAACCGTTTCAAATCGAATCGTTACACCCTTAGTCATGAGCACAAATAATAATATTGTTATATCATATTCACATGTAACACATCAATACAATGTCAATAGTAATCTCTATTCACACCGGTTATCATAACCACAACATTGATCATAAAAAAGAATAATATTAACCATTCACTATTTTTGTCAAAATTCAAAAGTATTTTATAGGGTTAAATAAGTTTTTTGTCCTTATAAATATAGCGAATTTTGATTTTAGTCACTAAAAAATTAAACTGAATGTTTTTCACAAATTTTTTTATTTTGTTTTTCATCCTTAATGGCCATTTTATGTTCATATAAATGGCAAAATTATAACTCTTTTATATACAAATTGTATCCATGTTATGTCCGTTTATTATATTCAACATTTATATATTCATATTATGTTCAAAAAATTCAAAAATACGTCAAAATTACATCTATTAAGGACGAAAAACAAAATAAAAATTTTTGTGAGGATGAAAACATTCAGTTTAATTTTTAAGGAATTAAAATCAAAATTCGTTATATTTATAGGGACGAAAAACTTATTTAACCTATTTTATATCATCAATATTTTTTACTCCAGAAACATATTCAAGTGACAAAAATATATGTATTTTCTCCTCTTTTTTTTCCTTTCTGTTTTTCAAATTAATCTATACACACACAAACTTCTTCTCATCTCCTATATCATTATCTACATGCAAATAAAATGTATAATTGCATAAATATATGAAGAAATAACAATTCATGCAACGTGTCTTACTCTCATCCTATGAAATTATTTTCACCGGAAAAAATACAATTCATTATCATAATAACCAATAAACATCGCCCAATGATATATATCAGAAGCAAGGAAGAGAGTGGTTTTTATCACACAACAGAAACCAAAGGTTAAGCAATGTCAGCCTATATACAAAGTTCTCTTTCACAGGAAAGCTTCTCTTCATTCCCTATTCTTTTCCTCACTATCTTACCAATCTTCATTTCTCTTCTTTTCATCATCAAATGGTATTCCAACAATTCTGCCACCCAAAAAAACTTGCCACCTTCACCTCCAAGATTTCCTCTACTCGGTAATCTTCATCAACTTGGTGTGTCCCCTCACAGATCACTTCAAGATTTAGCTCACAAATATGGCCCTTTAATGCTTCTTTATTTTGGGAAGGTTCCAGTACTTGTAGTTTCCTCTGCTGATGCAGCAAGAAAAGTAATGAAAACTCATGACTTAGTCTTCTGTGATAGGCCACAGCGTAAAATGTTTGATATCTTGTTGTATGGTTCCAAAGATGTGGCAACTTGTTCATATGGTGAGTATTGGAGACAAGTAAGGAGTGTAAGTGTGTTACACCTTCTAAGTAACAAAAGGGTTCAATCTTACCGTTGTGTTAGAGAGGAAGAAACTTTAAGAATGATGGAATATATTAAGGAGTGTTCTTCTGAGTTGTTGCCCTTGAATTTAACCGAGTTGTGCTCCGCAATTACTAATGATGTAGTATGTAGGTTGGCTCTGGGAAAAAGATACCGTGAAGGAAGAGGGATGAAATTTCAGGAGGTGTTGTCGGAGTTTGAGGAGTTACTGGGTACTGTATGTATAGGAGACTATATACCTTGGTTTGATTGGTTGGGAAAATTTAATGGTTTTTATAGCAAAGCAGAAAAAGTGGCTAAACAATTGGATGAATTTTTTGAGGAAGTAATTGAGGAGCACATTAGTGGTGATAGATCTAATGGACATGTTGGTGTTGAAAATGAGGAGCATAGTGATTTTGTGGATGTTTTGCTTTCGCTTCAAAAGACCAATGCTATGGGCTTCCCAATTGATAGAACTTCAATCAAGGCTTTGATACTTGTAAGTAATAATATCATTCATTTACATTTTACACTATATTATTTGGCTCGGACTGTTTTTCTGAGGTGTCTTCCTTTTTATTTTTTGTGCATGTATATAAATTACTATATATGTTGCTCTACCATATTCTAGAATTTGATGCTCAACATTCTATCTTTTGTAAATTTCTGATACATTATTTGTTTATATATTTAATTTGTGAAATTAAGTCGGTCAATTGAATTATGCATTTTCCCCGCATGTAGGACATGTTTGCTGCAGGTACTGATACTACCTACACAGTCCTAGAATGGGCTATGACAGAACTATTAAGACACAAAACTATTATGCATAAATTGCAAGATGAGGTGAGAACTGTGGTTGGCAACAAAACTCATGTCACTGAAGAAGATTTGGTTAACATGAACTACTTGAAAGCTGTGATCAAAGAAACTCTTCGCCTCCATGCACCAGTTCCCTTATTACTCCCTCGAAAATCAATGGAAGATATCAAAATAAATGGCTATGACATTGAAGCTGGAACACAGGTTATAGTCAATGCTTGGGCAATTGCAAGAGACCCCTCAAGTTGGGAAGAACCTCTAGAGTTTAAACCAGAAAGGTTTAGGAACAGTTCAATAGATTATAAAGGATCGGATTTTGAACTTATTCCATTTGGAGCAGGAAGGAGGGGTTGTCCTGGTGTGTCGTTTGCTATTGCTGTCAATGAATTGGTGTTAGCAAACCTTGTTTACCAATTTGATTGGAAATTGCCTGATGGAGTAGAAGGAAAGGAGTTGGACACGTCTGAAGATAATGGCCTTAGTTGCCATAGAAAATACCCTCTCCTTGCAGTAGTTACTAAATATGAGAAAAATGAATGAACATTAATATATAGGAAAGGAAAATAAGACATGACTAAATGAAGACAATAAATTGATGTGTCAAGTGATTGATTTGTGGAAATAAATGAGACTTGGAGATATTGGTGTTGTTTTGTGGTTTATCAAACTAAACTCCAACCGAATTACAATCTCAAACATGATAAGATAGTAATATTCTAAATTATGTAAAGCCAACGTCACTTTTCATTGGAATTTTGGACCATTTTCAAATATAGATTGGCCAATCAAAGTGGTCTATCTCTTGCCAATATTATCCATTTATATACATATTATTTGAATTTAAGAGAGCATGCCCACTATCACACTCACTTTTTTTTAATGAAATTCATACAGGTCACAATAATTTATGTAGGATTAAAGATTAAAACAGGTCAGACTGATTGATATAGATATTAGTTCTAAATCAAACAAGTTTTTTTTTAAACAAAAACGGTTTAGACTTTTTTTAAAAGTCTATCCGGTTTGGGTAGTGATATATAGACCATCTTAGGTGGCATGTACAGCTTGTACACACATATACAATTGTGACATGTGTTTATGTGATCCTCACACACAAAAAAAACTCACCTATGTGTCTCGCACACACTCTCACATGAGGGTGGTACAATATGTATGTGGAAAAATGGTGTCTATGAAACATTATCCATTCAGTTTAGTCTACCAAAAAACAGTTGGGTCTACTTGATAAATCTACTTAAAGTAAATAAAAATAATAATTTCTTTTTGAAGGATAAATAATAATTTTTGTTACTATTATAATATATTAGATTTAATACTTTAAGTAAAATTATAAATTTGCTAATAATGTTTGTAATTTAAACATACTAGTATGCATCAAATTTATTTGTGATATAATGAAATTTAAGCGAGTTGGATGCGGTGAGAGTTGCACGAACACGTGCACGAACACACACATACTACAAAAAATACTCTTTAGTTTGTTCATTTCCATTAACTTTATGTTGTTGTTTTTTTTATAGAATTTTGATTATATTTCAAAAGTTATTTTTACATGCTTTATTCATGCTTTTGACCATGTGCTACTATATTAATTCTTCTAAACTAATTCTTTGAGCCATGCTACTTATTTACTGAGTGAAGGAAGGCATGTATCTATAACATTCGTCTTTGTGAAATAATGTTATTATTGATGCCCTATTGTTATGCAAGTTTTCGCTTGTTGCACATACAACTTTCATCTTATAAATTCCGTTGCTTCAAAAAAAATCTTTTAAATTTTGTTGAATTAGTTTTACAAAAATAAGGGATTTTATTTTGTTTACAAATGATGTGTTTTGATGCTGTTTGGTTAGATTTCATTTTTTTAAAACAATAAAAACCAAATCAAATTGATAAAGATTTCATCGGGTCAAACATTTTTTTTATCGAAACAGATCCAAACTATTCACCCCAATGTTACTCCATATTGTAGGGATCAAAGTTCCCACTTTAGTTGATTCACACCGTAATGAATCTCACTTAGAGATGGGCATGGTTCGGTTTTTGAAGAAAACCAAACCAAACTATTTCAACAGTTCGGTTCGAACGGTTTGAGCTTTGCGAGGAATTGAACCGAACCAAAGCTATCAGTAACCTGTTTTGTTGTTTATGAACCGAACTTAAAATAATATTTTGAATTAAAATGTATTTTCTTATCCTTTTGAGAACCAAATTGTTTTTTTTTTTCTTTCCATAAATTGGAATTGTGTGACAAGTGTTAAGAATTTTTATCCTCTCAAGAATATATTAAGACTTTTTATTTAGGGCACTTCTACGGTGCAGTTAGGAAACTGATTTTTTTGGAAAAGTTATTTTGTTTAGCCAATAGTATAACTATTAATGTCATGTTAGCTAGTGTCCTGCTGGTGGACCACTCTAAGACTAAATTTTACCTTATTATAAATCAATCCCCACACAAAATATTAATAATTACTTTTGATTTATTAATTGAAATTAATTTGCCATATGGGTTCCTTGATAAGTGTTGTTGCCTTTCTTCCTGCAAATCAATAAGGGAAGATAGTTGAGACAATTATTAGAGAGGATCCACTTTTCCATAACACGTGCATTTCTTGGTAAGTGTTGTTTCCTTTCTTCCTGCAAATAAGCAAGGGAAGCTAATTGAGACAATTATTAGAGAGGAACCGATATTTAGAATATGAATTTTGGAGAGAAAGAGATTTGATTAAGCGGATAAATTTTGAAGAGAAACGATTTTAGGGTTCGAGAATGTGAATTTTGGAGAAGATGAATTTTGATTAAGCAAGATGGTATGGTTGGTGTTGGAGTAGATGACTTTTGGAGAGAAAGGGATGAACAAAATCGATCTGAAAAAAATGATGATAGGGATAATGGAAGTTGGAAAGTTTTACCCAATTTTGATGCATAAGATTTATGATTTACAAAATAAAATAATAATAAAAATGTTTAATTTTCATCTAATGAGGGACTCAATTGCAATAAGTAAAGATATAATGACATATCTTATAAGCAAATGTGCAATACACCAAATAATCTGACGTGACATAAATTAAATACACAAATATTCAATGATTGGCCATAGGATTAACTTCATCAGAAAATTCATTCACATAACTTCACCATAAAATTTTCCTTTTATTAATTGTATTTAAACTATGACGAAATGTATTAAGCCCTTTCAAGAATTAAATCACACTAGTTATTAATTTCTTGTGATTTTACTAGTTGTATTTTACTAACATCAACAAATTCCAATGTTAATGCATGATGAAAGACAAAATAAAATTTCATTATTAAAAATTGGCTTAAATATTGCACTCGTCCCTGCAAATATGCCTCGTTTAAGTTTTGGTCCCTGTAAAAAAAAAAATTGTTTTTGGTCCCTGCAAAATTTTTTGTTTTTTAAAATAGTCCCTGACCCCATTTTTGTGATAACTTGTATACGTGGCACATGATGACTGGACCCATTTTGTAGTTTTTGGTCCCTGCAAAATATTTTGTTTTTTAAACAGGCCCCTGCAAAAATTTTTGTTTCTGAAAATAGTCCCTGGAGAGACTATTTTAAAAAACAAAAAATTTTGCAGGGACCAAAATCAAAATTTTTTTTTTACAGGGACCAAAACTTAAACGAGGCATATTTGCAGGGACGACTACCATATTTAAGCCTTAAAAATATGAAGTTTGTGTTTGGAACTGGTTCGGTTCGGTTCAAACAATTCGATTATGGTCCAATAAACGTTATTAAATTATCGGTTCAGTTCGCAAACCACTTAAATGGTTCCGTTAATATCAATTTTGTTTGGTTCGATTAACCGATTCAATTTGATTCGTGGTTATTTTTGCCCACCTCTAATCTCACTCGTTGATTCGATTAACAGTTCAGATTTTTAATTTTATTTTATGAACAATCTCCGTCGAATTACAGAAAATCTAATTTCATATAATAGGGGCACGTCAGATGAAAAAAGTTACGTGGAGTTCCGTGATTGGCGGAAGTACGTTTTGGAAGCATGCAGTATTACACGAGAGAGAGAGAGAGAGAGAGTTTAGACAAGAAGACAGAAAAGAAGGAATCTCAGTCTCAGTAAGGTGATTATGGATGAAATCCAACACAAATTCGTGGATGTGGGAGATCTCAAACTCCACATTGCAGAAATTGGAACCGGTGAGTGAATCATGTCCACCGTTTTTTCGATTCTTTGTCTTGTCTTGTGTCTCAAAGTCAAACAAATTTTCAGGTCCAAACGTGGTCGTATTCCTCCACGGTTTCCCGGAGATATGGTACTCCTGGCGCCACCAGATGTTAGCTCTTGCTGGTGCCGGGTTCAGAGCTATAGCTCCTGATTACAGAGGATACGGACTATCTGACAAGCCATCTGAACCCGAAAAGACCACCTTCACTCATCTTCTCGACGACCTTCTAGCAATTCTTGATGCTCTTTCTCTTTCCAAGGTACACTATTCTTTTCTCTATACTTTTCACAATCGTTGATAGATTAATTCAATTTTAGATTTAGTTTGTTAGTTAGCTTTGTGTCTTTGCGAGTGTTATCCAATATAAGACTTAGCACATGTGTTTGATATGCTTGCCAATAACCAATTCAATACTCTCTCCAGTCTTGTATATAGAGAAAGTTAGGTAAACAAAATTTGATGTATTTGGTCTAAATTTTGAACTAGATGCATCAATTTTTGTTTGCACAAATTTCTTAGATATAGGACCGGAGGAGTAATACATAACTTATTTTGTTTTCCTTTCTCTCTTTCTATGTGTGTGATCGTCAAAGTGTGAGTGTATTCTGATTATTCTGATACAGCATCAGAACATTCTGATACGATATTGAACGTTATGATCTCTCTCTTAAGTGTGTATCATTATTCATTATTAATTGGTCTAACATATACTTGTCTAGAAGTTCACATTTCATACTTGTATATTATTGAATATTCAACACTTAATTTTTGTTTTTTTGCTTAATTTTTCCTCATATATTAGGATACCTTGAATGTTTAATAATTACACAAATGCATGATTTACAATTTTCAAATGTAATTGATCTTTATGTCTTCATTGCGTTACAATGTTAGTTGTCATAATTTGATCAAAAAAATGGTAGTTGTCATAACACATAAAGGGTACAGACTGAAATACTTATTTAAACTCCAGCTCCAGCTAGCATGAAATGAACATGTTTCTCTTCTTTTTCAATTCAAACACTTCTACTTGAAATGGTCACTTCTCGAAAGTGTCATTATTCACTTCAAATTTAAATGATTAATCTGTTATGCCTAATTGATTAGTCCTCTTTGTCAATGTACTTTAGGTGTTTCTTGTTGGAAAAGATTTTGGAGCTCGTCCTGCATATTTGTTTTCCATTCTGCACCCAGAAAGGGTCTTGGGAGTTATCACTTTGGGAGTTCCTCATGTTCCACCAGGCCCCTCTAGGTATCATAAAATCCTCCCTGAAGGCTTCTACATTTTGAGATGGCAGGTAAATCTAATTTCTTTTGACCTCTCAGACATGACCAAGTAATATCATCATTATAATTACTAACAAACAACTTTGTTTTTGTCTATATGTATGTACATATCAGAAACCAGGAAGGGCAGAGGCTGATTTTGGACGTTTTGATGCCAAGACTGTCGTGCGAAACATTTACATCCTTTTCTCAAAAAGTGAAATACCAATAGCTGATGAAAACCAGGAAATCATGGATTTGGTGGAACCTGGTACTCCTCTTCCCTCTTGGTTCACTGAGGAGGATCTAGCAAAATATGGAGCGTTGTATGAAAAATCTGGATTCCAAACTGCATTGCAGGTTCCATACAGGTGCTGCTATTTTTCTTTTGTTCCCATATTCTTTGCCAGCGAAGCAGGATCCCTCCACCTTTCAATTTTTCTGATGTGAATTCTTATTAGTGATTGTTTTGTTTGCATTTGTAGGTCATTTGGTGAAGACTTTAACTTACCGGATCCTGTAGTGAAAGTTCCAGCACTACTGATTATGGGTGGCAAGGATTATGTTTTCAAGTTTCCAGGGATTGAGGATTTAACAAAGGGTGAAAAGGCTAAAGAGCTTGTTCCCAATCTGGAGGTTACATTTATTCCAGAGGGAACACATTTTGTTCAAGAACAATTTCCCGAACAGGTGAATCAACTTATCCTTGACTTCCTTGCCAAACACACTTGAAGTTTGGTCGTGAATTGGATGGTGTGTTTGCGTGTGGTTTGGCAAGTGTGGAGTGTGGGAAGTTTTGCCAATGAACGTTGCTGGTTGGACTTTCTTTTTTACCAAATTTGCTAGTTGGACTTGGTCAGTTGGACTTCTTTTAAAGGGGACTCCTGAAATAAGGGATTGTGAATTGTGTATTTGTCTATTTAATGGTGCTTCTTTGTTGCAGATCTTATGGTTTGCGGAAAAATCTGCAATTATGTTTTTGCGGATTCTGATATGCTTAAGAAATTATTACTATGAAGTATGTTTCTTGTGGATTTTGTTAGAATCCGCAGGAAATAAGCAAACTTCTAGTAGTATATTAAACCACTATTAGGAATAATAAAGGTTATAATCACAAATAATAATTTTTTTTTATCACCTTCACTAACACGTCAATATTTATCTCTGCTACTCACATCAATTATCATAACCACAATATTGATTATAAAAAAAAATATGAACCGTTCACTTTTTTGAATAAATTCAATCTATCATGCTTCTTCAACAAAAAAAAAAAATCAATCTATTATGCGACCTTTCATATTTTGGTCAACAATCACTCTTCTACGCCACTGATTATTTTTTTTTTCAAATAATGGCAATATTGTAATTTTACAATTTTGGAACTCATGCCACTGATCTTTCTTCGATGTTTAGAGTGGAAAGTTTTAGAACGTGGGACCCACCAAAATGATACTTTCTTTCCACACTGACAAAGCAACCAAACAATGAAATCATGTTTTTCAATGAACTTTCTTTCCTTTATTCTTTATTTCCTTATTGTTTCTGTGGTTGCAAACATAGTGTTATCCTTTTCCACGCTTCTTTTACGCTTAAGTTCTTGAATTCGACGATAGTAGTTATTGTTTAGAATATCTTCTCTAATGTCTAGCATGTTAGAATCTGATAAGATCTCACATCCTCCATTAAATAAGTATTTGAAATACTTCTCTATGTATTATTTATATTTTTGTCTTGAACCAAAACTCTATCCTCTTCATCTTTAATACATTTCACTTAGACTTGAGTTCTTGCTTCACTCCTTGCTTTATTGGTCTCTTTGTCAGCTCTCTTGTAATTTTCTCATATTTTGGCATTTATACACTAAGACTCATATTTAAAACATCCCCTTTTGATTCTAAATGTACTATGAACACTTTCTTTCCACCACCAAGATTCTTTACCTGTAGGTCCAAAACCTCTTGATTTTAATAATGTCACTTTTGCTACTTTTCTAATCTCATGTGTCATTTTGGCCCACACATCATTTGTGCTTACTTGGGTGTATGAAACCTCCCTCTAAGATCTTGTGTTGGAAAATAATTTGTTTTTCACCTTTCAAATGTCACCACTTGATCCATGGAGCCCCATTGTGGCTTATTCTCTTCGCTCTCCTTTTAACCCTTACATCTATAACCAATACTTTATGTTGGCTAGTCAATCTCTCTTCATGTATGACTTTACAAACCAAACAAATCTTTTATGTCTGATTTCCGAATAAGAAATAAATCTATATGAGAACATGTCACCCCACTCTTGTTTGTGATAAGATGTTCATCTCTATTCCTAAAACATGTATTAGCTATAGTAAGATCAAAAGCCAACAAAAAAAACTACAATAGATTTACCTTCCACATTAACCTCCCTGCTGCCATAACTGAGTTTTGTGCTCTACATTAATTACTATGTAAGGTGGCTCTTGATTGAAAAAGATACTATGAAGGAAGAGGGAAGAAATTTCTAGAGTTTGGGAAATTATTGGGCAGTGTATGCATGGGAGATTATATACCTTGGTTTGATTGGTTCTGAAAAGTTAAATGTTTTTTATGAAAAATGTAACCAAAAATTGGATGAGTTTGTAGAAGTAATTGAGGAGCACATTAAGCATGGGTCTGATGGAGATGTTGGTTTGATAGATGATGAGCACAGTGATTTTTGTGGATGCTATTGGCTTCCCGATCGATAGAATTGCAATCAAGGCTTTGATACTAGTAAGCCACTATCATTCATTTAAATTTGATTTTCGGTTAATGTAATGTAATATTGCTCTGTAGCGTATATACTAGATTTAGTGTATGTTTGGCAAGGGCAAATCGCTAGCTTATAGTATAAGCTCATTCAACTGTACGATTATTCTTGCACGAGCTTATAACGATATTGTTGGTATGTTCCGAAAATCATATTATATTCGTTCATGTGTGTTAACACAAATTGCAATAGATGCACTATTGAATGGAGCTGTCTAGGAGAAGCTTTAAGAATACTAAAAAAAAATTAGATGAAAATACATTGTTTTAAGTAAGACCAGATCCTTTTTGCTTTCTAAGTATCTCCTTTTATCGTCTACACTTCTTTGACTAATAGGTCTCTTTTTGGATATCTAGACTCATTAGGTTAACCCTTTGAAATCTACAGAACTTGTATGTACATGTATTGTAGTGTGTGGAGCTATCTACTCTTTCTTTGCGTAGCTTGTCCGTACATGATTTGGACATGCTACATCACCATTAAACAATGACATAAGCGGTCTTTGACGGAATCAAATAAAAAAGGGTAATAGTGCAAACATTATGCCACTTAAAGACCAAATATAAAATTAAAAAAAAAAAATCAGTTGTAATGTATTTGATAGTAAGAGAAAGGACAAGTTGTAATGCGCTTCGTTGTAAAATTGTTTGAAGCACAAGACAAACTAAAGGGTAAGAGACATGACAAAAACTGAAATTCTTGTCTCTCGCTAAATCACATCACTATTTTGTCTCAAGTGCAAGTTGTCTAAATTACCAAAATAGTCTTTTATGCACCATACATCGTATAAAACGAAGAATTGTTCAATATCATTAAAGTTTGTCAAGTATTGTTCTGTCTTATGTTGTGTTGTTCTGTCTTCCCTTTTAGCAAATCAAACGGACCGAATACAAATGTTAAACTTAAAGACCCTGAGATGCATTTGGCCCTTAATGTATTGTGACCTTTTACATTTTGATCAACACTCACTCTTTTATTCAACTATAATTATGACCAATATATTTCAAAATATTTTATGCAAGTATTTTCTCAAATTTTGCTACCCCAGGAATATAGTCATGTGACGTAAAGCACGAACTTCATGACACCGCTAATTTCAAAAATATAGGACACCGACACCAATATATATTTATTATGATATAATTATAGTTCTTATAAGGATTGGTACATATATTGTAATATGTAGGGGTCGGGATCATCGTTGATAAATGCATCCTCTAGTTCAGATTCATCTAAAGATAAACCCTCTAATTGATCATCATCATCCGTAGATTTCTTAGTTTTTTTTTTTCTTTATTTCAAATTAATCTATACACACACAAACCACTTCTCCTCTCCCTATACCATTATCCAAATTTATATTTTGATAAATATATGAGGGAATTAACGGCACATGCAACGTTATCGAAAAAAACAGTACATGCATGCAACTTAACTTACTCTCATGGCATCTATGACACCTTATCACAATGCATTATTAGTACAATCATTTGGTCTCCATAAATATAGAGGAAGATATGAGAAGAAGAACCATAAACATTGATTGTTTTTATCATCTGCACTCAATAGAAACCAAAGCTTAAGCCATGTCCACCTTTCTACAAAGTTCTCTTTCACAGGAAATCTTCGCTTCATTCCCTATGCTTTTCTTCACTATCTTTCCACTATTCCTCATTTCTCTTTTTGCCATCATAACATACTGGCATAATTCCAACAATTCTTCTGCCACCAAAATAAACTTACCTCCTTCACCTCCAAGATTTCCTCTACTTGGAAATCTCCATCAACTTGGCTTATTCCCTCATTGCACTCTCCAAAATTTAGCTCACAAATATGGCCCTTTAATGCTTCTTTATTTTGGTAAGGTACCAGTGGTTGTAGTTTCCTCTGCTGATGCAGCAAGAGAAGTAATGAAAACTCATGACTCGGTCTTCGCTGATAGGCCACATCGTAAAATCTTTGATATCCTTTTCTACGGTTCCAAAGATGTGGCAAGTTGTGGATATGGCGAGTATTGGAAACAAGTAAGGAGTCTCAGTGTATTAAACCTTCTGAGTAACAAAAGAGTTCAATCTTATCGTCGTGTTAGAGAGGAAGAAACTGCAAAAATGATGCAAAGTATTCAACAGAAGAATACATCTGTGAATTTAACAGAGTTGTGTTCTACAGTTACTAATGATATAACATGCAGGGTGGTTCTAGGTAAAAGATATCGTGATGAAGGTGGAGTTCTTCCGGAGCTAATGTTGGAGTTTGGAGAGTTATTGGTTATTTTCTTTATAGGAGATTACATACCTTCGCTTAAATGGTTGGGTAAGATTAATGGCTTTTATAGTAAGGCAGAAAAAGTAGCCAAACATATGGATGCATTTTTTGAAAAAGTTATTGATAAGCACATCATTGGTAGTAGATCTGATGGCCATGTTGGTGAAGAAAACAGTGATTTTGTCGACGTTTTGCTTTCAGTTCAAAAGAACAATGATACTGGCTTCTCAATTGATAGAACTGCAATTAAGGGTTTGTTACTGGTAAGAATATCATTTTTTTTTCCCTTTTAGTTATGTCACTTATAAACAAATTTTGTGTATTAAGTTCTATGTAATTGATTCCCAAAAGCATAAATTGATTTTGATATATTTGCCTCTTGTGCAATAAAATTGATGTTGTTTCCTTAAAATTGAGTGTATTTTTGGATGAGCGGTTAATTTGTCAAAATCACAGCGCATCATGATTTTGTTCAAGCTCTCAAGCGTACTTTTCAACAAAATCATGGTGGCTCACCGTAATTTGAAGCTGTCAAGTGTACTTGTCAATCCTATCCTCAATCCAAACACGCAACAGTCACTCTAACTGAATCTAAAATTTGAAGCTTCTATGTCAAAATGTAATTTTTTTTAGGCTTAAATGCACTTTTCACCCCCTATGTTTCAAAAAGTTGCGATTTTGGCTCCCTTTAAAAAAAATGGATATTTTGACCCCCTAACTTTTGGTTCTTTTTTGATTAGCTGATTTTGTTGGAGATTATGACAATTTCTCAGTCTCTGATGGTGTAAACTGGCATGGGGATAGAAGGATGCTAATAAGTGGAGTTCAAACTGACATGGTGTAACTTTTGACCCCCCTAAAGAATGACCAGTTATCAGTTTGGACTCCACTTATCATGCCAGTTTGGACACCATGCAAGTTTGGACTCCACTTATCAGCATTCTTCTATCTCCATGTCAGTTTACACCATCAGAGACTGAGAAATTGACATAAAATCAGCTAATCAAAAGAGGTCCAAAAGTTAGGGGGTAAAAATATCCATTTTTTTAAAGGGGGCCAAAATCGCAACTTTTTGAAACATAAGGGGTGAAAAGTGCATTTAAGCCTTTTTTTTATTTGAAAGTTATTGTTTGGCTCAGTTTTAGGTGAATGCTTTAACACAAATCATTTTTATGCTGTCATACTTTTAACCAACAACAATTAATTTATATCAACTTCCGTCCCTATAGTACCGACACATCCTATGAATCATAAAATTTAGTGAAATTAGTAAGGTTTGGTAGCTACATGGTGTAAACTAAATTGTACTTTCTCTGTAGGACATGTTTATTGCAGGCACTGATACTACCTACACAGTCCTAGAATGGGCAATGACAGAACTATTAAGACACAAAACTGTGATGCGTAAATTGCAAGATGAGGTGAGAACTGTAGCTGGTAACAGAACTCATGTAACTGAGGAGGATTTGGTTAACATGAACTACTTGAAGGCTGTGATCAAAGAAATTCTTCGCCTTCACCTCCCGGTCCCCTTATTAGTCCCTCGGAAATCTATGGAAGATATCAAACTAGAGGGCTATGACATTGCAGCTGGTACACAGGTAATAGTCAATGCTTGGGCAATTGCAAGAGACTCTTCAATTTGGGAACAACCTCTAGAATTTAAACCAGAAAGGTTTATGAACAGTTCGATAGATTATAAAGGATTGGATTTTGAACTTATCCCATTTGGAGCAGGAAGGAGAGGTTGTCCTGGAGTGTCATTTGCTATTTCTATCAATGAGTTGGTTTTAGCAAACCTTGTTCATCAATTTGATTGGAAATTGCCTGATGGAGTAGAAGGAAAGGATTTGGACATGTCTGAAATTAATGGCCTTACTTGTCGTAGAAAATACCCTCTACTTGCAGTTGCTACCAAATATGACAGAAATGAATAAACAGTTAAAATAGCATGAATGGCATTATAAAATAAAGGGAAAACTGTTTGAAAGTGTGTTTTAATACTTATATGTTATTGAATAATGTATACTGATGTTTGAACTTTGAACAAATTTAGTTCAAGTAAGGCATCAATTTAGTTTTTGAAATTGTAAGGGGGCTGTTAATTTGATCTCTCAAATTTGCCAATAGAAATAAAGGTATGTGATGTTGTAAGGCGTTGATCAATTTAGTCCTCCTGTTAAATTATTACGATGGGGAATATGGCATGGATGATAGAAACTTATGTTGCATGTCCAGACGTAATCAATTCAGTGTTGTCACGTCTTAAGGACTAACATGATCGATTACTGTTTTGAAATAACTATGCATATCTTTACTGAATACCTCCCCTTCTCTCTCATCTTACACTCATTTCCATCTCATTTTTCTAAATTGAAGCACCAAATTGGTTTACACCATACAATTTCAAAGACCTTATTGTCTATTTGCAAATTTTAGGACCAAAATGATTGATCGCTCAGAAGCTGAACTGCAAATTATGCAGATATTGGATCGTTATGCAGCAGAAAACCAACTTTAGTACTAGTAATCCCATGCAAAAGCTGATGCCGCTACCCTTCAAATTATGCAGAAAAAAATCCAGCAGAGCCACGTTGTGTACAGATTGAAATACAAGGCATGATATTTTTTTTAACAGCTAAGATTTTATTAATAATTCACGCCAGCTCAAGACAAGCTTGGTGGATGAGAATACAGACACGCTGCATCAGCGGAACGCCCATAACAAAACAACACTAAAGGGACAAATACCAAAACCAAAACCAAACTACACAGACAACTAACCAAGTCTGACATCCACCCCAAACAGCCGCAACACCTAAAAGACATGACCTAATACCCCCGAAAAAACAGCAGAACTGTATGGCTGCAAAACAAGGCATGATTGTTTGCCATTTTCCAAATAATTGAATACTCATTGTGACATTTCCACTAGTATGACTTCAAAACAATTTCAAAGATGCCTCCCTTTTTGACTATTATTAATACGTGACAACAAGGGTACCCAAGGAAGAATGGTGGGTAATTTACCTTTTTAGTTGGTATTCATGAACTATCTTGACCCCATGAATAAATTGCTCATTTTCATTGGTTGGTGGGTAAATTACCCACCATTCTTCAAAGGTAATCTAGAAAAAAACCTTGTTAATAACATAGATTAGTTTTTCTTTCTGTCAAAAAATAAATGAATTATGTTTCTCCATTAGAAAATCTCTTTACTTTTTAATGTTAAGGGACACTGGTTCAAGGTCTCTAGTGAAAGGGACAACCAAAACACTGAAACAGTTAAGGGATGATCAAATTCCACTTGTGAAAATATCTTTATTTTTTAATGATAAATATCTTTATCTTTAGTATTGACTATATTTTTTGACAGAAGATTGGTTTTGACTAGTATAACCTAGACTTTACACAGTATTTTTCTATAAGAAAATATAAAGATAGATAATGACATTATTTGTTTATTTATTAATATGTAGTTTCTTGATAAGTTAACGTGGTCTCCCATGATTGGAACGTGAAGGTTGATTTATCAAACTTGAAGTAATAGAGCAAGAGCAACCTGGGCTTGGCATGACAGTGTTCAGTTCAGACACGAAACTCATTCATTCATGGATGAAATCCAACACAAGTTCGTTAACGTAGGAGCTCTCAAACTCCACATAGCCGAGATTGGAACCGGTTAGTCAGAATCCAATCTTTGTCTTGTCTTGTGAATCAAAGTCAAACACCTTTCTTATCTTTATTAGAATCTTTCAGGTCCAAACGTCGTAGTATTCCTTCACGGTTTCCCGGAGATATGGTACTCCTGGCGCCACCAAGTGATAGCTCTTGCAGGTGCCGGTTTCAGAGCGATAGCTCCTGATTACAGAGGCTATGGACTATCCGACCAGCCACCTGAACCGGAGAAGACCACCTTCACTCATCTTCTCAACGACCTTCTAGAAATTCTTGATGCTCTTGCTATTTCTAAGGTACACATCAGAAGAAAATAGTTCATGATCAACTTTGTTAGTTAGTAGCGTATTGAAATGTCTTTCGGTTTTTATCAAGTTAAACTAGTGTTATACCTTGTGTTAAAATTTGTCTATTCACTCAACAGTATCAATTGTCCATCAACATATAATTTTTTACTTAAACATGTTTTGGTCGATGTAAATATATAATTTTTACTTTAGTTCTTTAGTCCTAATTTTTGGGCCTAAAATGAAATTCTTATTTGTTAGCCTTGACTGATTTCATCCACAATTTGAAACAATTCCAACCAAAGTGTCAGTATACTTCATAGCATATATGTTTAATATGTTGCCTAATTCATTTATACCCTAGGTGTTTCTTGTTGGAAAAGATTTTGGAGGTCCTCCGGCATATCTATTTTCCATTCTACACCCAGAAAGGGTGTTAGGAGTTATCACATTGGGAGTTCCATATGTTCCACCAGGCCCCTCTATGCTACATAAATACCTCCCAGAAGGCTTCTACATTTTGAGATGGAAGGTAAATCTATTATTCCTTTTAGGCTTTTACCATCGATCAATCATCACGACTTTGTATTTGTTTATATGTATTATGTATCAGGAACCAGGAAGAGCAGAAGCTGATTTTGGACGCTTTGATGCAAAAACTGTTGTGCGAAAAGTTTATATCCTTTTCTCAAGAAGTGAATTACCAATAGCTAATGAAAACCAAGAGATCATGGATTTAGTGGAACCTGATAACCCTCTTCCATCTTGGTTTACTGAGGATGATCTTTCAACTTATGGAGCCTTGTATGAGAAATCTGGATTCCGGACCGCATTGCAGGTTCCATATAGGTGCTAACTTTTTTCTCTCATTCTCTAGTTCCTTTTTTTTCCATAGTGAAAATGTGAAATGCTATGGTGCTTTGACCTATCAAAAAATTATTCTGGTGTGAAGATGAATTCTTGTTAATGATATTGAAATTGTTTTGTTTGCGTTTGTACTTTTGTAGGACAGTTGGTGATGACTTGAACTTGCCAGATCCTGTAGTCAAAGTTCCAACACTGCTGATAATGGGTGAAAAGGATTATGTTTTCAAGTTTCCAGGGATTGAAGATTTAATAAAAAGTGAAAAGACCAAAGAGCTTGTTCCCAATTTAGAGGTTACATTTATTCCAGAGGGAACTCATTTTGTTCAAGAACAATTTCCTGAACAGGTGAATCAGCTTATCCTTGCTTTCCTAGCCAAACACACTTGAAGTTTCGTCATGAATGGTCTATGTTGTTTGGCAAGTGTGTGGAGGTTTTATCGAAACAATTTGAAGCGGCTGGAGTTTCTTGCGAAGGAGACTCGTAAAATAAGAGATTGTAGTCACATTGAGTACTTTTCTCCTTCTAGTTATGATTGAAACATGGATTGGTGCTTGATGAGACTATTGTAGAATAAATAAATGTCGTGCGCAGATAAGACATGGTAAAGGATTTCGAAGATCATGGTATCCTACTGCCTAATGTTAAAAGATTTCCTCACCATTGTGTTATTTGATAAGAGAATCCCTTTGTTTTTGAACCTCAGCCAGTTCTACAAAATTGTTTTTACTTTCTCTACTTATCTATCAATCAAAACTTCCTTGTTTGAAATACCATCCCGCTTCTTGTTTTCAAATTCACCTAAATACATCAAGTGATCAAACCATACACATGACATCCTACTCTTTTTATATACCTTCCCTAGACTAGTGGATATAAAATGCTCCAAAGGCATAAAGTCATCGTTATATATCCTGTTGTTTATGCTCCAATCTAATTGAAACTTACATACCAAACTTTGTATACTTTGCTTGTAATTGTGTGTCCGGTTGAGGTGTTTGTGTTTTCTTTTCATTTGGATTTATTTTAAAACAAAAAAAAAAAAAAAAATGATATTC
>Ga0228710_1001158_pt1 | contig 38448 bp, 22 predicted proteins | sample MedpolnodulmetaG_FD_177995 | JGI IMG/M metagenome (GOLD analysis project Ga0228710, IMG submission 177995) | Root nodule microbial communities from Medicago polymorpha collected in Santa Monica, California, United States - pink nodules | ecosystem: Host-associated > Plants > Roots > Nodule...
GAGAGAGAGAGAGAGAGAGTGGGGAGGGGGAGAAAGTGATATGGTGTGAGGAATTAGGGAAGTATGGAGGGGTATTTATAGGTGGGAATGGTAGTATAGGTTATAAACACCATTAATGTGGTAAAAAAAAAACATGTATAATGGGTTAAGAACGTGTAAATTGAATGTTGAAAACCTGACCAAAGTGAGAAAAAAACATTTGTTCTTCAACTCTGACCACCGGCCAACGTGCGTGAGTTAACTCGCGCACAGGCCAGTGGTGCGTGACTTAAGTCACGTAGAGCTTATAAGGTGCGTGAGTTAAGTCACGCTGCGTGACTTAACTCATGCAGAGGTATATTTGGAAAACATGCTAGGCGCGAGCAAAATGTGCTGGGGGAAGAGCAGAAATCCTAGTCTAAACTCCATGACTTCTAAGTTAGGCCTTCTATCCATGACGGTGGTCACCATTTGATCAAGGCTTCCTTAGTATTACTAACATGTTCCCTTGTCATTGGTTCTCCTAGTCCTTGGAGTGCTTCACTAGTATCCTTACTAGTTGTGTCCTCAACAATAATGATATTCGTACAATTCTTCTTTATTTTCAAACACTCATTCAAGACATTATTTTCTCTTTATCTATCTCTCTCTTTCTAACATCACTCTTTTTATCTCTTTTTTTATCAAGGTGTATACACTTCTATGAATGTCCACCGATCATTTTCCTTTTCATAATGCAATTGACCGTAAATTCTTATATTTATATACACCTCTCATTTTTCAACACTCACTTAACATCTAATTTTCTCTACCACTCTCTATTTTGTCTCTCTCAATATGTAGATGGATGTATTTTGGTGTACACACTACATAGATTTTCCTTTTATCTTGATAGCCTTGTAACATAATATTCAACGGTCAACACTTACATCCCGGGTCAACTACGTTCTCATAAAAATAGATAAGAATTTATTCCTTTCACATTTAGAAAATGTCCACGTAATGCTTGTTATAGATACTACAAAGCTAGATGAAAAATCCAACTTGTGCAATGACTCCATCTATTATAAATGTCCACGTTTTATTTCTTCTCAAACAAGAAATGTACAACTATAAATAAATAACTCAAACACCCAAAGATCTAATCATCTGACAACATCTTAGTTTCAACTTACAAATACGAAAAACTATTAAGCAAGCTGCACAATGAGTCAACACATGGCTGAGGACAATGTGGTTTTGTTGGATTTTTGGCCAAGCTCGTATGGAATGAGAGTCAAAATTGCATTGGAAGAGAAGGGAGTCTCGTATGAGTGTAGACAAGAAGATTTTCAAGATAAAAGCTCTATGCTTTTAGAGATGAACCCGGTTTACAAAATGATCCCGGTTTTGGTTCATAATGGAAAACCCATATGTGAATCACTTAATATAGTTGAGTACATTGATGAGGCTTGGAATCACAAACCTTCTCTTTTGCCCTCTGACCCTTACAAGCGATCACAAGCCAAGTTTTGGGGAGATTACATTGACAAACATGTAAGTTTTTTAGCTATGTGTGTTATTATGTTCAAGGCTTCAAGCACTTTGTTTGGCTATATAATTTAAACATGACTATTTTAGTATTTATCTAACGATGACTTGAGTTTTAATAGATAGATTTTTTATAGGCAAATGTTGGTAGTTTAATAAGGGGATAGACAATTTGTTAGTGGAGATCAAACTTAGACCTCATTCTTAATGATCGATCATTTAACATCCCAACTTTTATTTTTGAACTATACATTCATAGACAATCTTTATGAATAGTCTAGTCTTAATTATTTTTTTGGTTAGTCATGCTATTGGTGTGTGAAGTATCCACCATTTTTGGTTATCATGGTTTAATTTATTGGATTCTAATTGATGTAGGTATACAACATTGGAAAGAAGGTCTGGACAGGAAAGGGTGAAGAACAAGAAGAGGGTAAAAAGAAGTTTATAGAATGCTTGAAGACTTTAGAAGGTGAGCTTGGAGACAAGCCATATTTTGGTGGAGATGACTTTGGGTATGTTGATGTGGCTCTTATACCCTTCACTAGTTGGTTTTACACTTACGAGACATATGGGAAACTAAGCATTGAGAAAGAGTGTCCTAAGCTTGTATCTTGGGCCAAAAGGTGTATGGAAAAGGAGAGTGTGGCAAAGTCACTTCCTCACCCTCACAAAATCTATGGTTTTGCAATGCAATATAAACAAAGCCATGGACTTGATTAAGAGATTTTGTTGCGGATTGCATGGGAACCGGAGGAGAAACTTTGTATGGAGAATAATCTAGCATAAGATTGAACTAGTATATTATAAAGTATGAATTAAATTTGCATTTATTGTTAATGTAAAATAAGCTTTATGTTTATTATGGTCCTGTCTGGGCAAACAATTGTGTAACTTACGGAACAAGCGCTTATGTATAAGCTTACATAAGTTATTTTGATAGCAAAAGCTAAAATTATTAAGTTATTTTTGTATATGGTATAAGATGTTTTCATAACATATCTTCAAGAATTTATGAAAACAAATTGAAAGTCATAAGTTGTTTGCAAAACTTCTTCCAAACAAAACTTATGTTAATAGATAAGTTCAAATATGCTATGTCAAATGAACTATATAAAATATGTGAAATGATTACGATGTCATCTGATAAGCTAACAAGGTATTGCCAACTTTTATGGTTAAATTAAAGGATGAAATGATGTATTTTTGGTTTTTCTTTTTTTTGAAATGGAAATAATGTGTTATTGGTTGGGGAGTGTAAAAATAAAAGTTACATTGTGGTAACGTTTGAGAGACTGTTATTAGCATTACTCTTGCAACAAAAAGAGTTACACTTATAAACATCCAAATTATTCTTAATGTACGATTGGATAGCCAAAAATGATTTTGAAGACTTAACTTGGTTTTTGTTTTATTAGTAATTCTTGATTGAATTGTTTTTTCTTTCCTTTTCTAGAATTAATTATAACTTGATTTTTGTACACCCAAATTTGTTGTTTCACTCAAAACATAAATCATTTTACTTTAAATAAATTTTTAACTAAAATTAGTTTCACAAAATTAAACGACTTATCACATTTTTCGACACTCACTCAACGTTTAATTTTCTTTTTATCTCTTTATTTATATTATATTATCTATATCACATTTTTTTACACCACCAGCTATTTCTCTCTCTCCATGTGTACATATAGATATTCTCCTTTATCTTGATATTCAACGGTCAACACTGCTACATCCCGGGTTAACTACATTTTCATAAAAATTGACCAATTGGATAATAATTTATTCCTTTCACATTTTCTAGGGTTTCTCATGTGTACTGTGATATTACAAAACAAGCATATGTGTCTATAACGTCAAAAAGAAAAAGCATTATGTGTCTATGACTAAAACATTATCTTTAACAAAAAGAGTAAGGACTGATGCCCTTTCATAATTTTCTTGGGTAGTTTTAGTCAATGATAACATAAAGGATGAAATAATTTTCAAATTAGTTTTAGAAAAAGAGAAAGGACTCATGCCTTTCACAATTTTCTTGGTCAGTTTCGGTCCCAATAAAAAATAATACTAAATTAGTTCCTCATATTTTTATACCATGGATAAATCAATCCCTTAATTCAACTAATAGAAGAACTAATTTGTCGTCTCCGTAAACATAGTTCAATTGACAGGGATACATTGTTATACACAGGGGTCAGGGTTCGAACCCCAGACACCCCACTTATTCACTAATTTGTCTCGTATACAAAAATATTAGAGATTTTATGTGATATTTATTTTTACGAGCGACTGAAATGGATACTTAGTAAAAAAATAAAAAAGAGCACAAAAATGTGACATGAGCAATGACTCTATCTATGTATAATTTATAATTATAAACTTTCCACGTTTTATTTCGTGTCAAACAAGAAATGCACAACTATATATAAATAACCCAAACACCACAAAGATCTAAATCATCTAACAATGAGTCAATACATGGATAAGGACAGTGTAGTTTTGTTGGATTTTTGGCCAAGCGTATATGCAATGAGAGTGAAAATTGCATTGGAAGAGAAGGGAGTCTCATATGAGTGTAGACAAGAAGATTTTCAAGATAAAAGCTCTTTGCTTTTAGAGATGAACCCGGTTTACAAAATGATCCCGGTTTTGATTCATAATGAAAAACCCATATGTGAATCACTTAATATAGTTGAGTACATTGATGAAGCTTGGAATCACAAACCTTCTCTTTTGCCCTCTGACCCTTACAAGCGATCCCAAGCCAAGTTTTGGGGGGATTACATTGACAAACATGTAAGTTAATATATAGCTTTATCTATTTTAGAGTAATGTATTTGTATGTTTTTATCTAAGGATCGTTCAGCTTCCCAATCTAAAGACTGTATTCTATCTTCAAAGACAATTTTTATAAACATTTAACTATTAATTTTTTTGGTTAACGTTACTATTAGTGTGAAGTATCCTCCGACTTTGTGTTACTAATCTCCTTTTGAGAATTTGGCTAGCCACATTTGTGGGGTCTCCACACTCAGTTATATTCGGAAAATAAACGACTTTGAGATTTAATGACTTTAGTGTATTTTAGATGAGAGATAGTGATGGATGACTGATTAAAATAAATTATTTTGATGAGAGAAAATTATTGGTTAGGAAAGAGATAAAGACAAAATCATCAAACACAGAGTCACCAAAGTTATCAAAACATACACATAATTTGAGTTCAGCCATAAATATTGAACCATATTTTGTCAACTAGTATATAATTTGATCTTTGTTGCTCCCATTTTTACATTATAGAAAGGACATACTAGAATTATTACATGAAAGGGTGTTATTCATAGGGTATCATGGCTTAATTTTGTTGGATTCTAATTGATATAGGTATACAGCATTCGAAGGAAGCTATGGAAAGGAAAGGTTGAAGAACAAGAGGAAGGTAAAAAGAAGTTTATAGAAGGCTTGAAGACTCTAGAAGGTGAGCTTGGAGACAAGCCATATTTTGATGGAGATGAATTTGGGTATGTTGATGTGGCTCTTATACCCTTCACCAGTTGGTTTTACACTTACGAGACATATGGGAAACTAAGCATTGAAAAAGAGTGTCCTAAGCTTGTGGCTTGGGCCAAAAGGTGTATGCAAAAAGAGAGTGTGGCAAAGTCACTTCCTCACCCTCACAAAATCTATGGTTTTGCAATGCAATATAAACAGAAACATGGACTTGAATAAAGATTTTGTTGCAGATTGCATGGGAACTTGAGAAGAACTTTGTATTAAGAATAATCAAGCATAAGATTGAAAAGTATGAAGAATAATCAAGCATAAGATTGAAATGGTGTATCATAAAATATGATTTTTTTTTTGAAGAGGATCATAAAATATGAATTAAATTGGCATCTATTGTTAATGTAAAATAAGATTATGTTGTAATCTGGTTATAAGCTAAGACTGTATTGTCACCTCTTTTGATTAAATTAAAAGATGAAAAATGTATTATTGGTTGGGAGTGAAAAAAAGAATAGTTACATTTATAATGCATGAAAATCAATCTTAATGTGTGTTTGGATACCACAAAAATTATTCTGAAGACTTAAACTCGATTTTAGTATGTTTGATAATTGTGGATTAGAGTTGATTTTTTTTTTTCCGCTCTATAATTGACTATAACATGAAAGTGAGATTTGTAGTTTTTTTACTCAAAACATATAGACTTAAATTTGTTGTTCACTCGCGTGAACATATACAAATATAAATTATTTTACTTTAAATTGTAAAATAAAAAGAATTAAAATTAATGTTACAAATCAATTAATTAAAATCAATTTTACAAAATTAATTCAATTCAAATCTAAATTATACAAATTCAGTTTGGATCAGTCTAAAACTGAAGGCACCTTGTTAAAACTAATTATTTTATTAGAAAAATCATGGGTTCATGGTCATCCCATTTGACCTACACACACCTTGTAGACAATTGAGTATTGAGGGACTAACAAATTGAGGGATAGCTCTTTAGGCACATTGCAATTGCTCATAAAAACACCAAACCATTCTAAATATCCACAGATAGTTAACTATCATTCACATCACTTGTTAAATCGTTTGAAGTTTTTTCTTAAGATTCTTGTTAGCAATTGTCAAATGTCTAAAGAAGAAAGTAATTTCGTGGTAGCGTGGTTTTTTTTTTATACACATAAATAAAGGAATCACTCGTGATAGAAAATGTGATGTTGGTTGCTCTTATTGTAGTTGAGGTGATTTCAAGAAGAAAAGTGTTTGCAATTGAAAAAGAGAAAAACAAAATCAGAGGTGAGAATATGAAAAAGGGTGGTGTAAGTAACATTTTAACCTTTAGCTACTTACGTTCCCAACATACCAAACAATTTGATAGAACTGAGCCCAGAAAGTACAAATCCTAAAAAGCTCTCTTCCACATTATAAATACCACTATCCCAACTCTCTCATTCAGCTCAAAACCTCATAGTCATAGTGTGCCGTTTCACAAACCCTCTCTAATAAATCAGTTAGATTAATTTTTTTCACATTCATAGTTGTTTTGTAGTCTTCTCTAATTTATTTTGTTTCTTCATTCTCATATTTATTTTAGGTTTTTTTTTTTTTGAAAACTCAGTATCCGATCCGACTAATCCGAGGGGACCAATCCCACCGCCCACTTGCGGGGGGCCCCGTTTAAAGCCAGAGCAAGCTCTGTATGGACTTAGCCCACCGAAATTGGCACCAGAAGGAATCAAACCTAAGACCTTTGGAGGAGCAAACTCCAAGATCTCAAGCCAACCACTAGGCCAACCCCAAATGTTATTGTTATGTTAGTAAGTGTTAAATGAAATCGTGCACAATAGGCCGATGATCTGGAATTGAAATGAAGGAATCATTGCTGTATGCACGAAAATTGAATTGTAGGTCCGCATGTCTGCCCTCTATGTAGGGGTGGCAAAACGGGCTTGACTGTCGGGCCGGCCTGTTTGGCTCGCTAATTTTGGCGGGCTGAGTCGAAGTTTTGAACTTGCTTTTTATAGTTGACTCGGCTCGTCTCGCCTCGTTGAAAAACAGGGCGAGCCGGCCCGCTTAACTCGTTGGAAAAAATTATGTTATGACGACAACAGGAGGAGGAGGATCACCATATATTCATAACTTAATGATTGACTTGGAGTTGATTGACTTAGTAGAAGAATTATATTGTTGTTGCGATTATTTTGAGACTTATTTTATGCTTTTGGATTTATTTTTGTTCTTGGATTTTTGGGACTTATTTTGTGCTTTTGGATTTATCTTGGTTGTTGAGTTTATTTATTTTGAGACTTATTTTATCCTTTTGGATTTTATTTTATGAATTGTTTTATGTTGCACATTTGCCTTATTTTGCTATTAACTATAATGTTGAATTCGAAAATTTGTTAATTATCTTGTTTTTCACAAATTTATTTGCTACCCATTCTTTTATATATTTTTATGATAAAAGCAACATAGTTTTATTTTTTTGTAACAATTAAGTTGTAAAAAAAAATCAATTTTTTTTGTTTGGCGGGAAACGTGGCGGGGTGAGATTTTAGACTCGGTCATTAAATTTGACTCGGCTCATCTCGTCTCGTTTTTAACGGGCTTAGACGGGACGGGTCTAAATGGGGCGGGCCGACCCGCTTTGCCATCCCTACCCCTATGATCTTTGATTTGATTTTAGGGCCCGGTAACGACCTACATTTTTTTTCTCATTTATTTTATCTAATTCTCTTCTCTTGTTTGTGTGCTATCTTTATTCATTTTAAAATTATTCATATACAAGTATATAAAACTTTATTTTAAATTTTTAACTCTACAACTTTTTTACTTCAAAAAACCTTATAATAATATATGTATAACAATGCAAGAAATGCTAGTGATACTCGCTAGTTAATTTTTAACACTCATGTTTTATTGGATGAAATCAATGTATAATCCACCCAATCACTTTTGGAATTAATTTTCAAAGTGTGAGACTCAATATGATTTAAGTAAAAAAAAAACAAATGTTGAAGAGAGTGTTGTTAGAACTACTTTCACATGTGCGCCTAATTTTCTAGAGAGCATACTCCCATTAGTCATTAATATATATATATTTAAAATATTTTTATTTATTTATAAGAAAAAATCACAATTTTTAAGATGTATTTATTGTCTAAAAGACTTTTTTAACTTTCATTTAATTTTTGTCTTTATAATATTTAGTATTTCATAAAAAAATTTATGAGGGTATATTTGTAAAAAAATTACAAGTTTGATTTTGATGTATTTATATTTTTCTTCTTATGAGCAATATTAAAAAAACAAGGCTCTGCTTGCTAGAAACAGTAGATGAATGAATGTATAAGTTATAATAAAATATCAAAAAAAAATGTTAGAAGTTTTTTTTTTGTTGGTGAGTGGTAGGGGGTAAAACCCCACCAAGAAACTAGATTAAGACCCTCAAAGGGTAGAATCATTACAAACATCTCCAACAGTGGAGTTATTATCAAATAAAAAGGAAGGTGCATAATTATAAATACAAACATCACGGGAATTGAAACCCTCCTTAGCCATTCAGTTAGCATCTATATGCATATATGCTGAATGTTTGGGCAAGATTGGGAATCTTGCACACAAGACTCAAACAAGTATGGGATTTAGAGCAACCTTTGTTGAATTAGTTGTACCGCCATGAGGGAGTCAAATTCAATTGTCTTTGCTATTTCAAGACTTTTTAAAATTGCCCAAAGTTCAAAATGTACAACAGAAAATTATGCTTAAACCATAGTTCAAGACTTTTTCAAGATTGACATACTTCCAATTTTGTGTGAATAATGGACTCTGGTTCGGCGTTACATATGGGGCAAAGATCATTTGGTGCCATACCTCTGGAATTTCTAGTGAGATTGGTGAGTAAGATTAAGTGGGCTCAGAACTGTTCGCGATATGAATCATCATAGCAGTGAGATTCATATTGCGAGCAGTTCTGAGCCCCAACCATGCATAACTCTTTGGGGTGCAAATGGAACCCCAAGAGGTGAGGTGAACCTGCCTTTGTCTGTGAGTATCGCCCCATATGAAACCCTTGTATTTATGGTCAATTACGTCACAAAGACCTTTAGGAATCATAGAAGTTTGCATGACATAAGAAGGGATAGCTTGAAGAACATATTTATCTTGAGTTACCCGCCCTGTCAGGGATAGATTCATAGTTTTCCAATTACTAAGCCGCTTATTGACTTTGTCAAAAATAAACCGGTACTTTCCCCTATTGCTTCTAGAGTGGATAAGAGGGACTCCCAAATATTTTTCAAGGTCTTCCATACTAAAAAAATCGAGCTGATATGAGATGAACTATCTAACAGACCAGTGGACATTTTTAGAGAAAAAATTCAGATTTTGTCTTTGCTGGCTTTTTGTCCTGAGCTATTGCAGAACAAATCCAGGGCAGTTTGGATGATCTCATGGCAACACTTAAAATTGTTGCCAAAACCGTGAAAAACGTTGCCTAAAAGTATAAGGGATGTTTTTCATGTGTCCTCCATACGAGTGTTGCCTATTGTCTAGGGCGACGTCTTTTGGCACTTTTAGGCACACTATTTTTAAGTGTCGCCTAAAGTCTAGGCAAAGGGGGCGTTTTCCCGAAGCTACCTAAAGCAATGTTTAAGTCAGATAACAAAAGGGTTTCAGAAATATTTATTCTTACCGACATTTTCCCAGTCATGGAGATGGCCATGGTATCGGCTTATGAGTTAAGTGGGTTCAGAACTGTTGGACAAAGGAAGAAGGTAGTCAAGCGGGTTTGACAACCTAAAGTAAATTCAACTGAATCTTCTTTAGGATTCAAGCAGACAAATACAACATCAGTATTCAGTAGACTAGCTACTTCCAAGGTTCCAATATTCAATGAATTCTGGGTTGAAAAACCCTCAAAGGTAAGATGGTTGACACAAGATTTGATATTGATTGCACTAAGCAAACCAATCATTGAGTTGTTGAATTTAATATAGTTTATAGATTTCCAAGTGATCCACATAATACTGGTAAAACAATGGGAATTAAAATCTTAAAATGAGAATTCCAAGATTGGTTAAAAATTGTGTGTATATACAGTGGTAGAGCCACATGAGAGTCAGGGGGGCGCAAGTGCACCTTATGAGATTCACAAAACTTCATAGATATCATTGATTTTTTTAACTTTGACCATTGTTATATACTGATGAACCCTGGTGTTGCACCCTGCCATATTGCAGCCATATTAATAACACTTTCCACACACTACGATATGTTTGAATCAACGTTACGGCATCCCTCACACACGCACACACATTTTCCAGTTCCATTCCATTTTCTTTTTTTCGCTTTACACAAATTTCCAATCCCTTTATTCTATTCTTAAATAAGTATTAGTCCTTATGAACATAACTTTGTTGGCAAGAACAATGCATTGTTACATGTAGATGACGGAGTTCGAATCTTAAACACACTATTTATTTATTTTAAAAGACGAATTTTAGTCATTAGACTACTTGACAAAAAAAAAAAGTATTATTATTTTTTTATAAATAAAACAAAACTTACGTATATTTTCCTTAAAAAAACTCACATTTTTTCTTAAGGATCACTTATATTTGTTGCTGGTGCACAAAAATGGTTAGCTTGTACAATATCAAGATCGAATAATGGTTTGTAACCGTAAACCTATGCCTATCACTAGCAACTAGCATCCTCACAAAAATTTACCCTAAATCTTTTATCTAATAACAATTATTTTTCCTTTATTTCATTACCATAATCTTCCATTGCAGGGTTTGCGTTAATTTATATGTATGTAATTTTTGCCTTTTTTTCATTGTTATTGTTATTGCAATTGCATAGATGACAGAATGTATGTCTTTCAAAAAAATATAATTAAAGTATGCATATCCCCTAAAAAAACTGAAGTATGTATGTAGGTGTGTTCATGGAGATTGACCACGAATAGTGACGGTTGGTAGAAGAGGTGTCTTGTTGGAAGAGAATGAAGAGAAACGATGAATATAGGTGTGGTAAAAAAGGATGAAGATTTGAAGAGTGATGAAGAAGAAGCTTTGAAGAGTCAAGAACATTCAAGCATTTTATTTTTTAAAATAAAAAATGTCCTAAAAAATGAATAATTAAATTTTTTTTTTATTGAGTTGGACGGGTCACATCGGCATTTAACGACCACACCATCACTGTGTTGGATGGAAAAGAACCAAAAGTAGTATTTGATATTTTCTCTCCAAAAAGTTAAGACTTTTTTCTGTTAAAAAAACCAATATCAAAGTATTGGTAAAAAAAAACTAACATGAAAGTAATTTATGAGTTTGAGTTTGGATATAAAAATCGTTGAGGATAATATAATTATAGAAGACAATTTGATGTATATGAAAAATTAATAGATTGACAATATTATTATTAAAAAAAAACTGTAGTTTATACATTTATATTTTGTGTTGGAAAGAATAGAGAAAACAGTAAAATATATGACTAAAAAAATAATAATTTATTGGTAACCTTTCTCAACTGAGATTCAACTTCTCGCATTTGATTTGACTCATTGTAAATTTGAGGACGAAATCACTATTCATCGCTCCGACTATGAATTTGAATCATATTTTAACCACTTATCAAATTCTACATCCCTTATCAAAACAAGGCGTGTATATGCATGTCCTAGGCCATTTGTCTCGATGATGATATGCCCATATAATAATCATCCCGTTTAACCCACAACATGCAGAGGATTTAGTAGTACAACTAACAAATTATTGACTCACAATAATTAAAAAAGCATGATGATTGATTCTTTTATGAAGTGATCACTCATAATAATAACAACAGTAATAAAAAAATTCCCCAAAAAAAGTATACTTGTTTAGTTGAGTTGAACCTTTTTTTTTTTTTTAAAGAAAGATACTTATAACATTTCATTTATAATAATGTGTTCAATACAACGAGAAACATAGTAATAAATTTTGGGATTAGATGATAAAACGGCAGCTCCGGCTAGTGTGTGAGCCACCTCATTTGCTTGTCGCCTGCTGAACTAGTTGAATTGGGACTTGGGAGTATAGAAAATATTTTAGTATTGAGAATGTGAAAGAAACAAAAAAGGGTGGTGCAAGTAACATTCTTTATTTCACATTGGGCCAAAACTTCATATATATTCCAACCCGAAACAGTTAAGCCTAAGAAGTAGTCAAAACCCTAAAACGCTGTCTACCCTGTTATAAATACCCTAAACTATTACCAACATTCACAGCTGCAGCCACTCTCTCCCTCCCACATTTGATTCACTAACTCACATCCATTTTTTCTTATGCTTATGAATTCATATTTGTTCTATTCATTGCCATAGTTATTATTGTTATATTCGTGCACAATAAGCCGATGCTCTGGATGAAAACAATGAAGGAAGCATTGCTGTGTGCACGAAAATTGAATTTCTTAAGGTCCGCATGTCTGCTCTCTTTGATCTTTGACTTGATTTGAGGGCCTGGTAACGACCTATATTTTTTTTCATATCATTATTATTTATTGGCCTGTGATGTATGAATATTGTCCGTACCATCTGAGATATTCTTTGATCGATACAATATTTCTTGAATCTGAGGCTTTTTTTTTTTTTTCAATATTTGAATTAGTTTTGAAAGTATAGGCAACAATTTAGAGTCTCTGATTTGCTTATACCATAGTGATTTCAGTGCTGTACGTTGCCGATAATAATTGGAATTGACATATTTTTGCATCTGTCTTGTTAGGCTTATGCGTTATTATGTTCCTACAACGTAAATGTTTTATTTAGTTACATTTGTTTATATTATTGCTTATCTTGACGAAGAATTAGAATGTGTTGATTTAGTAGATTTAGCCCTTTGCTCAGATACAAAGGACTATTAAAATGGTCTTGAGATCTAATCATGGTCCTTTGTGTCTAACTCTTGGGTGAGTTAAATTGGTTGATCATTCTCTTGTGATCCGTGAAGACATGGACTCTTCTGAAATGTGCTGCTCAGAATTTTGCTCTTAGATTTGTTGTAAACGTATAGTGTCTCTTATTGTGAGTTTCCTTATTAAAGCAATTTTAACCGCTTACCATAATGTTTCATATTCTGCAATGTGGTTTAATTTTAATCTCTAGTTTATATTGTGACCAAGTTACTCGAATGTTAGTTTCACGTTAATTAATCTGTGTGAAGGCCATTCTGTAATGAGAGAAAATCATTATTGATAACGGAGATAAAATGTGAGGATTTTAAAAACATTTAATGAAATATTAAATTATTCTTCAAAGAGTTGCAAAATATAAGGACTAAAAACATATTTAACCAAAAGTAGAAAACAGTTTCATCTCTTCAATTGATTAACATAGATGGCATATTCATCTCTTCAATAAGAAAACAAAAAATCAAACTTAATCATGTGTTCATTCCAAACAAGCATCACTCACACTTTATTCTTCTCTTCTAACCAAACACCGTTAATCCAAAACGCGGAAATTTATCATCTTGTTCATCCATATTATGTTCACAAACCCATGATTTTTTTTAAATAATTAAATAAATTAACATTAATTCATTTAAATAAAAACATGCTCAAAAAATTTAAATAAATTAACATTAATTCATTAACCCAGAAAGTGACGATGGCATAGAAGGCGGCGATGAACAATGATTTGTGTTTGCTTTTGATGGGTATGATGGTGTAGAAAGGATGAGAAGGAGGTAGTTTGGTAATGAGAAGATGGAAGGAGAAAGAGATGTATAGTAATAGGGCAAAATTAAAGGAAAGAAGATACGATATCAATAGTAAAAAATCCAGCTTTAATTTCTCCTTTAGTTTCATCTTCCTCTTATTCATCTTTCTCTGCACATTCATGACTTCATCATCAAATTCATCAAAACCTAAAAAAAGCCAAGTGGAAATAAAATAAAGCTAAAAGAATTAAGCATGCCACATAATAAAAATATGTCAACTCAGCACACTACGTAAGCTTAAGTGCACAGACAGATGTCTCGAGACTTTGTTTTTTTACATGGGGGCTAAACCAAAACTCACTCAAATGACAAGGCGTAAACATCATTTAACCCTTATAACTATATTCTCAATGCTCATTTCTCCCACAATATAAAAGAAACTTCATTTTATTTTATGAAGTTAACGATTCCGGTTGTAAATGATCTATATGAAGATGGGTTAAGTTTTAATCAATGAATATTTGAAGACTAATCGAATATTTGAATATCTAGCTAGAAGGTGTTTAGTGGAAGAAGGACCGAAGAGGTAAAATATGAATATTCACTGTCTGGAAAGGTAGAGTATATAATACTTTGTGGGTTAACTCCTCAACTGTATTAAGGCAAACCTCTTTATAAGTGGAGAATGAGATTTAGCAATAGTTTGTTGTGAACTATTACAAATGTAACTCTGTATATTCTACTTCTCATTTTACTCTTTTTTTTTTGTATGTTAACCCTCCAGTTTTCAGGGAAAGGTGCTCCTGACAATTCGATGTTCAGAGGTGTGGTAGGTATAGTCTAGCCAAGAATCGCTCCACCTTGGAATCGAACATAGGTTCCCCCAAACGATTTATTTTTTGGTGGAATTCACTAACCACTTCAGCTCAAATTCTTGGTTACCTTTCTTCACTTTAATATGTTATTTTCACTATACTTTAACTTCATACTCTTAAAAACCATTTTAAATAGAAGTTAAATGTTTTGGAATAAGGTTATGGTTTTGAATCCAACCTTAGGTATGTAGCAGTGTTAAATCTCTTAAGGAAGAGATTTGTCTCACTTTGTTGTCATACCCAATTCACACCAAAAAAGGGTTTGTGTAAAGAACAAATTTTAGCTTAACGAAAATATTTCTAAAACAATAAACATGTTTCAAACCCCTTTTAGTTTATAGTTTATACTATACGTTAATGAGATTTATGACTCGCTATGTCTGTGACGATGTTTCCATGTGAAATTTGACATTGGAACCATACAGAATATATTTGGTTTGCTTTTCATCCAACCAATGTAGAGCATCATTAGTAATTAAATCATAATTAGAGTCCTGGGTTTAGAAAGTTTAAGATATTGTGTAATTGTTATGTGTATATCTTTTGATCATTATTATGTTGAAATACTTGGAATATTTTAAGGTTCTTGAAGTTTACTTTTTTGAAGAAGCCAATCCAATTCATCGAAATTGATATTGTGAAGAATTGAACATGAGGTCTTGAGAGTAACACACTTTAAGATCCCAAACTTACACGAACAAACCAACTCAAATGGGCTGGTTCTTGAAGTTTAATAAAATTAATAATTTCAAAATTTTATCGTTAGTGGCTTACTATCTCCGTTCACTATTCTAATCAAATATTCTCTTTTTAGATTCATTGAATTGCATATATATCAAGACTATATTATAAATCAGATATATCAATTATTAATAAATCAGAAAAAGAAATATTTGCTTATGATAGTGGCTGGAGGGAGTATTTAATTTAAGTCAATATATTAAAGGGTTGGTTGTTCAAATCGACCATGTAATATACACTAAGTTTGAAAAATATCCAATAAAGAAAAGTTTGGTTCTAACCCTGTAATTTGATATTCTTGCTATTTTTGACCTCATATTTTTCAATTTAGACATAAAATCCAAAAAAGTGATCTAAAAGTCAAATTTCTACATGCATGTTTAGGAGGTTAAAATATAATTTGTCACATAAAATTAAAATTATTTGACAATGGACAGATTAATATATATATATATATATAGTCATTACTTTAAATATGTCATATGTTCATTGTGTATATCATGTCATTTTTATGATAAATGTATAAGTAGAATAATTGATTACTTTACATAATCATATTGAGGAAATGACAAAATATATTGGGGAACAATTTAAGGAGTAACATAATAAGTATAAAATTAAAGGCTTAGAAGTAACATCATAACTACTTTTGAACTTATTTGGTAAATATATTCTGATAGACAAGTTTGGCTGGAAAGATAACGTGATATGTTTGAATTGAAGAACAATGTGATATCTCCAAATTTAAGAAGACAATCTAAATAATAATATTTTATTTCTTATTTTGTTTCATTACTCTCATCTTAATATCTTATAATACAATGCCATAATTACATGGTCCGTGAAAACATAAGAAAAAATTCATATTATTGTATGCCACACAATAACTAAATGAAATCTCATTGAATTTTGTAGCAAAATCTTAGGGGCACATCGCTCACGTACATGTACAATAGTTATGTCTATTGATCACCAAAAAATATGGCTCAACACATGTCGGTTTCCAAGGAAACATGCATATATATTCCGGACAATCAGAATCTTGTTCACATGGACGGCCCGTTGTAATGAAAAAAGAGAATAGAAGTGTTACTAAAATGAGATAAAATATTATGTAGGAGGTGATTAAGGAAATTTAAAACATCAAAAAATGATTACCTTCAACGTTCATTACAGCAAGAAATACAGAAATAACAATAACCATAACATAAATAAACTTGACAATTTTAGCCATATTTTCTCCCATGTGCATGTAAGAAATAAAATATGATTTTATCACTTTATAATTTGTAGACTTTATCTTTTTCTTACGTACATTAAATATACTTTAGTGATTATAGAGTTGTAAGAAAATGTCTCCTAAGTACATCAAAGGGTTGTATTTTTTCCCTTAACATACTTATTAAACCTAACCCCTCATTCCTAAAATTAGACTCATTATTAAATGTCTTTAAAATATATATAAAACATTATGGTTGTCCCTTTCACACACTTAGTTAAGAGGTCACATGAAAGATTTTACATTTAATTATTTTCCATCCTTTCACATGCATGAAGGAAAAGGGAAAATTACATAAGAGGTATAATATTGTTGGATTTCATGTGAGTCATAGTTTATATATGATAGCTATAACTATTGTATAAGTTAGATTTCAAATTCACCAATAATCGATCAAGGTAGAATGTAAAGTTTATAATTGACGGTGATGTATGTTTAGATCGATAGAAATGCATGCAGTTGCGACCCAAATTTCTAAACCCTATAATGATTCTACCACATTCAATGTTTATAGCGTTACTAACCACAAAATGATGAGAGAGGAAGCACGCCCAATTAAATACAAAGCTTATTGTTTCCTTTTAGTAAACCATGATGAAATTACATTATATGCCATATCCATGCAATAACTACAATTTATTCATTTTTTACATACTATAATTGTAGAAAAACATATGGGGTGATAATGTTCTGATATATTATTATGAAGAAAAAGGACTCCTTTTATAGGAGAGAAATACAAAGTCAACTCCTTTGTTTTAGGAGTAATATAATAACTCATAACTAATCATTAAACAAGAAAATAAATAATACTAATTAGGGAATATTTCAACAACGATTAACTAGTGAACTAAAATTTATTTATTTAGTCACTATAAACCTTTTAGTAAACTTTCCTAAAAAAAACTTTTAGTAAACTATGGTGATGTACGGATTGAATGTAACTTTTAAGATATGTGTCGCATGTAGGATGATGTGTTTATAATCATTAATTAGGTTCAACAAAGAAATATGTCATGTGTCTTGTAACATGTGTCGAGAAGAAGTTAAACGAATAAGTCGCAACAATGTAAACATATATAGTTGATAGAAGTATAACAACATTTAAAAATATGTTCCCTTCTACGACAACAATAGAAACAAAATGAAATGGTAGCATACATAAAAAAAAAGGTTTGTAATTTAATCATCAAGATACATTACGAAAGACTTCGTGATAAACAATATGCACATTAAGTTCCATAAATACCAATAGTTGACATTTGGCTTGGACATTGGTTTACTACTGAACCATCTATTCATGACCTGGATTTTCGATTAGCAATAATAAGTAATAATTTTCTTTTATTCAAAATGAAATATCATTAAGTTCCATAAATATTTGAAATTTGACTTGTTATATAGATGACAGTCAATTTCAAATTCGAATACCAATAATAAGTAATAATTTTTCTTTTAATCACAATGAAATATCATAAGTGAAAGGGTAACGTTTTATGTTGACAGTAAGACAATAAAGTTTTACACCGTGCATTTTTAGAATATAACAGCTGAGCAAAAATGATGGCAGAAGAGGATAATGAGAACGCATTCGTTAATATACATGGAAAGTTATGAGATCTACGGCTGAGATGTAGGGGGTTGACTCAATCATGGAACATTAATACATGAAAGGTTATGAGATCTACGGCTGAGATGAAGGGAGTGGTTGACTGAGTTGATTAGCATTAATTACGTATTAGGGGGAAAAAGAGGATGATTAACATTGTTTTCAATTGCCATTATGACGTTTCTGTATGAGAGAGAGAAAGTGAGGAGTTTAAAAATAGAGTTTGAATCAACGGTTGTGATTAAGTGTGTGGTTGGGAGATTAAATTAGCAATAATTACATGCTTAGGAGGAAAAATACAAGGGATTAGGGCAAACATGCTAGCTCATCAAGTCTAGCTTTTATAATAAATGATATAGATCTTCGTCTATCTACCTAAAAACAAAAAAGATCAATATTTACATCAAATTTTAAATTATGTAATCATGTATTGTTCGCAAAAGGCAAAAATAGAAGTTTGAGGCGACAATTCTGCCTTAAAAATTGACTGTTTGTTTTTTTAATTCCTTTTTTATACAAACACAATACATTTTATTTTTTTTACAAATGCACATAATAATTATGAGGCATGATAATTAATATTATGATTTCGCACCTCATAAAAAAATATGGATAAAAGTTGCTAGAAAAAATTTGAATTTTTTTCTTCTTTTTTTTAGTGTTAACTCTCTAGTTCGCAATGTAATTGTACTTTGGAGTATGACCGAGAGATCAATAAAGTTTAACAAAAAAATATTTTACCTAGAGATCAAATTTGGGTTCTAGCAAATGATTGATAAAATTCTCCATATATTATCGAATGTGCAAGATATATTTTGAATCACTATATTTATAAAATTTGTACGGATTTTCACATCCAGTTTTTTAATATGATAGCACTCACTGCTTTAATAATATTCATTCATTCGGTTGTGATATTGACACAAAATATTACGATGTGATGTAATAACGTAAAAATAAAGAGATACTTGGTTTTTAGAACCTCGTCATTTTTTTTATTATAAATAATCAACTTACCAAGATCTCGTAGAAAAAAAGCATCTCATAGGAAACCTCATCACCCAAAACTCACAAAATAGTCCACATCAAAAACAAAAATAACTAAAACAACGATAACTAAAATGATTCACATCAAAATGTAATAACGTAAAAATAAAGAGAGACTTGATTCTTAAAACCTCGTCATTTTTACTATTATAAATAATCAACTTACCAAGATCTCGTAGAAAAAAAAAGTATCTTATAGGTATTCTCATCAACCAAAACTCACAAAATAGTCTACATCAAAAACAAAAATAACTAAAACGACGATAAATAAAATGATGAGCAATGATATTTGTACAACCACTTTGTGACAACTTTCTTTCTCATATTCACATTTTATTCTTACTCTCTCTCTTCTTTTTTCTCTCTCCATTGTTTTTGACCAATGAAAAGAGAGGAAAAGAAGGTTGTCAAATAGGTTGTACCAAATGGTTGTTTAAGTATCATTGCTCTAAAATGATTCACATCAAAATAAATAACATCCAATATTCAAAGAAAAGATGGGTTTTCATAAACTACATCTTGATGCATCCATCAAAATAAATAGCATTTGTGAAGTCCATTCTGTAATGTTTTCAGTATCAATAATTTTTTTTTATTGTTCTTGGTTCGAATTCAGTTGCATTGTTTTTATCTCAATTAACATTTCATAAAGTGGAGATCGATAAGGAAAATCACAAAATCTCATTTAATAATTTATTTATTGATAACAAACTTAGTTGAACAAAGAACATTTATGATTTTGATGTATTTTAATTTGATATTCTAATTTCTTTGAGCGTTCTTAGGAACACTATATTACAAATGTACATATTAAAATTATTCAAAGAAACAAGAAATGAAACTTGTAAAATAAGATCACTTCAAGATGACAATAGATTCATGACTTTAGGGTCATAAAATAAATCAATATCATAATATATTTTCGAACATTGAACAACATCACAATAAGATTCATTAATCATGAATTTATAATCAATGGATCAAGAAATGAGACTTATAAAATCACTTCAAAGTGACATCAGATTCATGACTTTAGGACCATAAAATAAATCAATTTATGCAGCTCAGAGTCAACATCATAATATATTTTAGAACAATGAAGACTACATCGCAATAAGATTCATTAATCATGGATTTAGAACCAATGGACCGGAGACTTAAGAATCATGTGTGAGAACTCCTTCAACCTTGATGTGCTTCTTCATCTATTTATCATCTCTAACCTCTCTCTAAAATTTAATAACTGCCTTTATTTGATATTGAAAAACAAGTAATTTTGGTAGTTATAACTATATTTTCAATACTCATTTCTCCTACAATATAAAAGAAACTTCATTTTAATTTATGAAATTAACAATTATAGTTGTAAATGATTTATATGAAGATTGGTTAAGTCTAAATCAATGAATATTTGAAGACTTAACGAATATTTGAATATCTAGCTACAAGGTTTCTAGTGGAAGAAAGACCGAAGAAGCAAAACATGAATATTCACGATGTCTAGAGAGGTAGAATATATAATATTATATGGTTAATTCCTCAATTGTATTAAGGCAAACCTCTTTGTAACTAGAGAACCAGATTTAGCAACAGTTTGTTATGAACTATTATAAATGTAACTTTGTGGATTCATCTTCTCATTTTTACTCTTTTTTTGTGTGTTAACCCTCTGGTTCTTAGGAAAAGGTGTCCCTGACAATCCGAAGTTCAGACGTGTGGTAGGTATAGCCTAGCCAAGAGTCGCTCCACCCAGAAATCGAACGTGGATTCTCCCAAACGATTTGTTCTTTGGTGGAATTCAGTAACCACTTGAGCCCATATTCTTGGTTACCTTTCTTCTCTTTAATATATTATTTTCGCTACACTTTAACTTCATACTCTTAAAAACCATTTTAAATAGAATGTAAATGTTTTGGAATAAGGTCATAGTTTTTGAATCCAACCTTATGTATGCAATAATGTTAAATCTCATGAGGGGGGGCTATTTCACATTTTGTTGTCCTACCAAGATTAAAATATTTGTCTTTACAGTTGCGCACAGATGATGCATGATTCACATCAAAAAAATTATTTGTGTATAGAACAAATTTTAGCTTAACGAAAATATTTCTATAACGATGATAAACATGTTTCAAACCTCTTTTAGTTTATATTATACGGTAATGAGATTTATAACCCGCTATGATTGTGATGATGTTTTCATGTGAAAGTCGACATTGAAACCATAAAGAGTATATTTGGGTTGTTGTCATCCAACCAATGTAGAGTGTCGTTAATCATAATTAGAGTCATGGATTTAAAAAGTTTAAGATATTGTGCAATTGCTTTGTGTATATCTGATGATTATTATTATATTGCAATACTTGAAATATTTTGAGGTTCTTGAAGTTTAATTTTTTTAAGAAGTCAAACTAGTCAATTGAAATTGGAACTTGAGAGAATCGAACATGAAGCCTTGAGAGTAGCACACTCTAAGATTCCAAATTAACACCACCAGACCAAGCCAAATGGGTTGGTTTTTGAAGTTTAATAAAATTAATAATTTCAAAATTTTATCGGTAGTGCCTTACTACATTTGGTCACTATTATAATCAAATATTCTCTTTTTAGATTCATTGAATAACTGATATATCTAGACTATATTATAAACCAAATATATCAATTATTCAATGAATTTTAAAAAGAAATACTTGCTTATAATTGTGGCTGGAGGGAGTATTTAATTTGAGTCAATATATTAAAGGGTTAATTGTTCAAATTGACCATGTACTATACGCGAAATATGGAAAATGACCCAATAAAAAAACACTCTGATTCTAACCTTGTAATTCGATATTCTTCCTATTTTTGACCTCGTATTTTTCAATGTAGACATAAAGTCCAGGAAAGTAATCTAGATGTTGAAATTTTCCATTCATGTTTAGGATGTTAAAATATGATTTTCCACATAAAAGTACAATTTTCTGACAATAGACAAATTAATTATCAATTTTTAAAGTGTCAAAAACTATATAATAAAAAAAACAACGAAAACCCAGACCTAGAAATCAAATTTTGAGCTGATTTTTCTTCACCGAAATCTATAAAAATATATAGAGAGTATATAAAAAGTTGGCTTATTAGGTCGTTTGGTCCCTTATTTAATTTCATGTTTTCAATTTGGTCCAACAATTAATAAAAATGGCATTTTAGTCCCTCATTTTTCCTCCGTTTGTCAAATAAATCCATGACTGTTAAGTTTAACCTCAAATTTCTATTGTGGACCTACCTTAAGAGTGGTCCACCATATACCTTATTAAATTTTTTAATTTAAACCGTTTGATCTGTTTTTTAAAAAGATGATCATTGGATTATGCATATCTATTGTAACTTACGGTGTACCAACAACATCTAATTAATTTTTCTTTTCTTCATCTTCTTCCCTCAACTTCTTCATCATCTTCATATCATCGTCACCAACATTCATAAAAAAATTCCAGAAAAAAAGAAAAAGAAAACTGATAATCACCGAAACATATTATTATATATTGTCATTATTATTTTATTTTGCTTTTGTTCAACAATATTTTATTCTAACTCAACAACACTTTTGTTCATGTTCTCATGTTGTTACTTTGTCTTTCGATTCGAGAAACAACACATAAAGTCTTAAAGATAAAATAGATCTATTACAAACTAAGCTTCAACTTTAAAAGGAAACAAAAGTAGAAGAGCTTAAAATCTACGGTTTCCATTCAGTTTACTTGGTTTGTTGAAGATGGTGACAATAGTGATGAGTTGGATGAACATGTTGTTGGGATTTTGTAGGAAGCGAATGAGAAAGGAATGAACAGATTGAGATTTTGGATCGGAAATTGAAGGTGTTGCTGGAAGCTTTTGGGAGGATTCCTGATTTGTTGGTGCTTGATTTTTGGAGAGGGACGAAGAAGGAAGTTGAGGAAGAAAATGAGCTCTTTCTCTTTTTGTTGGTTTTTTTTTTTATATATATAACCATGGTCCATTTAATCCAATGGTAGTCTTTTTTTTTTAATCCAATGGTAGTTGTTGTTAGATCATTGTAAGATAAAGTGGTCCTTCATAATCTAATGGTTGCTTTTAAAAAAAAAAGATCAAACAGTTAAAATTTAAAAAATTAATGAAGTCTACGGTGGACCACTCTTAAGGTTGGTCCACCGTAGACATTTGAAGTTAAACTTAATGGGCAAGGATTTATTTGGTAAACGGAGGAAAATGTCAGGGACAAAAACACCACTTTTATTAATTGTGGGACTAAAATGAAAACATCAAATTACATAAGGGACCAAACAATCTAATAAGTCTAAAAACTTTCATAGCATTTTGAAGAAGCCTCAATTTTTTTTATTTTTTTTACCTAAATATGTAAAATTGTAATTTTGTTATGAGTAAACATATCATGGGTCAAAGTTCGTTCCTTAATTTTTCAAGCTTGTTTATAACATCATAAGAACCTTTGCAATAAAATTTTGAAGGTTTTAAACGAGGGACAAATTATTTCTTCTAAAAATATCGTGTTAAGCTGCTTTTTCTTACACACTCGATTATTGCACACTTGAACACACAATTTCTAGACAAATTATTTCTTTACATTGTTATCATCAAAATATCTTACGTGAAGTATTATGAGTGAACCAAATTGGTTCTTACACACACGAGCGCACACACACACTCTCTCTCTCTCTCTCTCTCTCTCTCTCTCTCTCTCACACACACACACACACACAATCATTCCTTTAAATTTGTGTCCGAGAACATGGGAATTTAAATCGTTAATCTTTACTATGATTTTTTTTAAAATGTACTAATTTACGTTCATTGTGTATAACATGTCATTGTTATGATAAATGTATCAATTACTTTACATAATCATATTGAGTTTAGTTATAAAAGTTTTTTTAAAATGACAAAATATGTTGAACCTACATTAGTCTATAACACAAGAAAAACTAAGCCTGGTTCATAGAGTCATATATAAATCTAATAAAAAGAAGGATACACACAAAATAAATAAATAAATAATTAATACATGCAAGTTGTTGTAATATATTATTATATATTTTTTTACAGTGATGACATAGTTTTTCATATCTTATATTAGAGAACAAATCATTTGAGATTATTAAAAAAAATAATATGTAGGAGAATTAAAATTTGAAGTGTGAGAAAAGCTCATAAGTATAATATTATTATGACATAAGTGTAAAATTACCGGCTTAGAAGTAACATAATAACTAATTTTGTACTTATTTGGTAAAGATGTTCTAACAGACAGTAAGGTTGGAAAAACAATCTGATATGCCTGAATGGAAGGACAATGTGATATCTCCAAATTTAAGAGAGAAAAAGACAATCTAAATAATAATATTTTATTTCTTATTTAGTTTCATTTTTCGTCTTAGAATACAACGTATAATTACATGGTCCGTGAATACATAAAAAGAAAAAAATTCATATTATTATGTGCCAACGAAATAACTAAATGAAAACTCATTGAATTTTATAGTAGAATCTTAAGGGCACATCTGTCACGTACATGTACAATAGTTATGTCTATTGTACATCAAAAAATATGCCTCCACACAAGTTGGTTTCCAAGGAAACGTGCATATATATTCTGGACAATCAGAATCTAGTTTACATTTATGGCCTGTTGTAATGAAAAAAAGAGAGTAGAAGAGTGTTACTAAAATGAGATAAAATATTATGTAGGAGGTAGTTAAGGAAATTTAAAACATTAAAAAATGGATTACCTTCAACGTTCATTGAAACTAAAAATACGGAAATAAAAATAACCATAACATAAATAAACTTGACAATTTCAGCCATATTTTCTCCCACGTGCATGTAAGAAATAGAATATGATCTTATCACTTTATGATTTATGTACCTTATCTTCTCCTTACATACATTAAATAGATTTTAGTGATTATGGAGTTGTAAAAAATGTCTCCTACGTACATCAAAGTGTCGTGTTTTTCCTTTAACATACTTATTAAACTTTCTCTCATTCCTAAAATTAGAATCATTATTAAATGTCTTTAAAATATATAACAACATTGTGTTTGTCCCTTTCACACACTTGGTAAAGAGGTCATACGAAAAACTTAACATTCATAAGAATTAGTTTTTATTTTTACCAAGTTTCAATTATTTTCCATCCTTTCACTTGATGGAAAAGGGAAAATTACAAAAGAGGTATAATATTGTTGGGTTTCAAGTGACTCGTAGTTTATAGTAGAGCTATAACTATTGTATAAAGTTAGATTTCAAATTCACAAATAATTGATGAAGGTAGCATGCAAAGTTTATGATTGACAATGATGTATTTTCAGATTCATGGAAATGCATGCAGTAGCAACCCAAATTTCTAAGTCCTATAATGATTATACCACGGGCCATGTTTACTTCGTCACTAACCACAAAGAGGACGAGAGAGGAAGCACATCCAATCAAACACAAATCTTATTGTTTCCTTTTAGTAAACCATGAATGAAATTGCCTTATATATGATATCAATGTTATAACTACAGTTTATTCATTTTTTCTTACATACTATGATTAACCAGGAAACTAAAATTTATTTATTTTGTCACTAAAAGTTTTTTCGTAAACCATGATGATGTACCAATTGCATTTTTTTTTTGAGGAAAATAACTTATATCATTTCATTAAAAATTAAATCAGAAATACATGTTGGAATTTCATCAAAGATGTGGAAGCTAGGGAATAATGTGGCTGCCTTAGCTAACTCATGAGCGACCTCATTTGCTTGCCTCCTAATAAACCCGACATGTGAGTTTGTTAAAAAGATATTACAAAACTCAGTGAGAAATGGATAAAGTGGATGATGATGTGTGTTAGCTCTGTTACTTATTCCGTGTTTATGAGCTTTGACAGGGTGGGGCCTATTGTACTCGGTCGAGGGTTACGCCAGGGTGACCCGTTATCACCATATTTATTCATATTGGTGGCTGAGGGCCTTTCGACTCTAATACATAAGGCAATTAGTAGAGGTGATATTCATGGGGTATAAGTATGTCGTGGCGCACCAGTGGTGTCCCATCTGTTGTTTGCAGACGACTGTTTCTTGTTTTGACAGGGTGGGGCCTATTGTACTCGGTCGAGGGTTACGCCAGGGTGACCCGTTATCACCATATTTATTCATATTGGTGGCTGAGGGTCTTTCGACTCTAATACATAAGGCAATTAGTAGAGGTGATATTCATGGGGTATAAGTATGTCGTGGCGCACCAGTGATGTCCCATCTGTTGTTTGCAGACGACTGTTTCTTGTTTTGCAGGGCCAATGTGGTGGAAGCACAACATTTGCTCACTATTCTTAAAACTTATGAGACAACATCTAAAGTCTGAGGTGTTTTTCAGTCACAATATGAGTGGGGCATCACAGGAGGATTTGTCACGCATTATTGGTGTCCGACATGTGATAGGTACTGGAAAGTATTTGGGATTACCTTCGATGATTGGTAGAGATAAGAGGTCCATCTTTTCTTTTATCAAGGATCGTATCTGGAAACGAATAAATGCATGGAGGGGCCGAGCATTATCGAAGGCGGGTAAGGAAGTTATGATCAAATATGTGTTATAATTTATTCCTTCATACATAATGAATATTTATCTTCTACCGAATTCAGTTATCGATGATATTGAGAAGATGATCAATGCATTTTGGTGGGGAGGAAGGAGTAACAACCGCGGGATTAAATGGTTGGCATGGGAACACGTGGCATGCCCTAAAGAATTTGGTGGAATGAGATTTAGGAATTTCAAAGCTTTTAATCTCGCTGTTAGCTAAGCAAGGATGGAGTTTTCTGTCTAAACCTAAATAACTGGTTGCTAGAGTTTTTAAATCGAGGTACTTTCCTCGTTCTTCATTTTTGGGTGCTAAACTCGGCAATAACCTGAGCTTTGCTTGGCGGAGTATTTGGAATTCACGTCAGTTACTTTTATATGGATGTAGGTGGACAATTGGAAATGGGCGGACAAATATGACAGTATTGGAGGGGGAGGCAGTAGCCTTACTCGAGGACATTCACTTTGCTGATGTGAATAGATGGAACCAGGTTGTATTCGAGTCCGACTCATCTACTCTAGTGCAAGCTCTATCGTCTCCGAGCCATGGTGATTCGAAATTCTATGCTATTGTTTCTTGCATTATTTATCAGTTATCTTTACATTCCAACTTCAAGGTGAAGTTTGTTAGGAGACAAGCGAACATGGTTGCTCATGCTTTAGCTAGGGCGGCCTGTTCTTGGGCTAGTCACTGTATCTTTGATTTTTATCCTTCTTGTATTCAACATTTGTTGATTAATGATAATAGTTAACTTTGTTTCGGGAAAAAAAGAAAAAAAAGTAAAGCATACTTTGAGCAAATGAATATGGGATATGCTTTTTAGTGCGAATGTCGTGAAACGAAATCCCCACGAACGGTTTAATTTTCCAAATTGAATACCAACCATCGTGTATTCCACTTAGTGGAACTATTATATTATTAATTTTTTTACTAAAAATTAATTTAACTGCAACAACCCATGTATTCCTCAAATTGGAGTGTTGTTTAGTTATCTTTCAATTGAAAATTGTAAGTTCAGTGCCTTAACTACAAGTTCGTGAATTTTCGTTGGAATTACTTCGCACCACACAACACTCCCCAATGAAAAAATATGATGTAAATAAACGAAATGATGCAATTCGATTGACTTATTATTATTAATAATAAAGATGCCAATTGCAATTATTTTAGAGCATCTAAAAATTCGCACATAAAGATGACAATAATAATTCGTAAACAATAACAGATTTGATAATATATGTTGCTTCTATAGAAATTTGCAATTAGAAAAAAGGTGTAATTCATTACAAAAATGACGTTTTTGGTATAAAAAAGTAAAAGTTTTATAAAAAAAACACATGGTTTATGACGTTGTTGAAATGACGTAAAAATGTAATTCGTAAAAACGACGTTGTTGAAAATGTATCAAGTGTCTGCATTTTTTTTTTATTCTCTCTCATTGCTATTTTTCTTCATCAACTTTTGATTTTCAAGTACTCATTGAAACTAACTTGTTCTCCAAGTCATACTTATCCGCATCAAAAAGAAAGAAAAGTTAAGAATATATTTTGGTTTGTTCTCGAATTTTTAAGGTCTTACCTTCTCTATATAATGCCAAATATTCAGCATTCAAAAGGGAAAAAGTATTCACTCTATCTTTAACAAGAAATAATAGCTTCTTGGAAGATTGAAAGAAGAAATAATATGTCACTCATTTAAACACTTCAAAATTTTATGGTGAAGTTCTTATATGACCTTGTAAACAAGCTTGCAAATTTAGGCAACGACCTTATACATTGAACAATTAAAGTGTCACTTTGCATAAATTATAGGGTCAATTTGAACAATTAAAGCATGTAAGAGGATTATAAATTGAAGTATGTGAAAAACTCATAAGTGTAGTAATATTATGAATAAAGTTACAGGCTTAGAAGTAATATAATAACTACTTTTGAACTTATTTAGTAAAGATATTCGGATAGGCGGTAAGGTTGAAAAGATAATGTGATATGTCTGAATTGAAGAATATGGTGATATCTCCAAAATTAAGAGAGAACGCGAAAAAGAAAATCTAAATAATATTATTTTACTCCTTATTTCGTTTCATTACTCTTATCTTAGAGTACAAAGTCATAATTACATGGTCCGTGAAAATATAAAAATAAAAAGTTCATATTATTGTTATTGCATGCCAATACAATGACTAAATGAAAACTCATTGAATTTTGTAGCAGAATCTTAGGGGGCACATCGCTCACGCACATGCACGATAGTTATATCTATGCTGATTGATCATAAGAAAATATGGCTTTACACACGTCGGTTTCCAAGAAAATAGACATGTAGATTTCGGACAATCAAAATCTTGTTCACATTCATGGTCTCTTGTAATGAAAAAAGAGAATAAAAGAGTGTTACTCAAATGAGATAAAATATTATATAGAAAGTAATTAAGGAAATTTAAAACATCCAAAAATGGATTACCTTGGCGGTTCATTGCAACAAGAAATACAGAAATAAAAATAATTAGGAAAAAAATAAACTTGACAATTTTAGTCATATTTTCTCCAAAGTGCATGTAAGAAATAGAATATGATTTTATCACTTTATAGTCTACGGAGCTTATCTTCTCCTTACGTGCATTAAATAAATTTTAATGTTTATGGAGTTGTAAAAAAATGTCTCTTAAGTACATCAAATTGTTGTATTTTTCCTTTAGCACAATTATTAAACTTTTTCTGTCCTTTCTAAAATTAGAATCGTTATTAAATGTCTTTAAAATATATAACAACATTGTGTACTCACATGAAAAGCTTTTTTTAGGATGAAAAACATAACATTTATAAGAATTAATTTTTATTTTACCAAGTTTCAATTATTTTCCAACCTTTCATATGACGGAAAGGGACAAGTACAAAAGATATACAATATTGTTGGATTTCATGTGATCCATAGTTTATAGTAGAGGTAAAATGGATTCTCAAGAGTCTAACTCAACATGACACTTAGTAGACTTGTCTCATGGTTGCAAAAAAATCGATTGTATTTAAATTTTGTAAAAAGAAACTAAAATCCAATGATTCAGTTGCTAAATAAAAGGCTCACCTTGTAGAAAAATGTTTTTGACAAAGAGAAAAATATAGAATTCTTCGACACTTATTCACCAGTTCCGAGAATCACATTCACAAGCAAAGGAATGGAACCTAGTTGTTTAAGGAATATAATTTTTATGGAGCCGGCCCTAGTTTTTTAGTGAGAGAAACTCCACTTTCTCTCTAAGCCGTTTTTCTCTTTTACTCATCAAGGAGGACTGATTTTAGGTCATTTTTTGACCTAAAATCATCCATATGCATTTGTTTTCCCATTTCTTTCCATCTAAATAAGTGATTTCCACATATATCAAAAAAATTCCTTTCGTGTGTTTTTTGTGATTTCGCCGTCTGAGTGCGACGTTGTGTTGTTCGTTGTCTTGTGCGGCGTTGTTTGATTTCGCATCTTGATGCGGTGTTCGTTTGGTTCCTATTGAAAGATTAACTTCTGTCAATCACAAATTCTATCAATGATCTGGACGTCAATGTTGCAGATCCGGAAGCATGAATATTCTGGTGATTTAGATTTTATCATATTATTTGTAGGCATTTTTTCGTTGCATGCTATTAACTTGGATGGTGTGAGTTTGTTCGAGATTCATCATTTACGTTTTTAGCGATATTGATCCTGTTATTGTATCTAATGTGTTCTATCAATTTGAATGAACGAATATCGTTATGCATATGAAAATGTCTCCTATTGTGATCCTTCCAAATAATAAAAAGAATTGAAATCCAAATTATGTTAAAAGCCGAACGAGACTTATTGAAAAAACCCCCAAGACCTCCAAATTGAGTAAAATGCTCAATTAACGAACCATGAAAAGTCGTAGAAAAACCTAGCCAACCCGATATCAAAAGTTAAAGTTGACTGTAGAAAGCACAAGTAAAAAACAAATGGTCTTGATCCTCCACAATGCCACAAGTAGCCGTGTACAAAGAATCATTGTAATCCAAAATATTTTTCTTAAACAGATTCATTTTTGTTGTTAATCTATTAGGAACAAACACCAAATAAAAATATTAACCTTAAGTGAAATTTGCTTAAGCTACAAAACATGATTAAAATAGTCATCAAAACAACTTTAAAAGTTGTCAAAGGATTACAAACATTTTTGACCGTATAACGATGGAAAGATTGAAGCCTTGAAAATCTTAAAACCGATTATGGTCTCAACATATGAGCAATTTTATGCACCCATGTTGAAATACTACATATAATTTAGAAAATATATTTTAAAGCAAATATTGGACTAAAGATAAACACAATACAAGTTCATACCCACATATATATTATCGAACAAAACTACTTATATACAACGAGTTATTATTTAATTAACGAATTTAAATTAGTTTTCAACTCACATTCGGTTTACAAATTAAATTCAACGAGTTAATTATTAAATCAAACCTTAAACTATGTTCGAGTTAGTATTATTCATCGTCTTTTTTTGTCAAGCAATCTAATAGTTAGAATTTCACATTTTTCAAGATAAATAAATGGGGTGTCTGGATTCTCCAGTCCCTACATATAACAATGCATATTTCTGTCAACTGAGATAAGCTTACGAGACGAATCATCGCCAACTCTACGTTAAACATTGTATATTTTTTTCCTTATATTTTGTTAGGGGTATATAATTAATATCATTTATCCTAAAAAAATAAAAAAATAAAATTGGGTATGATTTATTCATCATCATTTGTTATTGTTATTGTTATCAGCATCGTTATCATTTCTCCACACACTCCACCTCTTCACTCTCACTACCTTCATTTTCTGTTATCACAAAACCTCTTGAGGATTTAGATTAACCAAAACGATGTCGTATGTTCCTCCTCACTTGAGAAACGTGGCGAGTTCAACCACCGTGTCCACCACCACCGGAACCCTAGACAACCACCACCACCACCACCATCACAACAACAACAACAGCCTCGCATTTTCAAACTCACATTCCAACACTTCTTCTCTTTTCAATGCTTCTCGTCGGACCTCCGCTGCTCCGAGGACTATCGCCGCCGTTCCTGATACTGTCTTCCCTAAATGGCAACCTTCTGAACGCGTTTCTCGCATGAACCCTGACCAGGTTACACTTCATTTTGAAATTCGTGTTTTTAGGGTTTTACGTTTTTTTAGCTGATTTTAATTTCGTTTTTTGTTCTTAGTGTTAATCTTGATGCATTCGCAGTGTAAATTTTTTTCTTCAGTGAAGTTGTATTTGAATTGAGGTGGTGTTTAAGATATTCACTAGAGTATGATTAGGTGAATTGCTATTTATATGAAACACGTCTCGACACCGATGATTTGAGAAAATGACGTAATTCAATGTAATCACATGTGTCGCTGTCAAACACTTGACACGTCTTCGATCAGAAGTGTCGTGTCGGTGCTATATTAGTTTAGCAAGTTGATTGTGAAGTTATGATTTAATTGGAATTAGAATATGATTACGGCATTGTGGTTATTTGCAGTGTAATGTGTGTAGCTATGAAAATTAGAGAAGTGGTGGAATTTTAACTACATTGAGGTTGAAGGTTCCTTTTGTTGGATGTGAAAGTGTGGGATAGTATTGTATTATTGGGGAGTTTGTTATTTTGGGTGTAGGCTTTGTAATTGTAGTGAATAAGTAGGTTAGATCATCAGAGGTGATTTTTGATTGCTGTGCGTGGAAATGGACTGTGATTCCAATTAGACGGTTAGAACTGTTGTTAAATAGCAGCTATACTGGCGTTATACTAGCCGAATTTGGACAAAATGCTATTGTTTTTGTGATACGCTACTTAGTACAAAATGTTGTTGTATAGCAGCTATAGTGGTGTGATACACTACTTAGTACAAAATGTTGTTATATAGCGGCTATAGTGGTGCTATAGCACTACCGTGTAGCAGAATTTTAACAATCCGCTATTTTCCACTATCCACGATTGAAAACACTCACTACGCTAGAGTATTAATGAACTACGATTCACTGGCCGAAGGGGAATTCCTACCACTGTTTTTTGTAGGGATTCTAATCAAAGACAAGAAAAAGGATTATAGTTGCCATTTATCTTTGGATGAAAAGTGAAATTGGCTCCAACACTGGTTTACCAAGGAGTGTTATCAATTTTTCTTCAACATCATGAATACTACTAATTTATTTTGCTGAATTGGTTCCAACAATCTCCCAATCGGGGGTGGGGTGGCACTCTTGCTCTTCACCTTCGGCCATCTGAATAGTCTCTCTCTTGATTTAGGGTACCTTTAGAGTTCTCAATGTACCATCTCTTTTCAAAGTTAAACTAGTTATCTTTTACCTTTATATACTTGTATTGATATCCTGTTATTTCAGTGGGTACATGTTCTCTCTCGTTATATGATCACGTGAAAAAGTATGGTTGCTGAATTGTAGTGCTTGTTTATTACATCCAGATTGAAGAGGTCCGCCATCGGCTAAATCTTGATGTTACTGTTTCGTCTGACTCTCCTGCTGCACCTGCACCTATAGAATCGTTTAATGATATGGTATTTTATTTTTCCAATTATTTAATCATATTTATATTTATATTTCTTCTAGGTAATGATGAGCTAGAACTAGCATACCAGAAAAAACATGAGCTACTATTGCAAATGTGTGTAAAATTGTGATTTTCATTGTACCAGTGTTTGCATCCAAGTATCATGAAGGACATTGCTTTTCATGATTACACCAGACCAACTTCTATCCAGGCACAGGCCATGCCTATTGCTCTCAGTGGAAGGGATCTTTTGGGTTGTGCTGAAACTGGTAGCGGGAAGACTGCAGCTTTCACAATTCCTATGATACAGGTATGAACTTTTTGTTCATGAAGACTTCATTGGACATTTTGACGATATCTTTAATTACTGTGTGGTGAAAAACAACCAACTGTAAATGATTATCCTTTACTTTGTAATTTAATTTTTTTCCTTTCTATTTTTAGCATTGCTTGGCCCAACCTCCGATTCGGCGCGGAGATGGTCCCCTGGCATTAGTTTTGGCTCCTACTAGAGAACTTGCTCAACAAATAGAAAAAGAGGTAATATATATTGTTTTATGTGTATGCATTATGGGTTATGTGAGGCAGAACTTTCTTGTTCATATCTCCAATTCTAGATGATAATTTTCTTTGCAAGCTATAAATATTTTAGGACTAACTTTCAATGCTATTCATATACATCTATTGACATAGTGCTCAGGGCATGAATGTTTTCCTATTTTTTTTGTCAGATTTGGATTTTTTTAATCAGTGAAAGGAAATAGTTTAATCCCCCCCTATGACCCTTCCCTGAGAAGTATTTTTTTCTTTTATTTTGTGGATACAAATCTTCAAAGTTTTTTGTTGCCATCTTTGTGATGCTGAGCTTGTCCATTCTCTATCATTTGGAATTTGGATTCTTAGTTCTTACAGAAATAATTTGACATGGGTACAACATTCTTGCTATATTCTTTGAATTATCTGCTGTTTAATTTTGTGATTAGCCTATTTTCTTATTACGCCTGAAACTATGATTCACACCAATGCATTTCATTCTATCTTTTTTCCCTTTCTATGAATCATCCCTTTTGATGTCGTTCTTTTAAGTATCTATGTTGTTTTGACTTTTGGCAGGTCCAAGCTTTTAGCAGATCTCTCGAGTCATTTAAAACTGCCATAGTTGTCGGTGGAACTAACATCGAAAAGCAGGTAATTAAATGTAACCCAATATTTTTCTTTTCTTGTGATATCTTGGTCATAAAACAATGATGGCTATTTTTTGACTTGTTGGCATTACAAAATTCTGTTAAATATGGTCAAAGAGCATCCATGATATAAGTCTTTGTGTTTTAAATATGTTTAAGCTATCGTAATTTGTAAATCCTTGATGTCAATTCTTGGTTGCCTTGGACATGGGATCAATTTGTGTTTTTAGTTTAAAGACAGCTAGTTCTCCCAATAGGCTGATAGTGTTATATGTCCAGCCTAGTTTGTAGACAGATGCTGAACACTGATATTATTTCAACCAAGTAAAAGTTTTGGATATAAGGATTTGGTGTATGCTTTCTGTCTAGCAACATGATTATGTGTATGTTTCTTTCTGGTCTCTATGGCAGAGGTCTGAACTAAGAGCGGGAGTTGAAATAGCAGTTGCCACCCCTGGAAGGTTCATTGACCACTTACAACAAGGCAACACTTCCCTCTCTAGAATTTCTTATGTTGTTCTAGACGAGGCAGATAGAATGCTTGATATGGGTTTTGAACCGCAGATAAGAGAGGTTAGTGTTGGAGTTATTCTCTAGTGTGTTGGTATTTTCCTTTATTTTGATGACAATTATATTCCTAATTTAATATAAATAGTGCAACTTCTTCATTGTAGTGTAACATCGTATGTTCAAATTCTTGGAACTCTTTTCCTTTTCACTTCAGCTATTAACATTATTGAACTTGGAACTCAAACCAACAATGGTCTAACAGGATTTTTGGTTATGACTTATGGTGCCTCTAATATGCTCCCCAAGAAAAGGGTGCAGTCGTGGACCATTTCAATATTACCTTCTATAACAAGTTTTTGGATTAATTATTTTATAATAAAAGAATTATCACTTTTTTAAAATGAAGTAGTGTTTCCTAACCACGACCCACTTCTCCCTCAGCTATCTTCCAAGAAATAGCAAATAAAAGATGGATTTTTTTATATGATATTCAAATTCCATATCCTTATGCCGGATTCTGCGTATGCGGTAGCTTTGTGCACTGGGCTGTCCTTATTCAAATTCCATATCCTTTCCCCATGGCAACTCAAAAAAGGGAAGTAGAAATATCAACATAGCAAAACATTGCAAAATTTCATCGAATGTTCAGATCCCATTCCATCTCATTTTGAAGTGCCAACTTATTTAACGATTTCGTTATGGCAAAGTAGATTTGCAGCCCTCTAACTAGTTTTGTTAATAAAAGAAAAAAGAGAAGCAGGTTAAAAATGACAACATTTATGTTTGTTAAAATATAGGTAATAGTGATCTTTAAGATTTTGAGCACAGTAAGTTAACCAGGTTAGTTCATCAGAGAGGAGCTGTCAATTAAATCCATAAAATCACCCAAGTTCACACAAGTTCTATTTGGCTTGATGCAAGGCTTTTCCATCAACAGAGTCAGTCTCAGATTCCCAAATATTTAAATGCAAAACAAAAGAAAAATAGTGGAATAACCTGCTATAGCAGGTAAAAGTGAAAGGGTCCACCACTGTACCCATTTTTAAGGTGCATATTAGGGGTTCCCATGACTTAAATGCGTCTTATTTTTTTTTTAAGAATATTTCTGGTGAATATCTCTGCAAATAAGAAATATATGGTTACTTTTCCCAAAGCAAATTCAAGCAATAAATTTTTGCCTCTCGTCTTGATAGAAAATTCATTTTCATTCTAAGATTCAAGATTTCATCAGTTTCATTTATTTTAGTCTTGATTATTGAAGAATATATATATTTTCAAATATCATCCTCAGATAATGAGAAGTCTTCCCGAGAAGCATCAAACACTACTGTTCAGTGCAACTATGCCTGTGGAGATCGAAGCATTATCAAAGGTTAGTTTTCCTTTGTGCTTGGCTCCTGAGTTTTTCAAAGTCATTATTCTCCTTTGAGCCATGTTTTAATAATATGAAGTGACTTTTTGTGCGTATAGCAAAATAATTCCAGCATTCATAATTTGCATTCCACAAATCAGCAGCTCTGCTGCTCGATCATAAAAATAGTAGCATGATAGAATCTTGAATTGTAGATGTTAGTTTAATATTTGAAATATCACTGTTTCATTTTAGATATCTTTTCTGCCCATAATTTTCTTCTTATGATAAGATGATATCCCAAAAAAATATCCTTTTAAAATTATTTTTCATCAAGATTTTTCGTTGTAATCAGTTGTTGAAAGATTCTATCTAAGTTCATTGGCCATCTTTTGAATTTTCAGGAGTACTTAGCTAGCCCCGTGCAAGTTAAGGTGGGAAAAGTGAGCAGCCCAACAACTAATGTTTCACAAACTCTTGTGAAGGTTTCTGAAAATGAGAAGGTACATAGAGTAATCTAACAGAAATTATATATTTTTGTTATGAGCTGGGTTAAAATTTATCAATTAGTTTCAAGTTTCCTTGAATATTTGCAGCTATCACCAGTTCTGAAAGATTGTTTTTAAATTTCTGAAGTTCTTGTTTTCATTCCCCTTGTTTCTAGAGCAAGTGGTATTTTGCTGAATGTAGTTGCATGCAAATTTTTAAATACATGACATGTGACAACATGTGCACATAAAAGTAATGATGTGGATAGAAAGCAAGATGGGATTAGAAAAGTTTGAGATAATGGAGAAAAATGAGAGTAATGATGAGTGAAAATTGATATATTATTTAGTTTATTCACAATTGTTTACGCTTTGTTTTTTAAAATATGCATCATTCTTCTCTTGATTCTTTTTTTCTATTTTTAGTTTATCTTTCTCAATCTTTTAGTTTCTGTTCTAAAATCTTGTCACGTTCTTGTAGATTGATCGACTTCTAGATTTGCTTGTAGAGGAGGCATCACAGGCTGAAAAGTGTGGTCATCCATTTCCGTTGACAATTGTGTTTGTTGAGAGAAAGGTAAGCTTTATTCTGTATCCATGCTATGTATGGTATCATATCTACCTTTGGCTCGTCATTTATATGCTTATGTGCAAGAAATCAAAAGTGGGTAGTTTGATATGGAGTCTGATAGAAAGAAAGAACGAGATATAGGCTAGCTGATACAAAATATCGGAAACAGGGCCATGGTTTGGAAGGTATACCATAGCAGGCGCAACAACAACAAATAGAAGTGCTGAGATGGCAGGTGAGAGACGGAATGGCATATCATTAGGTAGTTATAAGGGAGTGTATCATGATAGTATTCTGTTTTAGAGAGAGGTACACCAAGGGTATTATTTGTGAGGGAAACCGTTTAGGCCTTGGCTGGTAGAGTTTTCTATCAGAGTTACCTTTTCTTTTAGGGAAATGCCAAAGAGTGCCCTTAGGGCATTGGTTAAGAGGATAAAAATAGAAATATTGCATTGGACAATGATGAATTTAATTTTTTTAAAGTTAAAATATTTTTGAATCCAATGCAAAACTACTACTTTTGGTTTCCTTAACAAGTGTCCTAAGGGCACTTGTTAGCATAACGTTTCTTTTATTGTATTTCTCTGTTTCCATCCATATTATACCAGGCTATTATGCTATTTTTGTGTTCTGAACGCACCAGGGTCAAAGTTGAAGACCTTATAATTTTTATGAAAAAAGTATTTGAGTAGCCTGTCGGAGAATTGATATTTTTCATGCTTTCTTTTTTCCTAAGGGCACTTGTTAGCATAACGTTTTCTTTTATTGTATTTCTCTGTTTCCATCCATATTATACCAGGCTATTATGCTATTTTTGTGTTCTGAACGCACCAGGGTCAAAGTTGAAGACCTTATAATTTTTATGAAAAAAGTATTTGAGTAG
>Ga0228710_1001159_pt1 | contig 38440 bp, 19 predicted proteins | sample MedpolnodulmetaG_FD_177995 | JGI IMG/M metagenome (GOLD analysis project Ga0228710, IMG submission 177995) | Root nodule microbial communities from Medicago polymorpha collected in Santa Monica, California, United States - pink nodules | ecosystem: Host-associated > Plants > Roots > Nodule...
GTTGAATTGTGACCATTTTAAAATTATTTCTGAAACTTTAAATTATGTTTTATATACTCAAGAAAATTCTTGGTTAATATTAGTTCAACAGATAAATAATCAATTGATGTATATAAAGGACTAAAATGTTTTTGAGAGAGATAACATAAGCAGAATGATAAAAATGATATCAAGTTGAATTATAAAGTTAATTTAGCAAGGACCAGAGTGTTCTGGAGAAATATAAAGACAGAATGATAAAACAATATTATAGACTGAATTTAAACTTTAGTTAAATATTATGCAGTCGTTTTATCTTGGACCAAAATGTTCTGGAGGCAGTTTAAATAATTGATAAAGTACGAATTAATTTAGGACCAGAGAACTTTGGATTAATATGGTTGAGATTAATTAGGACCATAATGTTCTGGAGATAAAATAGAGAGTGTGATCGTGTGTGTGTATTGTGTAAAAAATAAAGGAGAGAGAGAAGAAAGAATAACATAAGAGAGTTGTCCTGGTTCACCAAAACTGGCTACTTCCAATCTCCATACTTCGTGTGAGATTATCCATTATAGTCTTCAGCTAGTAGAAACTTCTAACTGGCACTATAAGGTCTTGATCACACCAGATCAGTCTGTTACACCTTGTATTATTAACCTCAGCAGGCTTCTCACTTCTTTCTCAATGTATTAAGCCCAATAGACTTGAGATCTAGTTTACACTTTGTAGGATGATGATTTGGATCGTGATGTCTCAAACAAAAGAGACTTTTACAAACACAAACTCAAAAAGTTATCTCAAACAAAAGAGATAAAGAAAAATAAATATAGTGAAAGATTATAGAGTTTGCTTTGTGATTGTTGAAAGATTGATGAAGAGATTGATAGCTTTTTACTTTGAGAAAGATAGATGCTTTGTATTTCAAACTCTTGCTTTTAGACTTCAAAGCCTTTCTCTATTTACAGAAGTGAGATGCTTGCTGCCCACTCTTTAAAGCCAGCTGGCCTTGCTTTAATTTGAATCTCATTTGCGCTCCAAAACATCTTCTTGAGAGAAACCATGAGAACTTGCACTACCAAATTGATCTTGCTTTATCCTGATTGATCTTGAAAAAATTCAACATGTGCAAGAAGGAAAAGTCACACGCTTTGCAAGATGTGAGTGTTTGCCTTGCATTGTACAGCTCATGAGAAGTGACTTGAGTGATGTCATGCCATGATCTCTTGATTATGTCACTTAGATACTTTAAGAAAATGGATCTTTTCCTTTAATGTGTCGAAACATTCTTTAAGGCCCATTTATTTGTCCAAATCAATTCATGAGATTTTCCTTAAAATGGTGAAACAATATTAACTTCTTGATCTTCATGATTTATTGCCTTTAAATAAAATGTCCAAACTTGTCCTTTTGCGTGACTTGCCTATGGACTTGCTTATGATAGAGGATTGATCTTAAGAGCTTTCTTAGATGAAACAATTCTCACAAAAATCATTAGTAATAACAAGATGAATTATTTTAAAGATGTTTGTAATCCTTAAAACATTTAAAAGAGATTTTGTTTCACCAAATGGTCCTGCCGCTTTCAAATCGAACAAAATCGTCACTAAACTATCATGTTTCTTGCAGTTTTAGTCCTACCTCCTATTTTCACCTCAAAAAACGCACAGATGGCAAATGAACGCCTATGTGGCTTTGCCAATCTGTAAAATGTCATTTACATGTCATTAAAATAGATTTTTTGAATTTCAAAGTACAATTTAATATTTCAAATATTAAAACAAAACAAAAATTAAAAGAAAGAGGAAATTTAATTTGAAATAAAGCCATAAACCCTAATTCCCAAATTGGGTTTCAATCCATTTAGAAATCATCTTCTTCTTCAATTCCTTCTTCCTCATCGTTTTCTCCTTCCTTGTTTTCGCTACTTTTTGGCGTCTTCCTCCTCGTTTTCTTCTTCAATTTACTCCAATTTTTCTTCTTCTCTCGAAATCGAAAATGTCACAATATTCCATTTTTTCCTAATCAAGTAGATGGAAGCAACGAAGAAAAACATAATTTGATTTGGGAATTTAGGGAAACTAGGGTTTCTACTTTGTTTCCCACTTATATATTTTCAAATTTTAATTCATTTGTAATTTCTGAAAATGATAAAATGTTTTTCCTTATTTATAAAATTAATTTGATGAATTTATAAATTATCCAAATATGCATTGCCACATAGGCGTTCTTTTGGCCACGTCAGTTAAAATTCTGACACATCAGCGTTTTTGGAGGTGAAAACAAGGGGTATGACTAAAACTGCAAAAAACATGATAGTTTCGGGGATGATTTTGTTCGATTTGAAAGAGGCATGACCATTTTTGTGAGCTGATAAAACTGCGAGGACCAAAAGTGCAATTAAACCATAATTTCAATACAAAATAAATGCGTGATGTAATGATCTGATCATTTCTATAAACAAAATTAGCCAAGAATAGACAATAGAACATCTAGTCTTCATTATTTAAAGGGGTATGAGTAGTTTATATCGAGTAAATAATATATTAAACATTTTTATCTATCCAATATAAAACTTATAATATTGTCACACCTTTTTGTTGGCTTCACTTATCTATCAACATTTGATAGTGACTGTACTTGCTAAAAGTACAATAATCGTAATTACAGTTGTATTTTATTGGTCATGTCCATAGAAGGCTCTCAAGGGTCGTATTTATAACCCTCTATGAGTCTGATTTATGGTTACTTATGCAGTAAGTAATAGGGATATTTATGTAGTTTGGCCGAGCTCTAGAGGCTTCTAGAAGTTGGCTGAGGTGGCGTCCTGGGAAGGACGTGCTTGGGCCTCAGAGCCCTTTTGAAGGGCGCTAAGGTGTCTAAGAGGGTCTAAAAGCCCTTTTGAAGGTCTTATAGGTCCTTAGGAATATATTGACGGTCCAGTGATCCTTGATCTAACCTATAAATTTTTCTTTATGTAACCAAACTATTCAGCATGCTTACTGCTTTATGCGCAAACGGACTGGCTGCCTCGGTCGTACCCTTCGTCGAACGGGGCTCTGATACCAGAGTTGGCTGTTGGGTCATGGGGGGAGCTTGGGGGTCCGTCCACATCGAGGTTAGAACAACCACACAAGCAAGAGAGACACCACACTCTTACCCAAAACCTTAAGGCAATGAATTTATGGACCCTCTTACTTATAAGGTGTTCAACCTTTACTCTTTTATTCGATGTGGAACATATAACTCACACTTATACACAACAATAGAAAATACTAATTGTTAGGACATAACCACAAGAAGTGCCAAATTTTTTATCTAGCGAATACGAGATTTCTAATAATATGTGTATATCATTTTTTTTTCTTCTTGATAACATGTGCAATACATATAAGACCATCGATTAAGATTTCGAAATTAGTTAAGGACGTGGAGGTTGCTTTGGCAAGAGCACAGACTATCATCTCAGTGACCTGTCTTTAATGAACTCAAAGTGGTAATTTGTAGAAAGGAAGTTAATAAACGTCTACGATCATTAAAATTTGCTACAAATGCCATGAAATTATTCTTATTACTATGAAAACTTCCAATGACTCTTTTTGAGTCTGGCACAAAATCCACATGACCCAACTAAAGATCATGCACATGTAAGAACCATAATTAAACCTTAGACCTTCAAATCAATCATGTTAATCATAAAAAATAATATATCAATATGAAGAAGCATACTTGAATTCATTATGATCAAGTAGCATTGTGGTTTGACATTCTAAATCAACACACAATCTCTTTGTGAAAACCTTTTAGTCATTCTCTGTTTCTTTGAGATGATGAGATGTCAGCAAAAACGACTATCAAAAAGGTGTGTGTCATAGCGACCATTTCATCCTTATTTATAAACACGGTATTAAGTTCAACTATTCACATTTCTATTCCAACCTACTACAAAAATAGAACTATCCTTAAGTCTTCATTCGTATAAGAGCCACAACCTATCATATGCACAAAAAATCACTTTAACCAAATCTTACTTAACAACTTTTAATTGAGCTAAACTTAAATGGCAAACTACAACATATAATTATTCAGATATATAAGTTTAATGTTGGATTAATGATTCAACAACTCTTATTAAAGAGCAGAAATATGATCAATAGCTTCTCCAATGTTAACAACACACATGAAAGAAAACCATTCAATCTTGACCAAAACAAAGGGATCTTAATCATCTCGAATGAATATACCAATATATATCCCAAAAGAAGGACCACTTTATTTTACTCTTGTCCTCTTTAAAAAAATCAATTTCATTTTATGTTGCTATGCTGAAAGTATAGACTTTATCTTTCTTTCACTTACAAAATAAAGAAGTTCTTTTTTGTGTTTGACGTTGAAATTTAAACATGTTTTAAAGTCAACCTAACTATAACAAGCCAATGGCATTTGAACCATCTTATGTGATTGTCTAAAACCCAAGTGATGCTTTCATCCACAATCAATCTGTCTCATATGGACTATTATTGTATTTGTTTATTTCTTGGTACCTTCGGGTCAGGCATGCATGACCAATTGTAGTAATGCCCCGTCTTACAAGTAAAACCAATTAAATTTTCATCCCTATCGGTGATCACACACCCATCCCTCAAAAAGAAAAAGGAATTAACCAAAACAATGGCAAAGCTAAACGTCGTAGCAGCACTTGTTACTTCAATCAAATTTAAGATTTATAATATTAATTAGTATTAGTTTTACAGGTAGTATTCTCCTTTTTTTTACAAAAATAAAATTAAGCAAATTCATTAATACAAATTCATAATGCATGTCAGTGGTGTTAGATTAGGTCGGAGGCAAGAACCCATCTTCTAACTTGTGTGTTCTATAAGTTCATTGATGGAGATTTTTCATTGCATTGAAAACTTTGTACCAATAATACCGTACCTCTAAACTTATAAATTATATTTAAAAAAAAAATAAAAATAGTAAACATAGAAAATAAAATTGAATCAGTTTATATATATTAATGATGATTTAAGTCTCTGTAATTTCTAACGTTTTTTTGTTTGTTTTAATCCTTGTAAATTTTTGTTTAGATTTTATTTGATTAAATTAAAAAGTTATTGTTTCTAGTAGTCGCTTACATCATACATGACTGAACAAAATCATACCATATGACCTAATAAGCTCAAAGTAAAAAAGTTGTTTTATAGTTTTTTTCTTAGACCACTAAGTAAAAGGTTAAATATGTGAATGAATCTCTAATGCAACTTGTATGAGTGAATTATGAATACGGTGCGTTTAGGAGTTTGTATGAAATACCGCGCGTTTATAAGAATTTGTAAAACGGTTTTGTTTCCCTCCAAAATAAAACCTAACCCACCCTCTTCTTCTCTCCAACAACTTTTTCTCTCAGAAAATTCATCATCATCATCAAGAAAATGGTAGCTTCATCCATAACCGTTTCCATACAATTTCTATTACTCTTATTTTTCACCACAATTTTCTTTCCCTCTTCCTTCGCTTCTCAACAACAAGATAAGCCACCAAGTTACCTAAAAATGGTTGCAAACGCAAGCGAGTTTCCCTTAGAAGATTACTACGATTACATAATCGTCGGTGGCGGAACTGCCGGTTGTCCATTAGCCGCCACACTCTCCCAATCCCACCGCGTTCTCATCCTCGAACGCGGCGGAGTCATCCATGGAAAACTCAACCTAATGAGCCAAGAAGGTTTCTTGAACACACTCTTGAGCGCTAACGCAAACAACGCCAACAACGAAGATTCACCGGCGCAGTCCTTCGTTTCTGAAGACGGTGTTCTCAACGCTCGCGGCCGTGTTCTTGGTGGTAGTAGTGCGATCAACGCAGGGTTCTATAGTCGTGCTGATCGTGAATTCTTTACGAAATCTGGTCTTAATTGGGATTTGAAACTTGTGAATGAATCGTATGAATGGGTTGAACGTGAAATTGTGTTTCGTCCTGATTTGAAAACGTGGCAATCTGCTGTTCGTGATGGTCTTCTTGAAGCTGGTGTTGCTCCTTATAACGGTTTCACCTTGGATCATGCTAGTGGTACCAAAATTGGTGGATCCACCTTCGATTCACAAGGTAAACGACTATTTTTTTTTTATTAGCTATGATTCTGTTTTGCTGTTCTACATGTATAGGATTAAATTTTGCGTTTTGATTTGGTATTACATAGGGTAATCATTGTTGAAGTTCAATTTGGGATTTTTGATGTATAATTTCTCATAAGTAAGGCAAACCCTAGCTGTTGATCGATTAGATTAGGACCTGTTTGGTTAAACAACTTATTTGCAGCATATAGCATAAGAGCTTATCAATAAGTGCTTATCTATAAGTATGCATAGGTTATTATTATAGCAAAAGATAAAATAACGTTAAATTGTTTTTGTATATGTTATAAGTTGTTTTGGCGTATATAGTTATGTGATTCTGTTTTGGTGTTCCACATGTATAGGATTAAGTTTTGCTTTTTGATCTGGTATTACATTGTTTACTCATTTTGTAATCATTGATGTTCAATTTGTGTTTAGGATTAAGTTTTACTTTTTGATTTGGTATTACATTGTGTGCTCATTTCGATGTTCAATTTGGGTTTTTAATGTATACTTTCTCAAAAATAAAGTAAACCCACAATGTATATTATGTATAAATTGGATGTGTAAAAACTAACAAAATGCTTGGGGGTGGATTTGTAATGATATTTTCTATCCTCTAGCTGTTGATTGATTAGATTAGGGCCTGTTTGGATAAACAACTTATTTGGAGCTTATAGCAGAATGATAAGCACTTATCTATAAGCTTGCGTAAGTTACTTTTATAGCAAAAGCTTATGAAATTTGTCATAAGATATTTTCAAAAGTTCTACCAAATAAGTCAATCCAAGTATGCCAAGTTGATGAATGATAATGCCAAGTTGCTAATGATCAAATTATTCATTCCCTAGTTTCTTACCTTCATGCTCTGTATTTTTGTCCCTTAAATATTTAATTCCACCTGCTTGTATTGTAATGATATGAATTTCTTATTTAACCGTTTTTATTCAAACTATGGTGAGTTCTGGGGAAGAAAGTCATTCTCTGTTCAAATGTATTGATTAAGAGATTAGGGTTGGACTTATGGTAGCCTTGCTAATATTTAATTCTACCTGCACTTTTTGTTTTTTTTAACTACACTTAGTTTCTACGGTTGTTCAACTGTGACTAATCTCTGAATTTTCAGGTAAACGACATAGTTCTGCAGATCTTCTACGATATGCACGACATTCCAATCTCAGAATTGCCGTTTACGCTAGTGTGGAAAGACTCCTTCTAGCATCTTCTTCGTCTTCTTATGCACCAAATTCTGCAACAAGTTCTTCTGTTATTGGTGTTCTTTATCGTGATCAAAATGGTAGATATCATCACGCGATTTTGAAAGATTTTGGTGAAGTGATTCTTTCCGCAGGTGCAATTGGAAGTCCACAGCTTCTTCTTCTCAGTGGAATTGGGCCTAGACCTTATCTTTCTTCATGGGGAATTCCAGTGGCACATCACTTACCTTACGTAGGTCATTTTCTATATGATAATCCACGTAATGGAATCACGATTCTGCCTTCAGTTCCACTAGAACATTCGCTTATACAAGTTGTAGGAATAACGAATTCAGGTGCTTATATAGAAGCTGCTTCTAATGTTGTTCCATTTTTGTCACCGCCGCAAACTGCTTTCATCCGTTCGAGTGCTTCTCCACTTTATCTGACAGTTGGAACACTGATTTCGAAGATTTCAGGACCGGTTTCTGCTGGTTTTCTACGATTGGCTTCGACTGATGTTAGGTTTAATCCTATTGTTAGGTTTAATTACTTTAGCAATGGTGTTGATGTTGATAAATGTGTTAATGGGACCAGGAAATTAGGGGATGTACTTCGGAGCAGAGCTATGAATGATTTTAAGTTTAGGAATTGGTTAGGTGTGAGGGATTTTAGGTTTATTGGACCAGCTTTGCCCAATGATCAAACGGATTATGCTGAAATGGCTGATTTTTGTAGAAGGACTGTTAGTACTATATGGCATTATCATGGTGGATGTGTTGTTGGTAGGGTTGTTAATCGTCATCTTAAGGTCATTGGAATTGATTCTCTTAGAATTGTGGATGGTTCTGTTTTTAATGTTTCACCTGGAACTAATCCTCAGGCTACACTAATGATGCTTGGAAGGTGAGTCTTTTAGTTTCTTTTATGTGTATTGATCAATTCAGTTTTGGTAGCTATATGAATTGGTGTTTGATTAATGTGGAATGAATGATTATTAATCATGTTTTGTGATTCTATTTTGGCAGGTATTTTGGGGTGAAGATTATCAGAGAAAGGGAAGGGAAGGGTATAAAGGATTTGTGACCCTGTTTCTGTTCTGGTGTTCAACATGTGTAGGATTAAGTTTTTCTTTTTGATTTGGTATTAGAGTGTGTGATGTGTAATCACTGTTGATGCTCAATTTAGATTTTTGATGTATACTCAAAAGCAAAATGAACACACACGGTATATACTATATACTGTATAGATTGGATTTGTAAAAAAAATGCTTAGGGGGGTGGATTTGTAATGATAGTTTCTATACCCTGACTGTTGATTGAATAAATAAATTTTGGATTAGATTCTTAATTTGATGAATAAGAATGCCAAGTTGCCAATGGTCAAAGTATCCATTCCCAAGTTTCTTACCTTCATGCTCTTTCTTTTATGATATGTTTGTATATTAATCAAACATTATAGATCTATTGCAAACTGTTTTTTTTTGTTGGTCTTGTTCAACTGTTTTTATTCAAGCTGTGATGGGTTCCGAGGCAGAAACTCATTATCCGTTCATCTAAGTGCAAACTGTTTGCGTCTGAGAAAGTATTGATCAAGAGATTAGAGTGAAACTTATGGTAGCTGTGCTAATTGAAATGTAGTGTCAGTGTGGAGCTGTAGGGGGCTGGCATAGCAAATTTCTGCATGAAAGAGATATTTTAAGTATTTGGAGATTCATGGTGGGAACTGGGAAGGTTGTTTTACTTATTAAGCATGAGCTAAACGTTTGCATCCATGTGCAGTAGCTAGCAATAGCATCCATATGTTCTAGCAAAGCAACCATCATTGCACTTCATAAACTGAAGACTGAACTTAATAGCTATATTTTTTTTCTGCTTGACTTGATCACATTCACACAAGTTTAGTAGTATTACTGTTATACTACATCTATCACTTAAATCTATCAGTTACAGTTCCAACTAAAATAAATCTGAAAACAATTCAGAACATCACATTCACATTCCACCCATAGAACTTTATTGTCACTGTCGGCAGCAATGGTGCCCTCTTAATACTTCAATCCATCCACTTGGGCGGAAAAAAAGAAAAGGTTATTTAGTGTATTCATCAAACAACAACAAACTCATTTATGTTATGCATAAGTTAACTAACTCACTCATGTATCCACAATCCTTCTCAGTTGATCTTCAAGAAGCACAATAAGCAATTAATGATTAAGAACAGCGGGCCATTGACTGAGACAGAATATTAACAAAGGTAAATGCTAACATAACATAAAACTTAGAGATGTTCAAATAAAAAATGAAACTAATAGCTTTATAGACATTCACACATTTGACAAACATTACACAAAGAAGCTGCCAAACTAATGAGAAACCAATTTGAATGTAAATTTTAATCACACTCCCAACAATCATTCAGTCATATACTCATATTCCGACAAATTGAATGACTAATTTGCATGAAAATATTGAATAGGCATTGGAGTTGGACAATCAACCAATATACACAATGAAGCAGTTAATAGAAATCTTACCATCAGTCCTTAATACACAATCAAGGCCGCTTTGATCAGCAAATCTGCATTAATCAGTTTGGAATATTTCCAGAAATGTATGATCTTTTGTTTTTGGGTTAATTAAGTAAATGGTTCCTATAAATATTCAAATTTTTGCTTTTAATCCCTACAAAATAAAATCACATTTTTTAGTCCCTATAAAATTTTCCATCAACATTTTTAGTCCCTATAAAATTTTTCCATCAACATTTTTGGTCCCCTAACATGCTTAAGGAAAATGTCACAGAGACTAAAAAATGTGATTTTATTTTGTAGGGACTAAAAACAAAACTGTGAATATTTATAGGGACTAAAAACTTAATTAACGCTTTGTTTTTTAATTTAAATGTTTTTAACGATTCAGGATTAATGAATACAAATCAGTTAAATAGATGATATGTAGGGTAAGTAACTGAAAAAATACATTATTCAATGTGATTTTGTCAACAGTAGTCGTACAAATGATGAATTAGATTAGACGTTGTATGTGTCTCACTCGATCCTGTTCCTTAATCCAATAAGGCACGAGTTCAATAAAGACAAGCTCGTACAAAATAAGACCAGGTTGGTCTCAAAACACCAATTAAAAATACATTAACATATTAGTTTTTTTGAAAAAGTAAAATTTATTAGTTTCACCAAAACCATGAATAAGACATGCAAGAAATTGAATTGAGGCATAGCATCCTTACAGTAAGTAAAGAACAAGTGATTTGCACACTCAAATAACAAAGGCATCAAGCAAGAAAAACTATGAATTAGACAGCAAGCAAGCAGAGACCAACTAAAGAAGACATCATTTTTTTCACTACTCAGATAGTAAAATAATCCTAGTCCTCAATCACTAATGTACATGGGGTAACCTAAGGGTCTATCCGGGACCATGTCCTTCCTTCTATGGGATTACAATTTGGGACACTTTTCTTCCTCAATTATTATATTTTACTTTAGTTCATACCCAACTTACCTTGCGGGCCGGATCCATGGGCATCCTCGATTTTGTACCCTCTAAGGCTTTGTTTGCGAGTTGGGTTTTGGAGGGGAGGGGAAGGGAAGGAAATGCTTATGGAGAGGTAAACCCTTGTTTGAGAGTTTTAAAAAAACAGGGAAAAGCTTTGGGGGGTTTTGAAAGGCTTCATTTGTCCAATTTTAAAGTTCCCCCAAATTGGGGGGTTTTGAAGGGTTAAACATACAAATTAACAATTTTGTCCTCATAATAATTCAAAATTTCAATTATAATTTACAAGATAAATTACAAACTATAGCACAATGTATTATTTTAAGAGAAAAAAAAATGGTAAAATTATCACATAAGCCTTCCATCTCTTTTCCTTGTTGGTTTCTTTAACTCCCAAACAAGGGGAAGACTTTCCCTTCTTTCTCCCTTCCCTCCCTTCCCTTCCCTTCCCCTCCCCTCCTTAGCCTTTCCTTTCCTTCCCATCAAAACTCGCAAACAAAGCCTAAGGAAAAGTGAATGAATTGGAGGAGGATTTAGGAGGTAATAATTTCAAAATTAAAAATATACCAATCATAAACATTTCATTCTCAAACAAGATGAAAGATTTCTCCCTATCTCCCTCTCATTCCCTCCTTCAAAGACTTCTCATTCTCTCCCCTCTAAACTCCTAAATTAAGTATTACAATTGGATCAAATTACTCGTTGAATAAAGTTGTGTTTAAAAGAAGATTTGAGGTGAATATAATATTAATTCACGATATTTGGAGATATATTTTAGTAGAATTTTTGTTGATTTAAAGAAGATGATGAAGATTCAAAAGAAGAAGAACATCTTCATCATATTTCTGGATTTTTTTCATTTTTAATAAAAATACATTTTTAAAAATAAAATTATGTATTTTAAAAAAAAGATGTATATGTGCTTTTAAGAGATATAGAGGACCTAAATGGAAAAAAATAAAGATAAAGGACCAAAGTGTTACAAATAAATAAGATAAAGGACCCCTAATGTAATCTTGCCTTAATTATATTTTTTTAAGGATGCCTTAATTATATTTAGGTGTTCAATCTTAATTAATTTACACTTCATGACTGGCTTAGAACAATTACAAATTCACATTAAATTTCTTTCATTTGAATGTCCTTAAATTTATCAGTTACATTCATAAAATTTCTTCTTCCCATTTTGATTGTTCAATTTTGTCATTCCAAGCTGCCGCAGTTTTCGTGAGAATCGTCGTCGTTCGTTTGATTCCAAATATCATGAGAATTGCCGTTATTTCCAGAACCACGTCAGGTATGGTGACTTGATTTTTCTTTTTGGTATGATTTTTCTTGGTTGTGAGGTAGTTAATTATAACAATTGAGTAAGTCATCTGTTGTACTTTGAGGACTGCTAGCAGGTGTTTCTGCTGTGATGTTGTGGGAGTATGTTAGCATTTTTTTCGGTTGCTGCTGGAATGGTTATGTCATGATGCTTTTGTTCTTTTGTTTGGACTTAAAGGATTTGGCTGATAGTGAGGCAGATCTATACGTATTAGTAGATTTTATTAGGTTGATTGCTTAAATAAAAAAATCAAGTCATGATACCTGACGCGGTTCTAGAAACAACGACAATTCTTACTATAATTGAAAACCGCGGCAGTTTGAAACGACAAAATGAACAATCAAAATGGGAAGAAGAATGAAAAAGAAACAAGAATTGATCAATAGGGAAGAATAAAGAAGAAGAAATTTGAATGAAGAAGATATTTTTGTTCTCACGTTCGAGGTTCTGGAATGGAAGAAATTTTATGAATGTAAGTGATAAATTTAAGGGCATCCAAATTAAAGAAATTTGGTGTAAAATTTTATTTGTTATAAGTCTTGTAGGGTAAATCAATTAAGATTGAACATCTTAATATAATTAAATAAAAATTAAAAGTATTAAAAGTTACCTTATGATTAACATTAACTCTTTTATTTGTAGAAAAAATTGACTCATTTATTTGACATTTAACGTTTCCTATATATATTTGACCCTAAACAAGAGAGGGTAACCTAGACCCCACCCTAACTTATCTATCTTGTGCTCATGCGCGAAAGTCAATATAAACAAAAGTACAAGGAATTGTGAGTAGCTTAATTAGGAAATTATGGTTTAAGGATTAAATCTCCTTCAAGTAGAGCAGTGTAGCAAACAAGGGATCATATGTTCCAACACTATTACGCTTTGAAAGTCTTTGCAATCAAATTGTGACCGCAAGACAATCTCCGTCATCGCATCTTTTATAATAATTTTTATTTAATAATAATTATTGAACTATAAATTCATACCATATGATATCAATATCGAAAGGTTTTCCTACTACTTACTCACATTTGATGTGGTTGGCTATAAATATGAATAGAGTTATAATTATAATTAAAATGTTAACGAGTGTTTTAAAGACGTTTGTTAAATATTTAAAAAATAATTAGTTTATAAGTCATAACTCAACTAATAAATGCTGAAATTGTTAGATAGAACACCATTACTTAGGGTTCATATCCGATATCTTCCATTCGTGTGTGAGTTTTCAAATGACTATTATGATATCTCCATAAGAAGATATTGTAATAAGTGTAGATGGCATATCCAAATCGACTTGTATAGCAGTCCAACTGACCGATCGATGAAGGAGATCACAAAGATAGCTCTTTGCTATTCTTAAGAAGAAAGTTATACTAAAGGACAAGTTGGTGTTTGTGATTGTGATAGTGAGTGCTAACATTCGCGGTTGTTTCCACTTGATCCCAAGATCAAATCAAAGCATTTATATTTTAGTGAAACATGGCACAAAGATGCTAATAATTGCATTGTGAATCTTTCGTACCAATAGCTCACATGGCCAAAACTATAATAAAGGTATAAATAAATTATCTATTATGATCTTACCAATCACCAACCCCACCTCTCCCAACAGTAAAGGACGTGAGAATCTATTACAAGTATATAAAAATGATTTTGTCTAATGTATACAAATAAATTAACTTTATGTCATGCATAAGTTTAATTTTTTATCGTTAAATTAATAAATCTCATCACATTATATTTGATACAATAATAAAACTTATTAATGTAACAATAATATTTTTGCGTGACGTTAAACTTGTATCATTTGTGCACTATGTAGACTATTTTTTTTTTTAAGGAATATAGACTAAGCTTATAAAAGTACCTTTGAAGATATTTTTTTAAGATGTGAGGTACATTGGTGGTCCTACCATCGACTTTAGTTTCCTTCTTTTTTATTGCGCACTTCAAAAATGTTTGGGCAAATTATAAAACATGATTCTTAGCAGCCTAAATATAAAACTTGAAAAAACAACAATCAATCATAATGCAATATGATAATAATGTTGAATAATGACTGTGGGTAGATGTAGATGCGTTTTCAAAAGACAATGACATAGCCAATAAATGAGATGATTTTACTCCATTGGTTTGTGGAATCTAATCTACCACAATTTTTCAATGAGAGGAACTTATAATATAGGAACTCCTCCTAAATAGGTGACTGCTACAAAATAATAACGAGTGGAGTACCATGTTTGTAGAGCCAATTCAGAAGCTTTTACACTTTTAATGGAGTATCTAAAAAATCGTATGAACTTTGCTTTAATATTCTATTTTCTTTTGCCACATCTCTAACACTGTCAAAATCTAGTAAATCAAAACCATTGGATGAAGATCTTTAAACTTGGCAAATAAAATTCGAATGGTAAATAAAAATGTTAGTCACTCCTTAAAAAAAATGTTGGTAACTATTAACTATGGTAAGTCATTCTATTTTTTTTTTGTTGCAAAGAGGGCTTAAAGCCGAGTTAGTCATTATATCTTGATCACACTAGTACTAGTTCTTAAACTTTGGATTTGATAAAACTCAACAATAAAAAATTGATATTTCGTGCAAATAAAAATAATACAAAATTGATATTTAACTTGAGAGACATCTCTCACTTATGAAAATAATCGTAAGAATTGTATTTTCTTCAATTATTCATAGATTTTCATATCATCTTAAAATTTGAAAGGGTCTAATTCAACTCTATAAAACTCACTTATAAGTTGAGAGATTGATCTAGCTCATTTATATATATAAATACATTTTCACCTTTTCTAAAAAATAAATACATTTTCCCCATATCTCATCCAATATAAAACTTTTGATGGTATTTCTATATATTTTTATCCTCCTCTTGTATATATGATGCATTTGGTCTATATTATAGACAAAATACATCAGTTATTCAATAAACTTAATAAATGTTTTTTTTATTTTTTCTCTTATAATAATGATAAGATGATGTATTCTCTGACATCAAGTATACAACAAAAGTCAAATATATATATGTAAGATTAGTCTAAATATATTTTGTTGTTTCAATATTTTTATTGGAGGAAGAAAATGAATGGTTATTCAAATTTCCACAAAAACAAATACTAATTTAAATTTAATTGTTATAGTTAGTTATTCAACACAAATAGCATGAGTAAAATCCTCCACCAACCAGCAAAACTTCAAGGTGGAGAAAAATCTCCCATTTGCCGCACATCAAGTCCTTAATTATTATTGGTTTCTGTTATATATAGGAAATGCTAAATGAATGAATGCCTCAAATCACTATTCAAAATTTCTATGTAAACAACACCCTTCCCTCTAAACCTTTTCTTCTATAATATTGAAACAGAGCAAATTCATTCATTCTACAACAAAACAAAAAACAGAGCAACTATGTCTTCCTCTTCTTGTACCAAATCAATTCTTCCTTCACCTATCTTCTCTTCTTTATCATCATCTTCTGAAACAAAATCCTCTAATCTCTCATTTCTCAACTCCAACACTTTTGGAACCATACCCAACAACATTAAACTCTCTCATGCTAACTCTCAACAACGTTGTTTTGTGGTCAACAGTGTTTTAAAAACCGTTGACCAAACAACTCAAACCAACAACGTTGTTTCTGTTAACGATGAAAATGAAAAACCAACGATCTTGGTCTCCGAGAAACTCGGAGAAGCAGGACTAGAAGTTTTAAGACAATTAGGACATGTGGAATGTGCTTATGATCTTTCACCAGAAGACCTATGCAAGAAGATCTCAAGCTGTGATGCTTTGATTGTGAGAAGCGGTACCAAAGTTACAAGGCAAGTGTTTGAAGCAGGGAAAGGAAAGTTGAAAGTTGTTGGTAGAGCTGGTGTTGGGATTGATAATGTGGATCTACAAGCTGCTACTGAATTTGGTTGTCTTGTTGTGAATGCTCCTACTGCTAATACTATTGCTGCTGCTGAACATGGGATTGCTCTTCTTGCTGCTATGGCTCGTAACGTTTCTCAGGCTGATGCTTCCCTTAAAGCTGGTATGCTATTTATCTTATATGTTAATTTATAGATCCATGATTCTATGCATTAATTATGCATAGTTTAATAGTATTAGTGGAAAATAGTTTTTTTGAACGACAAATGTTAGTAATTAGTTGTTAGGTTAACTTTTAATTTATACGTATAACATCTTTTATACATTCGAAATTGGAAATCGTGATTGCGTTATGGTCACGTACGTTGTGATCTTTGCTAGATTACTTGCTTGAGATATATCCAAAGTTTTAAATTACAGTTGGGTTGAGATTGTGAGATGATCCTTGCTAGATCTCTTGTTTGAAATATATTTAAGGTTTTAAAAAGTTGTTGCATTTATGATTTTGAGATATTTATGAATTTGAGTAAATTATGAATAGTTATGTACACAAAAAGTACATTTTTAGATGAAGAATTTTACTAATGTTACATAAAAAAAATGCAGTCCTATAATATGTGTGTTTTTACCCTAGTATGAGTATTTGTTAAGGGTTATGAGATCTTGATAATTTTGGCAGGAAAATGGCTAAGAAACAAGTATGTTGGAGTGTCTATGGTTGGGAAAACATTAGCAATAATGGGATTTGGAAAAGTTGGATCTGAAGTGGCAAGGCGTGCAAAAGGATTAGGAATGAATGTGATAGCTCATGACCCTTATGCTCCAGCTGATAGAGCACGTGCTGTTGGTGTGGAATTAGTTTCATTTGATCAAGCAATCACAACCGCTGATTTCATCTCACTTCACATGCCTCTCACTCCAACTACTAACAAAGTCTTCAATGACAACACTTTTGCTAAGATGAAGAAGGGTGTGAGAATCATCAATGTTGCTAGAGGTGGTGTTATTGATGAAGATGCTTTAGTCAAAGCTCTTGATAGTGGAATTGTTGCTCAGGTCACCCCTTTTACTTCGATTTCCTTTTTCAATTAACATGTTCCTTGAATTACTACTATTATACTATCAGAAATCTAGCAATGTTCAACTGGTTTCGAATTCGCTATTACTATCACTACTAACATTTTGGTCACGACATGTTCATTGAATTACTTTTACTATTTTGGAAATCGCAATTGCATAGTGGTCACGTCGTGTTCAAATCTACAAGTAGTTGAAGCACATGAAGTCGTGATTAACAATGTTCAAATTTGAAATTAATGAGTTATCTAATCTTAATGTCGTTGTTAACCATTCACTGAATTGTGTTGATCACATATGTGAATAGCGTTAACCATTCAAATGACATTTCTATTTTGTTTGAATGTGGAGCAGGCAGCTCTTGATGTGTTCACTGAGGAGCCACCAGCCAAAGACAGTAAGTTAGTGCAACATGAGAATGTGATTGCTACTCCGCATCTAGGAGCCAGCACCAAAGAAGCACAGGTTTGTTTTTCTTTAATATCCTACTTCCATTTTTCTTTCTTCCCTTTTAACTCGCATCATTTTCTGACCACGTTGTTTTTCTTACCAATTTTGACTTAATAGGAGGGTGTGGCTATTGAAATAGCTGAGGCTGTTGTTGGTGCATTGAATGGTGAACTTTCAGCAACTGCTGTCAATGCTCCTATGGTTGCTCCTGAGGTAAAAAAACAACCACATTGTGACATTAGTATGCTTTTCTCGAACAAAGACCATAGTCAGCCTCCACGGAAATTAAACTATGCTTTGGACGAAATTCTATTGCTTAGTATTGTTATTTTTAATTCAAAATTGAATTAGAACTAGTTTAGACATAGGTCACATTGGTCATAAAAATCTATGATTTAACTGCATTGTTCCTATTTTGCTTTCATTTTATTTCTGTCATAATTGTTTGCAATTTCACCAGGTATTATCAGAATTGGCTCCATATGTTGTGCTGGCTGAGAAGCTAGGAAGGTTAGCTGTGCAGTTGGTATCCGGAGGAAGTGGAATCCAATCTGTAAAAGTGGTTTACCGATCGGCCAGGGGTCCCGATGACCTAGACACTAGACTTCTTCGAGCCATGATCACAAAAGGCATCATCGAACCAATATCAAACACAATTGTCAACCTTGTAAATGCTGATTACATCGCGAAGCAAAAAGGCCTTCGCATAAGCGAGGAAAGAGTAGTGGTCGATTCATCTCCTGAGCTACCTGTTGAGTCAATCCAGATACAAATATCCAATGTGGAGTCCAAATTCGCGAGTGCTGTATCAGAGACTGGTCAGATAAGCATTGACGGAAAAGTGAAGTACGGTACACCACACCTTACATGTGTGGGATCTTTTGGTGTGGATGTGAGCTTAGAAGGGAATCTGATTTTGTGCAGACAAATTGATCAGCCTGGGATGATTGGTAAAGTCGGAAACATATTAGGCGAGAAAAATGTGAATGTGAGCTTTATGAGCGTTGGAAGAACATCGCGTAGGAAGAAAGCGCTTATGGCTATTGGCGTCGATGAAGAGCCAAATAAGGAAGCTCTTGAGAATATTGGAGCTGTGCCTGCTATTGAGGAGTTTGTGTTTCTCAAGCTTTAAATAGATGATTCATAAATATATGAATTTCATCTTGTGATTGTTAGAAAGTAATACTTAATATATATAGGTATTGATTGGAGAAACGAAGTTAATGAGTCTCTGATTTTAGTAGAAAGCTTGAGGAAAGTGATAGCTTTGTTATGAAGTAATGGATGATAGAGTATAAATAAAACTAGCTGAAAACAAAAGCAGCTAGTAGTGTGTGACCTGTACTAAGTTTTGTATCATGGTTTCAGTTTATGTTTTCTAGCTTTAAATATGTACTAACTATTTGTTGTTTGTCTTTTGTAATTGATGGTTTTGTTTGTGACTTTTGTTCAAAGTTGCAATTATTTGAAAGGAAAAAGGTAGGTAAGAATCATAATGTGATGTACCAACCAAGTGTAATCCATTTGTATTCATCCTTTGATGGTTTATTTACCTATAATCTACTATGTTTAATGAATTTGTCAAACTTTTGTTGTGACTTTCTGTTTTTTTAGTTAAGCATATGTTATCTGTTATGTTAGTAAATTTACGTGTAAATTAATTGCTCATCATAAACAGATAAATTCAGTGTTCCAATCCATTATCTGTCACAGAAAAATTCAATGTTAGTTTGGAACATGAAAAAATGTAAAACAAACAGAATCAAATACCTTTTCAGCTGTTCTTTGGCTAATCAAACCTTAAAGTTTACTTTGTTCTAAATGCATTACGTAGTTCGTGCCGTGCACAAATGAGATTTGGATTTTAGCGACTTCCTGGCTGAAAAATCATGATGACTTTAGTATATTTTATGAGAGAAAAATAAAAGAGAAATAACATAAAATGAGACAGAACAACAGAGATAAACACAAAGTCATGGTAACTTTTCCATCTTAAGTTATCAAATCCAAATAGAAACTAATGGGTTGGTGATTATTAGTTAATTTTTTTTAGGTTTGTAGACAAAGTGGTAAACATCACTGAAACTCACATTTTAATAGACAATAGATAAAGTGGTAAACATCACCGAAACTCATATACATTTTAAGGTATCAGATTCGAACATCAATGAAAGCTTCTAACTTAACAATTTCGGTATTGTCAGTTGAAATAAGTTTTACTGATTTATTGGTTAATTGTTAACGCGGTGATATGTATATTGAATATTTTACTCAACATATATTTTTAAAAAAGAATTAAGACCAATCATTCTTTCACCTCAATATATCTAACTAAATATCTGGGTTGGGTTGTGAAACTGTAGAACTGTAACAATCTAATCTACTATCACATTCTAAAATAGTTTATGAAAATAAATTATTCTAATCAAATCCATTTATTTATTTACACGAATTAAAATGGTATTAAATTGATAATATCGAAGAAGAATTTGGAATATTCAAATAAAAATAGACCAAATTGAAAATTTAATGCTTATTTTCCGATCATATAAGATAATTTTTTTGAAAGAACAATCACATAAATATTGAAATTAACAATTTTAAGTTTTAGTGATGGTTTTTAAATATCAATAATGTGAGTGCGTATTGACGCAACTCTATTATTTTAAGGACGAATTTTCTAGCATGTTTATTTCTACACAATTATGTATATGTATTGAATTTTTTTACAAAATCCTATCTCCTCAAAGTTTAATCAGCGTGATATTATATCATTAGATGTGTACTAATTAAACTATTTTTTAAATCAAGTTTACACAATTACATTACATAAGTTTCTATTTTTTTTATAAGATAATATAAAAATCCTTAAAAAAAAGTGATTAATTGTTGTGGTCGATGACAAAACAAAGAAAGAAGAGAGTGTGCATCTTGAAGTAGTTAGGGTTTGTTTGATTTGATACTCATTGATGGCAGCCAACGGCATCCATCCTTACCACCAACAATGGCCTCCTGCCGCCGCTCCTCCTCCTCCTCAACCCACCGCTATTCCCTCTCCTTCTTCCGAAGAGGTACTCTTCTATTTATTTCAAATTTCAAATCTTAAATCTGTTATTAATTCAATTCAATTCAATTCAATTATGCTTTTTCAGGTTCGAACCATATTTATAACGGGTCTTCCAGAAGATGTTAAAGAGAGAGAACTTCAAAACCTTTGTCGATGGTTACCTGGTTTTGAAGCTTCTCAGTTGAATTTCAAAGCTGAAAAGCCTATGGGTTTTGCTCTTTTCAATTCTCCTCATCAAGCTATTGCTGCTAAAGATATTCTTCAGGATATGCTTTTTGATCCCGAGGCTAAATCTGTTCTTCATACTGAGATGGCCAAGAAAAATCTCTTTGTTAAAAGAGGTCATTCGCATTCAATTCAGTTTTTATTCTATTTCTATGGCACCATCACTTCTCAAATTATGTCATTTTCTCAAATTATGTCTGTATCTCTCATTCAGTTCAATCACACAATAAGTGCTTGTTCGGGGTGGCGCTGATTTAGACTAAATTATGGTATTGGTGATACCGTGATTTGTTGAAACTCCAAGGTGGAGGTTTGTTTAAATCACGGTGGCACAGTGATTCTGCCGAACTTAACTGTTAATTCAAACATGCACTGAGACATTTCATTGTAAATTATATAAGTGTTACTTATTTTGATATTTTTGTAGGAATAGGAGCTGATGCAGTTGCTTTTGATCAAAGTAAACGGTTACGAACAGCTGGGGATTATAATCATACTGGTTATGTAACTCCGTCTCCTTTTCATCCTCCACCACCGCCTGTTTGGGGACCACATGGGTAAACTATCACAAACCTCATCTATATATGTTTGTCTGTGTGTATGATATGATATGTAAAAACAATATTGTCAAATTGTGGCTATAGCGTAGCAGAATTTGAACAAGTCACTATTGTTTCGTGATTTGCTATTTAGTACAAAATGTTGTGAAATAGTTGCTACAAGGGAATTATACCACTATTGTGCAGCGGAATTAGAAAAACCGCTATTTTCTGCGATCCGCAATTGACAACATTGATAAAAAAAATTGTTTGTTCCTCCGTATTATTAACTGAAAGTTTGTTTGCTTTTATGGTCTAGATATATGGCTCCACCACCTCCTCCTCCGTATGATCCATATGCAGGCTATCCTGTTGCACAAGTACCAATGCCTGCTCCTGTGTCTATCGCACCTAGCAGTTATGTTCCAATTCAGGTGAGAATGGCTTTAAACTGTTAATGCTACTTTGGTTTCACTCATCTTCATGTCAATTTTCATATCATTGCACCTTCGTGTGCAATTTTGAGCTCGTGATTTATAAAAGAGAAGGTGGAGTTTTTGAATATTCTGTTAGTTATAAGTTCTGTAATGTTTGCTTGTATATTTTTTATTTTAGTTGAAAAGGGCTTGACATATTCTCTTGTTGGTATAATTATTACCATTTAACTGTTAGAAATTGATCAAGTAACTTATCTACTTACTAATGTGCTCATGAACTGTCCTTGAAGTCCTGAATGGGCACAATGGAGTTCTAAAATTGTATCTCAAAGTGAATATGGGAGGGGAAGCATTTGTCTTTGTTTTGTCGGATGTATTGTTGACTTAATTGCTATATTCTGCTCGGATTTAGAATCATATTTTAGAGATTACGTCTCTATTTTAACTACCAAAGAAGGCAAGATTAAAGCAACTAATACCTCTAAATTGCTGAATGAATGTTTAAATGTAGTATGTACATCCTACTGGAAAAAATATGATGTTTAAAGAGTCAAACAGAAGTATTATTTGGTCGAAGTATATTAATAGTTGGTTTTACCATAGTTATTATCATGCAGTGATGTTTGTTTTACTTTGTTATCTAATAAATGTTTTTTATACTTCCATTAATATTGTTTAACAATGATAGATAGTGAATGCAATGTGTTAACCTTAAATTTTCTGTACAGAACACTAAAGATAACCCTCCTTGCAACACCCTGTTTATTGGAAACTTGGGAGAGAACATTAATGAGGAAGAAGTGAGGGGCCTTTTCAGTGTGTATGTAAAACTATCCTTTGACACAGGCTCTTCTGTTCAGTTTATGTAGCATTTTCTGTGCCGTTTCATATATTGGATTAATCTGTTGAACTTGGCTTTGTAATGCAGACAACCTGGTTTTAAGCAAATGAAGATTATAAGGCAGGAGAGGCATACAGTTTGCTTCATTGAGTTTGAAGTCTGTACACTTTGTTCATATTTGTGCCTTTTATTGTCTGGATCTTTTCTGACTTATGTTTACGCTAATACTTGGTATTCAATAACCTATTGCAGGATGTGAATAGTGCTACGAATGTGCACCACAATCTGCAGGGTGCTGTTATCCCAAGTTCTGGTTCAATTGGCATGCGGATACAATATCCTTTTTTTACTGTAGAGCATCTGAAGCTTTGTTTTCTTGATTTTTTTCTTTCATTCTCTAATTAACGCAGCATCTGGGGTTTATGACTGGGAAATAGTAGAATACATTAGAAGTTTTTGCTTAAATACTTGCACTTATTCCAATTTACCATGTACTTTTCATCACTGATACTGGAACCATGAGTTTCTATCATTTGTTTTTTCAATGGTCTTTCAATGCCAAAATTAAGTATTGGTAAATTCAAGGCTGAAGCTTCATATCTGTTGAATGATGGTTCTTGCTATCATTTCTTATCTCTCGATGCGCATTCAAAAAAACACTCATACTTTGCATTCAATTTGGTATAAAACTGGTTGTGATTTCTCCATTCTGTTGTAGGCAAGGAATTCTTTTGTACTTTTCTTGACTTCTTAGCAGATATTCCAAAAATCCATTTGGAAAAAGAAAAGATGGAACCTACCCTATGGCTGTTCCTGGTGCCAATGGAGCTCCAGTAGCAATGACTTATCAGTAGCTTGAAGGGGATGTACTCTGTTCTTTATGCTTCAACCAATATTACTACATTATAGGATGCATCTTGCAGCTGTTTCATGCATCCATTGATTATCAAGTCATCGCCATTATCATCACTGCTCATGTTAATGAATGCAGTGGCATCATATACATACATTTGGCTATGTTATACTAATCAGACATGCATTTATCGGCAGCATGTGTTGGTTCCCAGATTAGTTTCATAGGTGTTTAGATGGCGTTATCATTTGTAGGAACTGTGCATGTGTCTAAATTTTGTTTGAAATGTGCTTTATGGTCATTAGACTTTTCTGTATACATTGGTATTTAGGGATGCTTATCCAAACAGGCATTGGTATCTGCTTCCAACTTTAGGTTCATGTGTTGTTTATTTGACATGACATTATTGTGATGCTTTCTTTATTTTCATGGCATGGCTTGACATAACATCAATGATCCATCTACCCTTTCCACTCTCATTACCATTGTCATTACACCACATTTTTAGCCTCCTGTTTTTCAAATTTAGTTTCTGTGAACTGGGGGCGTACTTTAGGCGATAAAATATGGTGTTATAATCGGTGATTAGAAAATTAATGTTTGAAATTGGCATAACTATGTAATTAACTATGAAGTTCGTAAAATTCATTTGTTTGATTTTTGAATCACCGAATATAACTTGTACTTTGTCTTCTAAAGTACACTCCCAAGCTTTTTAAACTACATCCACCCCGGCATTCATGACTCCATTTGATCACAACATTAATGTTAAATGCGTTGAAGTTAAAACTATTTAAAGGATTCTCCGGAGTTATATGTTGTCTGATTTATACAGGGTTGCAACATGACAAAGCTTCCTTTCCTAATGGAAGGTCCATTTCTGCTACTACCATATTGTTGCAGGTGATTTTTGTTTGCACTGGTAAGGTAAACTACCATCAAATTTGATTGGAACGTCTGTTGGATATCAAGTGAAGCAGCCATTGAATTATAGGTGCCCTATGACTACGAATTTCTGATAAACCGAAAAATGTTAGTTTTGTGCAAGAATTGGATGTTTATACTGTCAACTTTTGTTTGTGTAGAAGTGACTGGTTGGCAAATTTTAATACACCTAGAGGATGATATAGTCATTGTGGGATCCTCATCCTGCCATCAATTTTATTGGATAGGCAAATGTCATCCTGTTATCAATGATTTTAAACTTATAAAAACTTTTTTCTTTGAACTTTAAATCTCACACCCTTATTGAGTTTTACAGTGGAAATGACATTTTAATATCTAGTTTTGGGCATTAAATGAGGGCCATAAACTGTTATAACTTTTTGAGGGAAATAAACTGTTCTAACTTGTTTTTTAGTAATAAAATTCTTACATTGTATCAGCATAGCTGAGCCAGTGTTGAATTCTTTTTTTTTTTTTTACAAAACAATTGAGAGAGTTATTCTTATATTTAGTCATTTGTTTACAGTGCTTTCCTTGCGGCAATATGCACCTAAATATGCGCCTAGTGTCTGTCAATTGTATTCAAGCCTTTACTGTGTCAATGCAAAATTTTATTCCAATTTAGACTGGGTAATAGTCAAGTGTTTGCCTAAAGTGTGAAAGAAGGTAGGTTTCAATTATTTATTTCTTTGGATTCATTTCCCTTTTTCCCTTTAATCGAAAGGTTTTATGACAAGTTTTTTAAAATAATTTCAACGTCAATTCAATTTAAAGTATAGGCATGCAATACGTCTAAACTATGTCTTGAAAGTGGTCGTATTCTTGCAAATGGTTTTTTTTTCCTTCTAATTTTCCAACATTTTATCTTATATTAGTGAATGGCTATATAACTCAAATTGTCTGAAAAATAACTAACTTTTTGACAACATAAAAAAACAATCAACTTGAGGTAGTTAAACTTATCTTTTAAAACAATCACAGTATATCCATTTGACGAGGACCAATGCCATATAAGTAGTTATATATATAGTTATGTATATTTATCTCCCAAGTCCCAATTGAACTGAACTTGACTTCGTTGAGAAAATAAACCCATATATAGTAGGGCAAATCACACAGACCTTTGAATTTTGTAACCAAGCACTAACCTCCCATAAAAATAAAAATAAAAACCTTTCACCTGAACATTGCTTGTTCATTGTTAACTCCATTTTCACCAACCGTTTGTCCTTTTAGGTTAGAGTAAGTCTTGCTTTGATAAAAATTAACTTATTTGTAAGCACTTATATTTTATTTTCAAACACTTACAATTAAGTTGTTGTTTATCTGAAGATCGCCTAAATATATAAGATGGTTGAACACTCATTAGAAAATGTTGATTGCCAGAACAGGTCAGTGTGAAACGACATTAGAGGCTATTAAAGAAAGTAGCAAAGTTGTAACAATACAACCACCTCAACGCTACTAGCTGTTCCTTTAGAACTAAGGTTTGTGTTGTGTTGGAGAATATGGAGTGGCAGTGTAAAATCAATATTAGATCCTATTAGCCCCTTTTGTGGAAGCATTTTCTTACCCGCAAAGACTTATAAAGTCATTTGTTAGAAACTTTAGTTTGCTGTAATTTTCAGTTACCAGAAACATTCCAATTGCAATTTTATTTTGTAGCAGAATGATGGCAATGCAGTGAGTGGGTAACCAAGTAACGAAACTTTTAATGATTGAAAGTTAGAGAAACAATGCTCATAAAGACATTAGCATATATGATTAAATGATAATGAATGACACAATTGTACTATTATTATTATTAGGGAAATGCTCAATCTCGCGAAAGAGATTATCGCGAGAGGATCACGAACCACATGCTAAGGTAATTTGTCTGTTTTATTTCTATTTTCCAATGACACATGATGTATTGTGGTTCCTCTTTCTTGCTATATCTCTGTTTTCTTCTGTCACACAAGCCCACAACCGCTTCGCCCTTTATTGCCGCAAGTATCAGTACTGATGGAAGAAACTTGGCTTTGGTCCCTTAACTAAAAAAAAGACCGTTTGAATACTTTAAGTTTTTTTTAGTCTCGTTTTAGTCCCTTCTATTAGGTTTCTGTTAGGGTTTTAAAAAAAGTTAACTCCTGGACACGTGTCACCTTGTCATTGGGTCTGAGATTTTTTTCCACTAAAAATTAATATTTTTTTTAAAAATATACATAAATATTTTTATAAAAAAATCCCAAAGCCAATGACAAAGTGACATGTGTCCCAGAGTTAACACGTGTCACCTTGCCATTGGTTCTTGAAATTTTTTTACAAAAAAATAAAATATATATATTAAAAAAAATTGCAAAAAAATAATATATATTTTTTGTAAAAAAAATTCTCAGAGCCAATGACAAGGTGACACGTGTCAACACATAATGTTTTTTATTAAACCTAACGGAAACCTAACAGAAGGGACCAAAACGAGACTAAAAAAAACTTAAATACTCAAACGGTCTTTTTTTAGTTAAGAGACCAAAGCGATTCCGATTAAATACTTAAGGGACCAAAAGAGTATTTAAGCCTAATATAATAATAATTCACAATGACTATAAGTCGAGGGTAAGAATATTAGTCATAACAAAAAACCAAATCAAAATAAGGGAAAGGTTAACAAGTGCCTTTGGGACACACTGTTTAAGGGTCTTAAGTAGTAATTTTTTATTAAAATTTGTGTATTCAATGCTTTGGAAATTGTACTATTTGACTTTTTAAATAAATAGTTTTTTTTTTGAAGAGAGAATATAAATAATTTTTTAATTTGAAATGCTTAAAGAGTACCCCCGATGTACTCGTTAACAAGACCTTTAAAATAAAGGGTTAAATATGTTTTTGGTCCCTATAAATATATCAACTTTTCGTTTTAGTCCCTCTAAAATTTTCCTTCAACTTTTAGTCCTCTAAAACTTTTACATCTTCACTTTTGGTCCCTCTTTTAAAGTAAACTCATATGTAGAATTCATATTTTTGAATAAAAGTTTGCAGAAAATTTATAATATTATAAGAATATCTCTCAAAAAAATTTAGAATTTTTCAACTAAACATGAATTTAATATGAATTTTTATATTTTTGATGGTTAAAAATTCATATTAAATTTATGTTTTGTTAAAAAATTCTAATTTTTTTTGGAAAATATTTTTACAATATTCTACACATTTCTGCACAATTTTATTAAAAAAAAAAATACTAAAATTAACTTAAAAATAGGGACCGAAAGTAGTGATTGAAAATTTTAGAAGACTAAAACAAAAAGTTGGTATATTTACATGGATCAAAAACATATTTAACCCTAAAATAAATCATGGTGGATTTGATATGGTGGGTTCTGCTCGTGATTTTGAATCATTTCATTCCGTTCGCATCAATATTTTCCTTTCTTTCACATGTGAACAAAAATGTGGAAATGTGATTGTTTTACATTTTACCATTTATATTGAACCATATTTTATAGTGAACTCTAAGAATCTTACCTCACCTCACATCTTCATTCCACATCATTCAAGTTAACCCAATTTATTTTAGATAGGAATGCTATCAACACTCGCTTTTCAACACTCTCTCTAAAACTCATTTTTTTATTAAATGAAATCAATATATGTCTCACCACTTTGTGTGAGTTCAATTTTCAAAGTGTAAACTCACAATAATTTAAATCAATAAGAAAGTAAGTATTAGAGAAATTGTTCAAAAGAGAGTGTCGTTAACATTACTCTTATTTCAAATCTTTTTTTTTACATTCTTCAATATGATTTGCACCATAGTCTCCATAACCAACCTAACCGGCCTCAATTTTGGGAGGTTGCTATTATTCACCATTCTTAAGTATTGTAATAAATATTCGAATATATTGATTGTTGTTGAATTGAACCTAATTTCGTGACAATTTTATTTTCAAACGGTTTCTTCCACTTCCTTTTTTTAGAAATTTGTAAGATCACAACACCAATGGATTCTTGTACTTTTTTTTTTAAGATTGAAAAATCATAGTTGCTAAACCCTCTCCATTATCCACTGAGGGGAAGCATCCTTGCTTTAACTAGAGGTTGTCAACCATCAAATTTCCCCCACCACAAGATTGATTGTCTCAAACACTCAGGTCTTGGATGCAATTCTATAAAAGGGGAGGACATAGACACACATACAACAATTGAGAGGTACTCTTGTCTATCTTGTATCATTCTTTGATTCAATCAATAGATAAGGAAATGTTTGCAGTAAATAAATGAGGAATTTCATTTTTATTCAATCAATTTTACTTATTCAAAAACCTTGACCCCTTCATTGTTGCAGACAGTTTTACTTATAGCAACTATCTTTGAGATGATGTATTTCAGTTTAACTCAATAAATTTTACTTTGTTTATTATAATTGGGTGACGTCTAGGGTGAACCATCAACTAAGTGGTTCATGGTGTACCATGAAAAAGAGCCATAAGATTAAGTAGTTCTACCAGATCTTACGGTGTATCACTCACACAATAACCATCTTCTTCTTTCTTCTCCCTTGCTCTTCCCACTCGCTCTCCCAAATCAGTTTCTAACCAAACCCATATTTTTACAACTCAAATATGCTTTGATTAATTTACACAAACATCATTAGATATTGTTAAGATTGAATAAATATGTCTTGCAATTTGCTCCATTTATTTAGGGTCAACAACCAACAATCAAAATCATTGCAAATTTTGTGAAAATTAAATTTGTCTCTGAAATGTTCTCCATGGTTTTTTTTTAATAAAAAGACCAAGCAAAGATTGCTGAGGTTGAGACATGATGTTATAAGGACGGGTGAGGTCTCAATTTTGTTGTTTTTAAATGCCAATAAAAATTAATAAATTAGAAGATGAATTTTGGTGTGAAGTGATGTGAAAATTCTTTGAATTGTTTTTTCAAATAACAATCTTAAAACAAAATGATATCAAACTTAAGTAGAAATAGATCTCTATTGTTAATCTGCACAAGAATGAGTAAAAAAAAAAATAACATTTCAGTTTCACTTTCAAAACTCGTATTCATTCTTCCCCGAATTTGCCAATATCCAATTCCAATTTTTAATTTTGAATAAAAAATTGTCCATAGAAATATTAAACAAAAATAACTCTAGAGGTGGAGATGCAATTGAAGTAGAAATTGAGTAAATCAAACCATGATGTATTAGACAAGAGTGTGAGGATGGGGACAAATTGTTGGCGTAGATACAGAAGTTGAGAGGAGAGAAAGGAAAGGAATTGCAAAGAGACGATAATAGATCCACTGTGGTAGTGACAAATGAGTGTATTTGATTTAATGGTTAAATTTAGTGGTACACCGGTGAGGGACTTAATTGGTCCCTCACCTTAGAATCCACCTTATAATTGACTATTCTTTTATTAAAAATTATCCGGGACAAAATCGTTTAATTCTTTAGGTCACAGGCATGTTGGTGTGTAATGGCCTTAACACTAGCGTTGAGGAAAAATCACAAACTCCCTTTTTAAAAGATGTTTTAATGATAACAAATTTATTAAATATAAGATTATTATGATTATGAAGTGTCTCATTATCTAATCAAGTTTCTTTTAGATTTATTAAGTACATGAAAGTACCTTCTTAAAAAAAAAAGTACATGAAAGTATGATTTCAAACATTGAAATTATCCAAAGAAACGAGGCTTCTTGATCATCAAACATAACCTAAGAAAGACATCATCTCGTTTAGATTCATATCACACATTAGAATCAGATTGACAAAGTCAGAATCATGCATCAGAGTCAAGATCAGAATCTTTTGTAATGCATAACTAATGCAACACTTCAGAATCACACATCAGATTCAAGTTCAAAATCATGCAGAGTTCAGAATAAGGATTTAAATTCATTACATCAAAACTAATGCACCAGGAACTAAATTTTATCAAAAGACTTGAGAATCAAGTTCTCATTAAGACATCATAATGAATTATCTCTCTTTGGACTCAAGTACACATCAAATAGGTTGATGTCAAAGACTCTCAAGTCCACTTGAGAATGAGCAGACGACTATATTTTGGCCTGTCCTCCAAGATCACAAGGCATGCCTTCTATATAAATGACCAATTAATTATTCAGCACTGACCAACCAAGAGTATACATATCAGAAACATATTTCTTCAAAAGCAAAGAAAATACACTCAAGATCTCACACTATATCTTTGCATCAAAATCCATTCTAAGCGTATTTTAGCATCAAACTCACATTCTGCCAAAGTGATATCAGAATCACTTACAAACAGTTATTAGTTTTGTTGTAAGAACTCCTATAATCTGCGTTTGATTGTATAAAAGAATTCAAAGTGTTAGTTGTGTGAAGAGGATGTGTTAAACTTGTGTAAGCCTACCGAGGCATAGAGAACACAATGTAAAGCATCAAAAGTTCAGAAGCATTCTCAAGCACCATCTTGAAAAATCCCACAATCTGCGATGATTAAACTAGCCTACATTGGATGAACCAAGATTTTTTTTGTGTTATATTCTTCTGTCCATACTCTTTAACTTTCAATTAAATAGTACATCACACATCAAATCAGTGATTAAATATGTCAATAGTAATACTTCATAATCATATCTAAATCATTCTCATTTTGAATTTTGTTTTAAAAACATATTTTTGTAAAGTACAATTCAAACTCCTCCTTCTTAAGACCGCTATTTTTCACTTCAACTAGGTGTCCTCTATGTGAATTTTTTTTTCTGACCCTAATACCAAAAAAAAATTCATGTTTGACCCCCTATGAAAATTATTCACCAAAATGACCCACTTTCATTTTTTGGTTTTTTTTTTGTCGTTTTCCTCATTCTCGCCATTTGAAACGGCGGGAATGAGCCCTCTTCCCTGACACTTGTCTGCACCTAACAGGCGAGACAGGTTTGACTTTTTTTTTAATTTTTTTTTCATTACTGCCATTTCAAATGGCGGGACTGAATTTTTAATTTTTTTTGTTTTTTTTTGGATAATTAAAAAACAAATAATAATAAATAAAAAACAAATTAATGATAATGATGATATATTTAATTTATTAATTTAAAACACTAATTAGTTTATTCATAAGAAATAAAAATAAAAACTACTTTCTCCGCGGCAACCATTTACGTCAATGTAAACTATGACCTCCCGTAGCACATAATTTATCTTTTTTATTTCGTACGGGTCGTTGGTCTTGCTCTTCCTCTTCCTCGTGCTCTTCATGTTCCACATCATCGTCAGAAATTTCAACATCATCATTAGTTTCCATAGTGACTTCATTTTGCACTTGTGAAGCTGAGTTGGTCCAGATTTCATTAACGAAGTCATCGTCATTAAACCCTGCTGCCAGACTTTCTATGGTATTAGTTTGTGAATTTGGCCATTGAGGTGTGTAGTTTGTTTGGGGATAATATACAATGTGTGGAGGGGTTGGTAGGTTGAACGAGGAGTATTCTGATTGGTATGGGTAACTAGTTTGTGTGGTGTACTGAGTTGGATTGAAGTCATCAAATGAATAGTTTGATGTTCGGGAGTTTTCTCCATGATGACTTTGTTGAGAATAGCTTGGATATGGGATTGGGGTGTTATGTAAGATTTGGTTTGTGGGTTGTTGCGGTGATTGGTAACTTTGGTTGTGGTTGTAGTTGGTGGATGGGTTAAAGCTTTGGTCAAAGTTAGTGGGTTGAGGTGTCATGAACTGGTTGTAGGATGGAGGTGTATTTGACCAAATATTTTCTTCTGACGCCGTATAGGTTTCTAGCGCTGCAGGATAGTCATGCGACGGTCCCGTGCTTTGCCATAATCCAAACATGCGAAGACTAAAGAAAGGTCGACCCAATAGTACCCGCATAAGGACTGAAATGGACGAGGAGGTGGTAGAGAGGACTCCGACACCGAGACAGTGTGGGTTGTGTCGGCATACCGGTCATATTCGGAGAAATTGTCCGAGTATAATAACTGGTAGTTAATAACGTTATGTATTATTTGTTCAAATAAATTAATATTTATCATGTTTTTTATTTATTATTATTTGTATTTTAATATGTTGTCAAAAAAAACAAAAAAAGAATTAAAAAAATTCAGTCCCGCCATTTGAAATGGCGGTAATGAAAAGAAAAAAATTAAAAAAAAAGGTCAAACCTGTCTCGCCTGTCAGGCGCAGACAAGTGTCAGAAGGGGGCTCATTCCCGCCATTTCAAATGACAGAAATGAAGAAAACGACAAAAAAAAAACCACAAAAAATGAAAGTGGATCAGTTTGGTGAATAATTTTCACAGGGGGTCAAACATGATTTTTTTTTTGGCATTAGGGTCAGAAAAAAAAAAAATTCCCTCCATGTCAACTATCAGAATTCTCAGATAGTAATGTGTCTCTCGAAGTAGATTGCAAAGAAGCGAGGGGGCATTTATACTGACTAGGAGGACTGTGTCCGATCTCCTAACAAAGGTTTATTGGAGGCGCCAGGGTGATGTTCCCCTGTTGTAGATCAAGGAAAATATGCCAAAAAACATGCGATAACGCAGGAACTTCAGAATCATCAAACAACGTGAGTGACAACTTAAAAATAGAGAACACTTTGAAAAAGTATTATTTCAGAATACGAATCAAATAATCGAATCAGCAAGCATTTACAAACGCAAGGCCAAATTTGACGGGACAAAAAATTATTAAATCTACACAAATGCAAGATTATCCCCCATTAAAATGAATAATAAAGACAAAAATGAAGGGGGTGCGAAGGGGTGAGAAAAACAACATGAGAAGCAATTAAGAGACCAATGTTAATGAACGCAATAATCGGCCAGTAATTTCATGATAGATTGGACTGTACTAATTTACAGGGATTTAACTATTCATTACGAACTATTATGAGATCTGACAGATGAAATTGATTGTGCAGAGACAGATGCAGTAGGGCTACTAAGTTCTCTCTCCCCGTTTATTTCCTTTGGTTTTCCACTTAATCTTTCCATAGCATCTTGACATATTTCATTAAACCATTCATCTTCAGGCAGATCACTGCAAACAAAAGATGTATCAGACACTTAAAATGAAAAAAAAATCCATTCAAAGCCACAACTTCCAATGGAAACAACTGCAAACGCAGATAGAATGTCGATGGTGAAACATGGCTAAAACAAAATTGCAAAGCCTACCTATATGGATCCATCCCTGTTGCAGAAAATGCTGACATTGCCTTCCTGATAATTTCATTCACAATTCTTTGCAAATTCCTTGACAAATACCGACCGTTGGAGGCAAAACACACAACAAACTTCATATCCAAATAAAACTGCACAACGTTAAAAAGAAAATTTTATGGCTGTGATGAACTTTGCAGTTCAAAATGTTATTTCAAGTGAAGTTTGCATTTATTGATCTTCCCCATCAGTAAATTCTAAAGAAGCACATGTTCAAAGATTCTAAAGAGCAATACATTCAGTGATGTTGGAACATTTGTCATTTTTAAATATTATAATAAATATAAGGACAAATTTTCTTATAGGTTGTGGAGAATTTTCTGATATGGGTGTTGGAAGAATTTTAATTCCAATGAGTAAATAAATGTGCCCTAATGTGTTTTTGAAAGCACGACCAGAATCCAAAAGGTTAGTATTGATTGACTTCTTTGTCCATGTGCTTGATACAATGAACAAGCTTCTATGTAAAAACAATTTAGCTACAATATAGAATCATTCTGCAATAAAAATATCATGTGCATATCACATGTATTTATCTGGTATAAATAAAAAGATAAATTTAATTAATAAAAATAATTTTAAATGGTAATAAATTAATTGAAATATAAACAAGATGTTTCGAACCTTCAGTTTTGGAAAATTTCAAAGGTTGGTTTAATACAGAGAAAATTACTTTAATACATAGTAAATATCCCATTATAGCTAATGTTAATAGGAAAATTTGAAGTATCAATATCAAGGATGGTTAACTTTCCTTCGATTAAAACATGTAATTGAAGAGGTAAATAACAATTATTTGAAGAGGTAAATAACATTATAGCTAATGTTCAAAATATGTTATGAAGAAACTTAGCTGTGTATGTGGCGTAATGTATTAAGACTAGCTCAATCGTAAGAACGAGAACTCAAGTTTATTATTGGGAATGGATTATAATTACACATGCTATTTGTAACTTATTTCCATGCCTTAAAATTTGGTTTAGTTTGGATACTTTGCATTCTTCGGTTAACTATTTTTAAAACATTTAAATTAGAAAAAGATTTATCATTTAAAACATATTATTATTCTGTTTAAAACACTGGTTGTTAGGAACTTGGATAGGCCGTTGCTTGGATCTCTAAGTGATCCAAGAGTAGCCTTACAAAGATGCGCCCCAAATAAAATTATCCTCTTCAAATTTGCTTATAAAGGAATCAATGTGTCCTATTAGGTATCAGTGTTTCAGCAACCAAAACTAACTGAAAATCGTTTATGAAACCCATGATCAAATTTCAATCGCATACCTGTTGTAGACCAAGAGGACCTAAAGGCCTTGGCCCTTCCTCAATATCATCCCAAAAGCTCTGATCTTCTGAAATCCACAAAATAACAGTTTCTGTAAGTCTCATCAAGAGCAACGTAGCAAATCGTTCCCTCCCTACAAACATATCTGCTGCTATATTGGCCATTCTGTTCAGTTTTATGAAAAGCTCCTGATAATAACATAATAGTCTCGTCAGATCTTGAATAATAGTTGAAGCATAAACAGAAATGGAATTAATTTTAGCAAGAAAAATCGTCGACACTGAGAATAGAAAGAAAAAAAATTAAGCAGACCAACATGTTCCATAAGTTATTAAGATATTCAAAGGCAGAAATCAGTATGAACTCTTCTTGAAATCAAACTAAACCATGGTTAGCATTTATGGCAGTAAATAGGAAGACAGTATCAATCTGTATCAACGACAACAACCAAGCCTGAACCCACTAAGATATAAAAAAGTTGTCTACCTAGGGACATGGGAGGAGCTTCAATGTTTAAACTCTGCATTTTTTTTTTTGGGTGGTGGCTGGGGTTTGAACCTCGGACCTCGCATATATTATGCATTGTCCCTACCAACTGAGCTAAGCTCACGAGGACTTAAACTCTGCATTTTATCAAGGCTATATCCCACTCAATAAAAACCAGGAGATAGATATGCACCCGGCATGTAAAACTCAACAAAAAGCATACATACTAACTTCTCTGATGATTAAAAAAAGTTGACGTGTAACTAGGAAATGAGACGCAATTTATTATTTCCTTCTGTGGACAAAGAGGAACATTTAATCCCAATGAGTAATATTTCTTTTGGTAGATGAATGGTAAGTTACATATTGTCATACTTGGACCACAATTGGGTCAATGAGGGGAGCCCGGGGGAGACCACCCACATCAAGGCTAGAACAAACACTCAAGTGAGAAAGACACCACACTCTTACCTAAAACCTTAAGGCAATAGGTTTATGGGTCCTCTCACTTATACGGTATTTAACCTCCACTTTTTGATCCGATGTGGGACATAATTACTCACACTTGCACACAACAGAGACATTACAAACACTTATGCATAACACTGGAAAAAAGAAAAGCGAAGTGCAAATTCCCTCAATGAAGAACAAACAAGAAGGAAGAAAAATTTGAAAATCTTCAAAATTGATTCACAAGAATGGAAGTGTTAAATTTAAAACCCAGGTTCCATTATACCTGAAAAATCAAAGACGGAATCCATTCAACTTCATCCACATTTCCTTCCATATTTATATACATGTGAGCTGTAAGATGACTATCACCATCCTCTGTAAAAATCAGGCTCAAAGCATGTTGACGACAGAATGAATCTTTCAACCTGTCAACTGAACCCACAAGTCGTCTCCTCCACTCCCGTTGTTCAGGATGACGATTTTGCCTTTCTGTGGTTCTTCTACGGTTATCATCCTTATAGGGATCTTGGTTTAGGGAAGAGAGCTTCATGGCTGCACGTGGAAGTAGTTCATCAGCTAGTAATGAGGCATTAGCTAGCAGTGCAATCTGCTGGGCTTCAGTCTCGGCCATTCGTACAATTTTGTTTCCAGAATCCTCAAAGCTTTCTTCTTCCTCCATTGATTCTGGTAGTGCTTTTATAAGCATGTTTACATAAGAGTTAAATACTTGAAATAACCCTTCCAGAGCTTGTCCTCCCAACTGCATGCTAAGCAGAGGTCCTACATCCTCAAAGAAGTCCTGTATAAGCATACAAAACATCCAGCTTAAAGTAAATTGAATATAAAGAACCACAAACTACATAAGGGAAACATGGAAAATAACTTGATATAAAGTAAACCAATATTAAAATAATGCAGCTGAGTAGCTGTGTGTATTGAAGTGCGAAGACAATTATATATTCAATCTCATTAAGTTAAAGATTAAAATGTTATTAACAGACCTAATAAAAAAATGAAGAAAAAAAAAACAGGAAAAATTGTAGACTAAAGGTGGATATTATTTATAAATGAACTGAAATAAACCATCTGTTTTTTCACACACAATTACAAATTTCTTCACTTAAAGGAGAAAAAAATTCACATTGCAAATCAAGGTAACTATTTTTTTTAATGGCTAATAATAATACACCTAGTTTTAGAACTACTACTCTCACACTGTCCTAACGGCTGCTATATCACTGTTTCTCAAACCAAACATCATTCTATGTCATAAGTCAATATTATGCCAAAACTAAAAGTCTCACCTGAACCATCAAATTGAAACGATGGGCACTACTTGTTAGTTTAAGTTGAAATGCTGTTGTACTACCAGTCTGCCGATTAGCATTAGGAGGATATGTGAGTACCCAATCATCAGCAGCAGCCATAGCAGCAGTACTCTCTTGTATTCGCTTCAAATTCGCATCTAATGCTTGTTCAACACTAGGTCTAAAAAGTTTCAAAAGTACAGGACAGAGAGCTAGACCACGAGCTTCCAATAATGAGCAATGACCCAATGCTATTTGAACACACTCCGCAGCAGCTCTTAAACCTCCTGCAGCTGCTGATGAAGCCAATGCATGCCTTTTCACCAGAAGAGCAAATGCTTCTGTTTGCTTTGTAGCCCACATCACAAGTTCAGAAGAATACGCTGGCTCCTCACCAAAAATAGCCAATGAGTCACTTGCAGCTTGTGCAACTGCAGAAAATACCAGTTGTGCAAGAGCTGCAGTATATGCTCCTCCATATGAGGTGTTTGACGGCCGGAGACTTTGCATGTTATACTGATATCGTTGCAGATGAGCATTGAGTAGCAAGCTGTGAGCATGCGGACCATCCCCAAGTTTTTTAAGGGCTGAAACTGATGTGCGAAGTTCAGCACCACGGGTAGAAGGCTGACAAGCAGCTTCAGCAAGCTGATCAGCTAATTTTTGCCTACGTTCGGTAATAGAACTCTGCAGAGACAGAAGTAAAGATGGGTTGAGAGATTTCATCTCTTTTGCTTCAGAGACTACACGTTCTCCTTCATCAAGAGCGGCCAAAGCTTCTTCTACTCGCCTTTCAGCCAAGAGAACATCCAAAAGATCAGGAAACTCAACTAACCATTTGTCCAGGTCTGATATTTCTTTATGTTCAGAATCCAGTGTACCATTTACAGAAAAACCATCAGAATCGGATATCGATAATGAATCGATGTGAACTCCATCAGCCAAACCATGTATCAAGGTTGCTTGAGTGGATAGTAGGTTTCTGATGGACGACAGCTCACCTTCTAAATCAGATATCTCCTTGGAAGTTCTATGACATTTAAATATTACTCAATTTAAAACATGACCAATGATAAATGACAATTAAGCTAAATAAAATTAAAATGGTTTTGATGTAATATACTACTAATGTGCAAAAAAGAAATTGATCATACATCAGCTTCTTCTGTATAGAAGGATAAATAAAAAGAACATGGTAGAAATACTCCCCCCCCCCCCCCCCCCCCCCCCTCCCC
>Ga0228710_1001162_pt1 | contig 38439 bp, 22 predicted proteins | sample MedpolnodulmetaG_FD_177995 | JGI IMG/M metagenome (GOLD analysis project Ga0228710, IMG submission 177995) | Root nodule microbial communities from Medicago polymorpha collected in Santa Monica, California, United States - pink nodules | ecosystem: Host-associated > Plants > Roots > Nodule...
GAAACAATTGATGAGATAGTGGACAGCGCAAAACGATCACTAGTACAAACTTGGACCCCCAACCATTGAATAAATTCCAATTCATTGTTTCCTTCTACTTCCTTGATTATTGACGTAGAATGCAATTTGAATAAAGAACAATTAGAGAATAGACAAGAGTGGAAAATGAGAAGTTCTCATTAGTATTGAATTACATCTTATAAGTTTCGAATCACTGATGCCCCTCAATCGGAAGTTACATTCCGTTATAAGTAGATAACTAACTAACTAACTTTCCAACGCAACAGCCATAAATCCTAAGCAAATATGATTTTTATGTCTTCAATCCATCTTAATTCTTAATCCCTTCTCCGACCCTGTTTTTTTAATTGCATAGTACGTTCGTTGTCTTATTTATTTTTTTTATACATGTTTTTTGAATTCATCTAACATTGATGCACTTTATTGCACAAGAAGACAAGGTAACTGAAACTGAAAAGTCTTTTTTTTTTGATAATTTAGATGAACTCTAAACATGTTCTGCACATCACTTTATGCACAATATATACTTAATGGTGATTTGTGAGTGGATTTGAGCCAAGTAGTGTTTTTAAGGGGATGAAACACGTGAGTGGATTTTAGAATGCAAACTCATTTATTAAATTAATGTAATTGGTCCACGTGAACTTAGTTCAATTGGTAAAGACAACGCAAGGTTAGGGGTTTGAATCCCGGACACCAAAAAAAAAATTAATGTAATTGATTTTGTTTATATTTCTTTTCCAATTGATTATAAACTCAATCAATTTAATATTTATTGAGAAAAAATTAATTGCTTTAGATATTTTATTATAGTTTTATAATTAATAAAATATGAGACATTTATATTGAATAAAATTTGATTACTTTTGAAGTCTAAGGCAATTATCTTGATGGTTTTATACACTTACCTTGGTTTTGAGGATGCTTATTCAAAAGGGTATAAATCTATGCGTTTTATGAGTACATGAAGAGAAAAAAAACGGCTATTTTTTTTCCTTCCAACCTACCATCTTATTAGGCATCCTTTTTTATTTTTTTCCACCTGAGAATTTTAGTCTATATATTGATGTAATTATATATAATGAACTTTGAGAGTTTTTAGATTATATAATTCTAAAAAGACATTCAGATTATATAATCTGAACAAATGATATTTTCAAGAAGGAAAAAAAAAAGAGGGCGCATGAAAAGAGGGTAGGGTGGAAAAAAAAATAGTAAAAAAAAGTTCTTGGATTGGGTCCAAGAAGCCTATTTTTTAAATAAGACTTGTATAGATAAGAATTGGAGATTTCTTTTTAGGCCCCCTCAAAATGTCTTTGTGCTGAAAACAATCATTTTGAAGTTTCTAACGAATGAATTAAAATTAAAAAATGTCCATTCAAAAGTTATCTCTCAAATTTATTCATAAGTTTGGGAGACATTGAGGGGGTCTAAAATGAACTGCTCTAAGAATTTGTGCAGCACTATTGTAGGACTATCACCAAGAGCAAATATAAATTTAACTCGATTTGTTATTTATATACCGTTAAGAATAGTGATTGTTAAGGAGAACATACACTATGTTAGTTTTAGTTAGTCAATTAGGGATTATTTGGGAGTTAATTACTTAATTAGTTAATGCACTTGATCTCGACCATTAAATTAATAATTCATATTTCATGAGTACGATCGGTGACCATATCATCCCATGTTTTTTCAAATTGTAGCATAACATATCTAAGATATGTTGGATCAAATTCTTTCAGGCTATTGTAATTGGAGCACTCATGTCAAAAACCATATGTTCAACCGTGTGTATGAAGAGGTTTGTTAAGAGTTTCATATTAAATGACATATGATTACATCATATGTTTATAAGTGAGTACAATTCTCACTTTACAAACTAATTTTATAAGGTTGGTATAAACCTAACCAAAAAGTTTATAAAGGGATTTTAAGTTACAAACCAAAACTAACCTAATTCATATCCTTCTAACAATCACTATTCTTAACATATACAAATTGAGAGGATCCTAACCCCAAAAACATATGCAATATACATATTTTATACTATATAGATATAGATAGATAGATGTCAACAATGTCCCCAAAAATATCACCAATATTCATACTTTATCATGGCATATACGCAGGGCGGATCAAGTGTTAGGCATGATGTGGCAGCTGCCACACCAGAATACAGCCCAATTTTTTTTTATTAATATAGTAGACCGAAAAGATAATATATATCACATAATTGGACAGTGTTTCACAAATCAATGCGTAATGCGTGATATATATTCCTTTATCTATAGTCACGTCCACGGTTCAACCTAAGACATAGAGATATAACAAATTTGCTTTAGAAACTTCGCTATAGTGCTTTTTCTATTTAATTTTCGCATTAGTAATATATATATATATATATATCGTATTATAAATCAAATGTATACTAAAAATTTTCTTTTATTATTTTGCCACACCAAACCATCATGTCTAGATCCGCCCCTGCATATACGCCTATTAGACTTTACTTTTGAGTTTTGACACACCATGTCATGCCTTATAAAGCTGGAGATGGTGGTACCTTAGCTCTGATATTTCCCATGCACTGTTATATATCTAGCACAGTGATAAATTTATGTAAATTGTAATATGCATATAGTGGTGGATCATGGACCAATGTATATATATAAAAAAGATGATCTTAAATTAATTATTAACGAGGTTGAACTCCTTTTCAAGCCACGATTCCCATTAGCACTATTGTTAACAGAGTATACCCTCAACTATTATAGGCTGTAAAGAGAGAGCAACAATATAGTGTGATCAAAGATCACTTAATTAGACTGCTTTTCCCATCAAAATTTTCATGTGAAATCTAAGAGAGAAAAACCATCATTCACACGTGTTGATGTCGGATAATGTTACTAGAAAGTCAAGAATGTTGATGACTACAAGGTTGTAAGGGACATATGCCCAAGTGGACTACATAAGACATCATAATCAACCAAACAAAAAAGATAAAGTAAATAGGAAAAAAATTCTCCCACAATGCCTACACATTTTACCTGCTTTTAATTTCTAGGTGTGTTTGTACGCTTCTTCTAATAATCATGATTTTTTTAGTCTTGTCTCAAATCCTATATTCCCCGACATTAATTATTCCTAATATCACTTTTAAACTGTTACTAATCCTCCCTCCTGATTTGCACGTGTGTTGCTTAGTTCACACTGAGGTAATTAGTCTAAAATGCTATCATCATCCTAAATACTTAAATCTCCTATCTAATTCACAGGGAGATTTTTTTTTTTCTTTCTTTTCGTGTCATAACTAAATATATTTGATTTTTATTGTTTAACTTTTATTAATGAAAAGAGGAGAAAACTTTAACATAGCTGTAAAGTTGTTGTCATGTGATTAAAAGGGTCAAGTCCTCGAAACAACTTCTTGTGTAAAAACAAAGGTAAGGTTACATATAATATACCAAATGGTGGGGCTCCCTCCCATTGAATTGTTTTTTTTTTTTTCCTAAACGAAAAGTAAGAAAAGAAGAATAACAATACATTAGATACCGAAAAAAAGAAGGCGTACCATATATATTGGATATCAACATAGTTGTATATGTAAAAGCTTCGAGAAAAAGAGAGATTGACATACCGAGTTTCCTGCTTGAATGTAAAAGCTTCGAGAAAAAGAGAGATTGACATGCCGAGTTGCCTGCTTGATACATTGGACCTCGATACCTTAACCTTAAGTGAGTTTTAGGGAACTACATCACTTTGAAGTCACTCATTTATTTTTTTACTCTAATGGGGCAACACTTAAAAAATTTAAACCCACACTTTGCTCAAAATATTGTTAAGGATTAGTTGCTTCAACAAACTATCGTCTTTCTCCTTCAATAGTAAAACTCGTTAAATACACATTTTTAAAACTTAAAATATTGTTTACTCCTAATTTTTTTTTTCCACTCTTTTACATTTACTCGTTTATTTATCTATTTTCAACGACTTTAGTGGAGGTAGATGCCCATGATAGAGGATCCAAAATAATGCCTTGCTAATTTTAGGGACAAAAATAAATACAATTTTATAAATTAAATTTCACTTTAGTTTTTATCTCCACATTTTCTTTTAGATATGTTTGGTACAGAATTTTGCTCAAAAAAAATGTTTGGTTGAGAAGAAATATAGAAGAGATAGTTAAGGAGGACAAAGTTGGGAGAGAGGGTCACATTCTCTTGTTTGGTACACAAGAGAAATAGAAGAGAGAGATTAAAAACCTCTATACGGGACCCATCTAAATGGAGGGAGAGATTGAATAACTTTTCTTATGAATAATTATTGGTTGACAACCTTTTTTCTATACCACTCATATACACCTCCATGTGGCAGAGATATTTTAGGGATTTCACCTCCATGATTGACAACATTTTCATTGTGTGTGGGGACCATGTGAACACATATCACAATTGTGTGTGGAGGTTCAAAAGATGTATCCTATCTAAAATGGTCTATGTATCACCACTCTTTTCTTATTCCTGTGATACCCTCTGTCAAAAGATGACTAGTAAAAGTTAATCACATTTGAGTTTAACCTTGTGAGATTTCAATAACTTTTTTTAACAAGAAGGGTATTGAAATAGTAAACATTGATGTCTAGTTGGATTGCTTCAGGATTAAGAATAATGTGAATGAAAATAAAAAGGATTAACAATAATGTAAAGTCGATTAAAGTAATGATTATAATGTAAGAAGAAATTTTCAATGCTCGTAAGTTTGGATAAGGATTTGACACGAAATGAACAGCAGCATCATTTTGAGCTGGGGGGATTTTGTTTAATTGAACATGACATTAATAAGTAATCACATCCTAATTAGCCCGCAATTAATAACATCAATAATTGTATCAACATATAATTATTGATGTTTAGGAACATATTTTTCCATTATTTTTGTCTAATCAAAATCCATCAAATGTTTTACTTGGTTAGTACAGATGGGGCTCTTATAGCTAGTAATCACAAGGCTGCATGTGCAGGAGTTTTTAGAGATGAATTTGGTGCGCGGTTAGGTGGTTTTAGCTAGAATTTGGGGGTAGCATTTGAGTGTCTTTGGTTTTGGTGTTTTTGAGTGCCTTTGTCTCTATCTCTCTTCTAACCAATAATTCTTTCTCATCAAAATAATTTATTTTAATCATTCAATCATCACTCTCTTTCATCTAAAATACACTAAGGTCACCCAACACAAAATCATTAAAGTGCCATCGAATTTGGGGTATTGTTCGATGCTCATGTCGGAATTTCGGGGAATATACTCTGCTCTTTGGGCAAAGGATACCGAACACTTTTTCTTGAATCTGATTCGGCTATTGCGGTATCTTTGGTTAATAAGGGGTGTTCCTCGACTCATCCTTGTTTTTCTATTGTCTTCCTCATTAATCGTCTTATGATGAAAGATTGGCAAGTTATAGTTTCTCATATTTATAGTCAGGCAAATCAGGTAGCTGACCGACTTGTGGATTATGCACTTTCAATACCTACGAGTACTTACTATTTAGATCATCCACTGCCGGATTGTGTTAACCTTTTATGACATGATGTAGGCAATGTCTATTTTAATCGTTGTGTTCATCTGTAGTTTGGCCTAACAGCCTCCCTTATATAAGAAAAAAAACTTCAAAAAATCAACGAAGAATTAATGATGGAAACATTCCCAGATTTCATAAGCTAATTGCATGTCAGTGTGCTTCCAGTTTTCTCCCATATGCACGGGTCGCCTGGTGTTGGTTACCGAGTTAAATTGAACTTTTGCAATAACAAGTGTCTCACCATGTTTCAAATATAAACTCCTTATGTTAGCTTCAGTGACAAATATTTATTCTATGTGGGTATAATCAATTATAAGCTTACACTTAAATCTAGAAGATAGTAAAAAAAAAACATTGATGATAATATATACTTCATCCTTTCCAAAATATAAACAAAAATTGATCAACTAAAATTAATGTATTTGGTCTAATATTTGTACCAAATACATAAATAGAGAGATATATAGATAATAAAAAGTTTAGATGAGTTGGACTTCAAGGTCTAACAGAGTCATGGTAGACCTCAATGCTTAGAGAACATTATCTAATGTAATTTCATGCCACCCACCAAAAAGATCCTAACGTTGACAGTTGAAGTTGAACCCACGATCTTGTGTGTGAGTCAACTATTTACTAACTGAGTCAACTATTATATGCTTGTCGTATCTTTAAGTTTTGAGAGATCATCATATGATCATCAAGTGTAAAATCATGACATGTTTCATAAAATCTGGCACAATTGGGGAAGTTCCTAAGGCTTATCCTCTAATTGTTTTTATCTCTAAAAAAAATTATCATCAAAATTTACATGTTTCTCATCATAAAAAAAAATGAGAGATTGTTGAACCAAAGTGTTTTGAATAACAATAACCTTTAATTTCAGTGTGATTGATGATAACAAAGGATGCGAGAATAACTAACACTCTAATACTTGTTTCATGCGTAGAAGATTTGTTTAAAGCACCTACCTTTTGTTTACACTTGAAGAAACCTGAAAAATGTCTGACATTTGACTATTGATCAATAGACGATGAGTGGAGTTCTAACTCTGAAGAGGTTGCACAATCAAGCATCTATTTACAAGATACACTTGCTTAAAGTCATGCATATGGTCAACAAGCTCTGTATCGAGTCACTTGTCTTCTAAAAGTTCATCCTCTAAAGAATAACATATTTAATTCTTGATGAAACCTTCCCTCAACATGGTAAAATTCAAATGAAGAGAGCGATTTGCAAAAGGTAATTGAGGTACAAGGAAATATGCTAAACATGTTATTATTTCGAACGCGAGAGTTCATACATTTATGAAGAAAAAAGTTTTGGTCACGGCTAAGGTAGTATGATCCGTCTTGTCAAAGGCTCAAATATCAATGCCTATATAGTATGTCCTTGAGATATCGGAGAAGTAGAATAGAAAAACATGTTAGAAAGCATTCAACAAGAAAAATCCCAAAACAAAATCACTAACCAAAGCCAAAGCTCATTCAAAATTGTTATCTATAGAACTCAAAAGGAAATCTATAAAGTGCAAATCCTTTCCATACACCTTTAGCTTGATAAATTATCTTTGTATTGAACTAGATTTTTCAAAATCCTCTATGTGAGACTAAATCGTGTTCACAAACATAAATTATGTATTTTAACATTGTCATTACACCTCAGACGACGAACTTGTAGCCATACTTTGGGAAGATAGAGAGACTCAGCTGAGTCAAATCTTCGTAGGTTGAAATCTAAGGTATTTTTGAGTAGACAATGATATACCTTAGTGCTTGTAATCAGTTTTGGTTATAGTGGATTAAGTCATCGAAGGTATTAAGGAAAAATCTATCTGGAAGGGGAGGGCTGGAGGTAGCTGTCAAATTTGGAGTGAACATGTATAGAATCACTTGTTATTTCTTCATTTTTTATTTTTCGTCTTAGTGTGGTGTTTATTTGATTCAGATTGAAAGATTAGATTTGAACAAGTACAGATTCAATCAATGACTTTGTCCTCGTCAACTTTGCAGATCCGGAGACTTGCGTCTTCGAGAGACTTGAATATAGTTATATTTGTAGGCATATATAATATGTCATTTTATGTTATTAACATGAATGTGAATTTGTTCCAAGATTCAGTGGCTGAGCCAAAAAAAATTAGTTAGGGTGGGCCATTAAAAGACTAAAAAAGCTAGGGTACTTTTAAAAAATAAATTGCATAGTTTACTACTGCTATAAATTACAATTTTTATTTTATTTTATAATACCAACTGATAATTGAAGGAATTTTCAGTTGACAAGACAATATAAAAGAGATTTAAAACCCTAAAACATTAGAAGGTCGGTAAACCTCCGCTACCCAACCAAGTATAAGCATGACAAAAATCACATATGTCACTTTTAGAACCACCGAAAACCCAAAGCATTGAAAAATTGTTTAACAACTCGTAAAATAGACCTATGATTTTTAATTTTAAAATTTTCTAGGTGGGCCACTACACATATCAATGGGGATTTAGATCTGTCGAACACTAAAATCGCAACAAAATTGTTTAAAATCTCGCAAAATAGACATACGAACGTTAATTTTTTAATTTTTTCGGGTGGGCCACACCCACGAAGGGCTTTGCAACTGCCTAGATCATCCTAGTTTTGTAAAAAAAACTCATTTTTAAAGCTCTAACGATTATTTATAAAAAAATTATAGGTTCGACTTTATTTTTTACTGGTTTTATATGTTGTGATAATTTTTTTTACCTATTTTATATTTTTTATAGAAAAGTTAATTTATATTATAAATATGTCTAGTTAACTTTTTTTTGACTGATTTTATGATTTCTTATATAAATTTGTTTGACTGGTTTTATGTCCTTTTATAGAAAGATATGTCTCTATAACTTTTTTGATTTGCTTTGTGTTGTGTTATTGACAAGTTTAATTATTTAGATATGTCTCTTAAATTTATTTATAGAAATGTTTTCTTTGACAGGTTTTATGTTTTGTTATTGTAAAAATCATTTGTAATGATATGCCTATTGAAATATAGATCTCCTCTTCTTCTTTATATATACTTTTTGGAGAAGGCTAACCATTACCCTTGATACATTGGATAACGGGATAAAAATAAGAATATAGTATTGAAAAATAGTGAAAAATGATAAATTTAACTTTTTAAAAGTCAAAATATTATTGAAATCAATGCAAACATGCTACTTTTGACTTCCTTGATATAGATTATATAATATATAACTTTTTGACTGATTTTATGTTTTGTTATAGAAACTTGATTTTTTAGAGGTTATAGAATTTTTTTATTGACTTATGTTATGCTTTTAACATAGAAACATTATTTATAAAGCTATGATTGTTTCTTTGATTATTTTTTTTTCTTCTATCTATAAATGAAATGACAAACATCTTCTAAAATCTATCCATATCAAAACAGTCACTTGGACTAGATCTTATAATCTTTTGACTGGTTTTATTATAGTATACATGCTTATAATCAATATGTTTTTCCAAATATAGATATGTATCTTAAAAACAAAAAATACTTTTTCATAAAACAAAGTCTTATATAATCTTCTGACTGGTTTTATTATAGTATACATGCTTATAATCAATATGTTTTTCCAAATATAGATATTTATCTTTAAAACAAACAAGACTTTTTCATAAAACAAAGGAGGAGGAGAAAATAAAAGAGAAACTTTCACATTCCCTTACAAATCTTATATAAAAAGACACAATGATAAAAGAAAAAGTATTCTAGAGATAGAGTGAAAAAAAGAAGAGTGACAGATTCCAAAATATCCCAACATTTATTTCTTCCCACACATCCTTTTCTTCTTCTAGGCCATAGGGTACTCCCACCCACTCGTGTGCATCTTCTCCCTCCATTAATGCTCCTTCCTTCACAATTCACACACTTTAAAACCTCTTTTTTTTTCTTTCTCACCCTTTATATATATTTACCATTATCAATATTCAATATACTATCACATACATACATAAATTAATATTAATATACCTATACTTTTTTTAGAAGTATATTTCAATGGCTTATTTCCTCTTCTTCATCATCTTCTTCTTCTTCCTCTTCCTCCTCAGAAAACTCCGTTACGCGAGACTCCGGCTACCACCGGGGAGTCTTGGGTTACCGTTCATCGGAGAAACTTTACAAATGATATCAGCATACAAGAGTGACAATCCAGAGCCATTCATCGACCAGCGAGTGAACCGGTACGGTTCAATCTTTACTAGCCATGTTTTTGGTGAACCGACAGTTTTTTCTGCTGACCCGGAAACGAACCGGTTTATTATTATGAATGAAGGGAAGCTTTTTGAATGTAGCTACCCCGGTTCAATATCAAACCTTCTTGGAAAACATTCATTGCTTCTTATGAAGGGTTCTCTTCACAAGAAAATGCATTCTCTCACTATGAGTTTTGCTAATTCTTCCATTATCAAGGACCACCTTCTCTTTGATATAGACCGGCTTATCCGGCTCAACTTGGATTCTTGGTCCGACCGGGTTCTTCTCATGGAGGAGGCCAAGAAGGTTAGTTAAATAATTCCATTCAATTTATTTTCTTAAAAATAAAGTATAAAAAAATACTACCAAACAATTTTTATTTTTTTTGAAAACTTAGGGGTTTTTGGTAAATATTTATGTACCTACCTATCATCTAATAATTTAATATTATGTTATATTTCTATATTAATTTATTTATAAAAAAATTAAATGAATTTTGTACTAAGTTTTTTTCCTGCTCTTGACAAAAATACTAAAATCAAATAAAATTTTGTTAACTTTCTTAAATTGTCAAATTGTTAATAGTGTCATCATGTGCAGTGAGTTTACTCGGCCAAGAATTGTTCGAGTTTAGCTCAGTTTATCACTTGCCATCATTATGTCATATGGGTTGTGTGGGGTGGGCAGGTTGTGGACCAGTGACCAGCTTTCTCTATAATTTATTCATTTTTTATCATCTGGATCTTTAATTTTAACTTTTTAGTTCTATAACTTAATTGTATGTATACTTTTGTCCAAGTGTCTAACTAGATTTGAAAGTTCAAAGGATTTAATTAGTATGACATATACTTTTATTTTCATAGTAAAGTGAGTGTAAACTTTTTGGTTTATAAATTGTAGTTTAATGATAAAAATTTGACTTTTATAATCTAAATGATTGAGTTTAAATTTCATATGAGACAATCTTAAAATTGTTATTCTTGTTTTTTTTTGTACAATTACAATTGTTATTCATTTGTAAAGATATTTATAAATAATATTGAAAATTAATATTATTATAATGTGGTTTGATTAAATGAATAAGTAAAAAAATATTATATTTTCTGTCCATTATAATTAATCTTTTTTTTTTTGTTGAGAAATCCATTATAATTAATCTTAAAGACTAAAATTCTCTCTCTATTAATTTTGGGATTTCTTTTCTTCTTCTTTTTACAATATTATATTATATTTAATTTTGAGTTGATTAGTGCAAGTTTTAATTATTAATGTATTGATATGTGTTGGCATGTGATTGTGATGTTGATGTAAATGATGACTCAGATTCCATGGTTCAGTACAATGTGTCCAATTCCCTTGCACATAATCCTTGCATCACGTTAACATAACTGAAAAGGTTTTCCTGCTGCAAGGGAGAATGATCATTCTCAATAAACTTTAGGTCATCATCATAGAGGCGTATAGCATGCATATGTATGAATATATGAAAAGACATGTTTAAAAAAGAAGGGGCTTCTTTTTTCTTTTGTTTCCTTCTTTAATAATACGGCTACTATATATTTTTGTATTCCCTTAATTGCTAAAAATGTTTAGGAATATGAGTTCTCTGTACCTAAAATCCATAGATAAAGAGAGTGATACGATAAATATGATAGTTAAATGATATGATAGGAATAAAGATATAAAAAGAAAATGAGTTGTTAAATGATGTACGAGAGTTGTGGGTGTCCAACTATATATATGGGTTGAAATGTTTATGTATTGATTGCGATGATGACGATGATGATGGATATTTGTTTTGTTGCAGATAACATTTGAGCTGACAGTTAAACAGTTGATGAGTTTTGATCCTGATGAATGGACTGAGAGTTTAAGGAAAGAGTACATGCTTGTAATTGAAGGGTTTTTCACTCTCCCATTTCCTCTTTTCTCTACCACCTACCGTAGAGCCATCAAGGTGCGTGCACCTTTATTTTATTTTTTCCTTTATGAGTTTAATAGGTATGCATCATTGGTACCAAATTTATCAATATCATATTTGTTTGAGTGGAACTATATTCAAATCCTTAAACGGGTCAAAGTTTCATACCATATGTAAATGTAATCGGAAGGAACGACTCAAAAAAAAAATGTACAAAAACTTTATACATATTTTCAATCACATTTTAACATAGATATGAAATATGATTGGATGCAGATATTTTATTATACAAATTAAATTATTTTTTTAATCATTAGAAAGCTAAATTAGTATATGTGTGTAATATGATATTTTTAGGCAAGAACAAAGGTGGCAGAGGCACTGACACTAGTAGTGAGACAAAGGAGAAAAGAGAATGAAATAGGCAATGAGAAAAAGAATGACATGCTTGGAGCATTGTTGGCATCTGGTGAACAGTTCTCAGACGAGGAAATAGTTGATTTTATGTTGGCTTTGCTCGTTGCTGGTTATGAAACTACTTCTACTATTATGACTCTTGCCATCAAGTTCCTCACTGAAACTCCTTTAGCCTTGGCACAACTCAAGGTAAGTAATTAATTACCACAATATCTTCTACTAGCTCTGGTTCTATACGTAATAAAAAATTGAATCAATAAAAGTTAATGTATATGCAGATATATCAACTTTTTTTATTTAGTTTTTTCTGACGTATAGGACTATAGAAGTATTTCAGTATTTATTAGATTATCATTTTGTTTGTGTTAATAGAATATTTTGTGTTATAAAGTCTAACCAAAGACTATTTTCATTGACGACAAATTAGGGTGATCCTATTCAAGTTCATTAAGGAACTTAATACCCTACATGGACACTTATAGCTACGATACAAAATTACACGTGCATCTTGTTTACTTTTCATGTGGAAGAACAAACATTTTTTTTGTCTTTTTTTGGTTGATACATGGTATGATATTTCCATGAAATGATTTAAATTGGGTTTAGACTAGTAAAGACCGTATGGTTGTGGGTTGTAGAAACCCCACCACAAATGTCCATATATATCCATGATCCACATTATTCCACTCTCTATCCACCGTGTGGTGATGCTTTCATTGAAACCTCGTTTTCGTTATCTGATCCTCTCCACTCTATGCTCTGCACCTCAACCTCGGATAGACTTTTCTGCTTATGTTCTTTTTGAAAAAAATTAATACTAATCCAGTACTAGAAAAATTAAAATTTTTTTTTTTTTGATTTATAGGTAATAATCTAAATATTTCTTGCCGTACTAGTGCTACATCTCTATATGTAAAACCGTATTCACTAATTCACTCACACAAAAAAAAGTTGATTAGTATAACCATTAAAATTATGAAAAATGCTACGAAAACACTTGTTAAGAAGTTTAAAAAAGAAATTTATATTAGAAATAATGCATAAACACCTTGAAATTTTAGAAATCAACTTTTTCACATAAAATTTATTAGTATCGTTTATTTTCTTTTTTTGATTTCTTAACAAATGCCTTAAGAATATTTAGTTCCTAAGATCTAACGTATAAAATTATTAATTTGTAGGATTTTTTAAAAAAATTTCAAAAGCTTTTTTTTTTCTTCAATATACTTTACAAAATGAAGAAAGAGTATAAAGTATTTTAGTAAAAAGGCTCCCCCAGTATTGTCAAGTAGAAGATTCGTTTTAAAACCTGTGGTTGAAGCATGTCGACTTAAATTTTTCACTGCAGTTAATTAATACGTTGAAATTTAAATTTGAAACTCATGCATTGGCTTGACTTAGGGGCAGCCGCAGAAGAAGGGGAGGGGTAGATATTAGGTCGTCAGGTTGAGTTGTTTGAGATGGTGATCTTCATCATTTCAATAGTGACTAATTTTTTTTTTTAATTCTTCTAATTCACTATTCTTCCTCGGAGCCACATTCAGTTTTTCTTGTCATCATTTTTCTATAACACAACCAATTCCCTTCACTGCATTTGACACATGAAATTATATATATGTCGTTGGTGTCGGACACTGAAACACATCCAATCTAAAGAATGTATGTACTTCATAGGCATAAATCTACCGATTTTTCTTTTTTTTTAACAATGAAACCCTGTATAATTACTAGTGCATTAAACGTATTGTATTTAGATATTTTTTGACAAAATGAATATTGACACTTTTTCAGACTGCAAATGAAACATTAATTGTATCTGCATGTGGAAACATGGTAGAAAAGTACACATGCATAAAAATTATAGAGACAGTGGTCGAAGAAAGTGTTGAAATTATTACTTCCATAGCGCACGCTTCATGTTCGGTCTTTTTGACCAGTTCGTTTGTCTCTATGATTAAAAGACAAAAATACCCTTGCCACCATGCACTTTCTTTGTGCAAAATTTATTCTCTTTGGACCCCTTCCATCAAATCGGTCGTATGACTTAGGAAATCGTGGGGCTCTAATTTCGATGTCTATTTTGGATCACTTAAAATGAAGGTCAAGGGTATCATGCACCACCTTCATAGGTGGTCCACCATGCACCAAATTCTTAGCCCATAGATTAATTTGAACCTTGCAATATTTTGGTGTACTCTATGTTTAGAGTTTCACATGGAGATGCCATGAAAAAATATTTATAAGTGGAGACAATCGTCACCTTTTAAAGTCAATTTTATGGAATTGTATAAATTAGGTTACACCACAATTTCTAAAATAATATCATAGTTTTCTCTAATATCTTTTGCATACCTTCTATCAACTTTTAACTATGGCGTCACCCACCATTATATTATGCACCAGTTGTGGTGGACATGAGGGGATATGTCAAAGTCTCACATCGAATAAAGTATGTCATGAATATGTGTTTTATAAGTGGGGGCAATATTCACCTCACAAACTGGTTTTGTAGGGTTGTGTTAGGTCCAACCACAATTTGTAAGACTCTATACATCATATTAGTTCTCCACAATTACATTATCCAAAATACAATCCTATTTTACACAGAGTTTGATTTTTTTTCCCCACACAATCCGTGTAAAAAGTTTTATAATGTCAAATATTCTCTATCACTCATTTGTGTGATTTTAGAGGCTTGAGATTTGAATTGTGTTATTTGACAGGAAGAGCATGAGCAAATCAGAGCAAGGAGTGAGCCAGAGGCAGCACTGGAATGGACAGATTACAAGTCAATGACATTTACTCAATGCGTAAGTACATATAATACAGGACTTAATTAATTTATATGCAGTGACACTACACTTTTAATCAATCATAATTTATAACCGATTGGGCTATGCAGATTGTGAATGAGACCTTAAGGGTTGCAAACATAATTGGTGCCATATTTAGGAGAACAACCACAGACATAAACATAAAAGGTATTATAAGAAAATAAAACTGTATGGACTATATAGTCAATAATATTATATCATATAATAGACAAAGCACATGTCAATTTACAATGCCCCACTTTGCAATAATAGGTTACACAATTCCTAAGGGAATGAAGGTGATTGCATCATTTCGTGCTGTGCATTTGAATCCTGAACATTTCAAAGATGCTCGCACCTTCAATCCATGGAGATGGCAGGTACATGACTAGTTTTTTATTATTGCTGATCAAATTAGTGTTATGTTGAGTTACACTCTTCAGTTGCTTATAACTTGTGATCAAAATTTATTAGAATAATAACTCAGAAGCTGTAGCAAGCCCTGGGAACATATTTACACCATTTGGAGGAGGGCCAAGGTTGTGCCCTGGCTATGAGCTTGCCAGAGTTGTTCTTTCTGTCTTCCTTCACCGCATGGTCACTCGCATCAGGTAAAAGCATTTTGCATGTTAAGGTGCACATTTTAGAGTCATTTCATCAATATGATCAAACAATAAAGAAGTGTTTCGTTTCTTAAGTCACTAATGCTTGGTTTTCAATTCAATGGCAGTTGGGTTCCTGCTGAAGAAGATAAGCTGGTGTTTTTTCCGACCACTAGGACGCAGAAGAGGTATCCTATTTTAGTGAAGCGGAGAGAAGAACCCAGATCAAGCATTGGAATTGGATACACAGCAGATACAGGAAGGAAAAAAGAGAGCTGAGTGTGTAGATCAGTTTAAGCAGTTCAAATTGATTCTATATATAAATAATAAACAATAATAATCAATAAAAGTTTATCTGCCAGTTTAGAAATTTGTAGATGATCAATATGTTGTCATGGTAAATGTTTCACAACCGGTAATGTTTACAAAGAATTTTGACATAATTAAAATAAAATACATCCAAGGCGGGGTTAACTATATGATTAAATAATAATGATGTTCAGTATAATTCTTGTCAACTGTTACAAGTATTTATTTAACGTCTTACATTACAACAATCAAATCCCAAACGAATATGAATCCAACAGTATCTGCAGAGCCACGAATTGAAAACAACTCTACATTATTTAGCCAGAAAAGTATTTTTTTTCCTCCCCGACTAATATAGATACCATCGTAATAATTTACAATTACCTGTCTGTTTTACTCAGCAGTCTCGAAAGAATAGTCCGATCGGGTAGCATAAATTGAGCAAAAGAGATTAATTTCCCATCTCAGCTACTGCTAATAATAATGATTTTGATGTTGCGTTTATTCTCAGCTCATAATGTAGTGAAAAATTGGAAGAAACTGTTCACAACTGTAGAGAAACGTTTGCAGCACATACACTAAACAAATCCAGGTACATTGTTTTGGCAGTTGTAGCCTTCAAGAAGCCAATTGATAAGCATGTGTACAATGTGCACGTTCCATTTCAAAAAAAAAAATTGCCAAGGCATCTTGGAATTTCTTCTCTGATATTGACAATTGAGAAGGAATTTAACTACAAATACAATACAACATACAAACTTTGCAACCTCTTTTCCTTTTGACATTGACATGAAACTATTTATAATGTAAATAATTATGTTAACTGCAGTTCTCACTTCTCTTTTCGTGAAACACTCAAACTTCAATGAGGTACATTAGGGTGACAAAAATGGTAAGACTACAAACAAAAGGAGATTAATTCAGAACCACACTGGTGCTACAGATCATAAATACTAACAGTTCTTAAGCCTAGGCAGACTTGATTCTCCGCTGATTTTTTCTGTGTTATTCAATGAGGACTCAACAATCTTAACTTTCTTTGAATTTTCAATATTTACAAGTGAAAGTTTTTCAAGCGCAGATTTGAGTATGGATATCTGATCATCCCCAGCAGTAATTTTCTTCCCTGATATTTTCTTTTGTTGCTGACTAGCTTTTGAAGCATGCATGTGCCTTCTCAGCCTTGCACTTACCGCCTCAACAGAAGAATGCAAAGCATCCAACTCAACTTCCTTGAAGTGGTCTGGGAAAAAATAAGGGTGTGATCAAGTACTTCTAAAAATCTTTCTAGATAGAAATTTCAATGTGATAATGCAGAGAGCCAGAGACAGTAATGGATTATAGGCTAGGAAAAAGAGACCGGACTTATCAAGGTCCGGGAGGAGTTCATGTGAAAAGCATATGAGTAGTGCAAATCATTAAATGATAAAAGTGTTTAAAAAAAATCAAAATTTTATAACAGTAGGACAGATACTAAAGTAAGGGATCAAGCAACCATTACCAAGTTCAGACTTAAACTGTCGCTCTGCTTTGGACAGTGGCTTTTTGTGAGCACCAGGTAAGTTCCTTAAATGCTGTAAGCGCTCTTCCAAAGAATTGTGCATTTGAATTGCACGATCAACTCTTTTTTGTAATATATGCTCTTTCTCCTCAACTTTCAAAAGTTTCTGATGTGCATCACCTAATCGAGTATGTTGGTCATTAATGATTTTCTTCAACTGTGGTGCATGATGCTTGAGTTCCAGGTGCACCTAGTAGGAAAGAATATGCAATGAAAAGCCAACTGTTATTTTCAAAAGGCAGAACTTTATTCAAATTATGCTTGTATAACACCATTTAGATATAGAACTAATGGATTAAATTTTAATGAATTACGTAATTCACATAATTTTGTCAACAATAGAGCACCTCTAATATGTTCTAAATATATATGTCCTCATCAAAAGATATTGCACAAGTGATGATCAGTAACGTTTTTTTTCACCAAGAACAAAGTTTTTTCCCACTAGGTGTGATAGACTAAATAATCAATCAATGGCATGCTATAAATTTCTACCACATATTGAGTCTAAAGATAGCCTATTTACCTCTAGATCTCTGGTTGTTTGGTCTGTAGTTTTCCTTGGTTTCCCTCTACCTCTAACTATTGGACTATACTTCATCTAGTCAACCCCCCTTACAGTGCTTCTACAAGTCTTCACACATGCCCAAACCCTCCAAACCCATATTCTACCATCACTTGTACATTTGGAACTACCCCAATTTTCTCTCCAAATCTTGTATTTCTAATTTTATCTTGTAATGTGTACCCGTTCGTCCACTCTAATGTTCTCATCTCTGCACAACAATATTTAGTCTCTTCTCTCATCAATAAACTTTACCTCATTTATCAATAAAGTTTACCTCATTTGAAAGAAACTATGGCCAATAATGTAAAAACTTTAATAAGACTTCTGTACAGACAATACAATAATTACTCTTGTGACCTAAAGATTATTACTTCAAATCAGGCCAAATCATATTAGAGGGAAAAAAAATATTGAAATGTCAAATATAACTAGGAGTATATTCATGCAAAGGCAAATCAAATAAAATGGTGACTTCATGAGGCCCAGTTTTAGAAAATATACATATAGATATGCCAGGTCAGAATGAGAAAACAGAACTCAACCAACAGAAAAAGCTGGGATTGATATTGTAGTCCTACCTTATGTGCATATTCAACGTAAGTTTCATGAAATAGCTTGAAATACTGATGCAATGTTGACCGGCCTTCAATTGAATCAGCTGCAACTGCACGTAAACTTTGAGAGGCCCAAGGCACAAGTACCTCCTTGGGCCCACTAAGCAGTTCTTTGCTAATTATTGGTTGTATATCTCTCTCATTTGATTGCCCAACTGATTGAATGTTTTTCTTTTCCATATCAATGCTTAACGGAAGCAAGAGGTCCCAAGTTTTCATCTCAAGCACAACACATTCTTGAGAAAGTGTAACAGCTACAATCCAGGAATATCCAAATGAATCTGACAATGACACAAAACCACAAAGTGAAGGCTCTGAAGCGGATCCACTCTGGCAGGTATTTAGAACAGGATGCACAGAAGGTGTCCTCATTGTATCATCCTTTCCATTTGTCTGACTTGTAAATGGAAGAAAATGCAACACTATCGAGTCAATCCCTCCATCGTGAAGGGAATATATTCTCTCTGGCATAAGGGTGTCAACGAACAATGAAATATTATAACCGCTTTCTGCTCTTCGTGGCAGAGCCAAATCAACAATAGCCAGTCTCAGCAGAGGAGGCGGATTACCCAACCAGGCGTTATGGTCAAGCTTCTCCATATGGCTGCAGGCAATTGACTCACATATCATAGCAAGGCCAAGAATTTCGTCGCGGGAATCAAGACGAAGACGAGGTGGACTGCCAACACTCCAGACAGGTTGGATCTCATCAGCTAGAGCATCTATCTGTAATTGTCCACCACTCCAGGCAGTCACCAAGATAGAGTCTTTGCTGACTGAATTGTAGAGAAAACTAACTGCGCGACCCTCACATTCAGCACTACGACCAACTGAGTCTTCATTTCCACTCTGACCTACTCTTCGCAGAGGTCCCTAGAAAACAAAACCATAAAGAAGTATAGTCATATTACTTAGACATTGCAACTACATACTGTCAAAAGGAATTTTTTTTTTTCTATCTATTTATGATGCAGCTGACAAGAGTCTAACTTGGAATATAAGTATACCAGCAAGACCAGAGATGCGTCAAAGACAGCATAAGCACGAGCTCTTGAAAAAGATAAGCTGTCTCCTTCAGTTTCTTGGTTCTGTAACTCGGGAAATGTGGCTTCTAGCCATGAGATAGCATATGTTGCATTACTGGCCGCTACAGAGTTGGTTGACATTAGCCCAAATGTATGTGCGTCATTGTATATTTCTAATAACGATTCACATTGGAAGAGACTGCGGATGAGCAGAGAAAACAGTCACAAATGTAAAAGTATCAATAAATGGGTAGCATATGATCAATCTGGAAGAAAATAACTGCATGTAACATAAACCCAATGAGCACTACAAATAGCCGAGACATTGATGTAGTATAGCAATCATTCATCAAATAATCGATGCCATGTTATTAATATCAAAGAAGAATGCAGATAGGTAAAATAAGATCAGTAAAATACCTTCCAAATGGAACAACAGGGCAAATTACATAGATAGACCCATCACTGAATGCAACAAAAACCTGTTCAATAGCACAAAAAGAAAAATATGAAAATTGAAAATTTAAGTAGCCAGAGACAAATATAATGAAGTTTTCAAACATGAAGATTATTACAACAGAAGTCTTTTTCCACAAGGTGGTAGTCAATTATACATGGATCCAGTGAGGCTACACGTGCCATGCTATCCATGACCAGCTCTCTCAAAAGCTTAGACCATTACGTGAATGCTCTTAAATGGTTCATAAACAAATTTCGAAATAACTTCGAAGGCATGATACCCGCATGATCAAAGGTTACAACGCAACAATCTCTTAGACCAAAAAAAGAAAACATGAAAATGCATGACAAACAAAAGGACTGGGTAAAAAACCAGATAGATCATAAATGTGCATTTCGAAGGGAAAAAAGATAAAATGAGAATATACAAAAATTAAGTTAAACAGAATATCCAGAGAACTTACACTAAACCTGTCCCACAAGTGGTCTCCCCCAAAAGAAAAACCGACTGGACACATTGACGAGGCATTTCTGGATCTACCAGGCCCTGCAGGCTGTAAATAATATTCTTGCTCTGGTTCCAAAAGATCCACAGCCAGATTGAAAAGCCTGCAGAGACGAGTTTGCAATTAGAGCGAAATGTGAAAACATAAGCCTCGGTCAAATAGCTTCCTATTCAATCAAGAGATGTAAACAAAACAAAAGACATCTGTATATGGAATGTTGGGGACTTGGGGTCTGAACATTTTTGTTTGTTAATGAACATTTTATGCATGAGAAAAACCCAATCGAAGGCCAAAAAATTATATGCTAATATACATTGATAAAATTTAACTATTAGATATATGCATAAAGAATCTTTAGCAGTCAGACATATTAGCTAACGGTGGGTGGAATATTATTCAGAATATATTCATATAATTAGAGGGCATGTCAGGTAGTTTGTTATCCTCTTATATTAACACATTAAGACTTCAAATACATGTGTAGGACATTAACTTGAATAATAATAATTTGTCACATATGAAGTATTACATCAAACTGACCTTTCCTTCCTCATAATTTGTCACGGATGAGGTCAACTCGGCCACGTTTTCCATGAACCCTATCATCTCGTCTACGTGCCCTATTAACTCTGCAAATTCATTCCAGAGCTCGGTCTGCGGTCTGGGCATTGACTGGGTAGGGGAAGCGGTTTCCTACCTAGAGGCTCCCCACATAATAGGAGAAGAGGTTAAATTCTTGCCTACATAAATAAGTTCTTAGCAAGAGGACGAGGTCTCTCCGACCACTATACCATCTCTGATCTGAGTCTTGGCACACTGCCGGACTAGGTCACGCAAAGTTCTTAGCAAGAACATTTGACGCCCACCTTGGAGACCGGTAAAACTGAATCAAGCCTCAATACTCGGTCAGCAAAATCATTGAAGGAAAGAAACAGGTGTTTGCGTTCCTCTATTTTCATTCTTTCTTTGGTTATCATGATTTAGTTTTAATTGCTTTTGGATATGTGAGCACAGTTACTATTTCATTTTCCAATGTTGGTTTAAAGGCTCGTGAATGATTTATACTCGGGTGTTTGTGTTCTTTTATTCTATTCCTATCATTCAATTATGTTTTCGTCTTACTGTTGTCTCTACAAAACCTTTACATCTGTCCATTAATAAAAATTATTATATTTAGCATCACTACTTAATGTCAAGCATGCTTTGCATGAAATGCCGATCACCTTGATTGCGTTTAATTCATTGGGAAGAGTGAAACCAAATGATGCTATGTAAATGATGTTATACTGATCTACATACATAGAAATCAAAGGAGAACGGCTAAACCTTATGAAACAATTTAGACACGAAATAACATGTCCAGTTTTTAAAAATAACATAAAATCAAGGAACGGTTATTGTAGAAAATGGATCAATGGGATATGCAAAAAAAAATTATTTTCTAAATGTGTCCCTCCTTTGTGGAGTATCTACAGTCATCGTGTGCTTCTTGTTTTAACTCTATGATGTTGTGTTTACTTTGATGTATTTTTAAGACATTTTTGGGAAAACCGTTTTCATCCATAAACCAGATATTTTTCCTATTGTGACTCCAGTCTCAGTTATAAGTAGTGTATGAAATGGTTTCATAATTATAGGGGATGTTACATTAGAATTGAGAATTACCTAACATTCTTAAGTATCATGAAAAATAGGTCACGTGATCTGATCTGACCACTGATTACCAGAGTTCTCATAGCAACTTCTTTTTGAATTTCTCCTATAAAACCCGTATTAAGATTATAGGTTGAGCAGGTTAGTTGAGATTTAAGTGGAATATTTTATTGGTGACAGTAATGCATTAGTGTCACTGAAGCATCACTTTTTATAGCACTGATACATAAGTTTTTCTCTCACTATTATCAATGTATGTTATCCGTAAAACTTCATGAAGCTATCTAGTTTATTTCTATTTTATACTTTTTCTATAGGGTTCAACTTATTGTAGTTTGTTTACAATTATGGAACTTCTAATTCGGTAATGCTAAATAGACATTATCGAATAGCACCTTCTAATTATATATCAACGTCTAAATGATAGTTGGTGAATACAACCAACTATCATTTACAATTTCATCCTTGGACCAAAAACAAGCAAAAGGTGGAATACCACAAAGAGAAAGTGTGCCTATTAAAAAAGTGGTTTTTGTAATTGGCGCATGTTTTGTTAAACCGCCCATAAGAACCATATTTCGATAATGTCTAATTAGAAGGTGCTATTCGTTTCAAAGATTCGGTACTCAGAGTTTCACATGTGTTGAATGATCAGCTTTAAGGACGTATAAGTTTTGTATCTTGTACATGCAAATCGAATGATTGGTGATGCCTAGTGCCTCCATGAACAAGGATCAGCGTGAGCCTCACGGTGAAGTTCACAAAGTTACATTGTTGCTCGTTGTTTCCATACATCAATTAAGAGATATAATTATCATACTTGTTCTTATAACTTCTCTGATATTCTACTTTATATACAACTTCTATCTAGCTTTTGAAAGTAGGAGTACTAATGCCTTATTCGTGTCAGACTTAAGTATGGCTACACAGGGGATGGAAGCACAAAGGAAGTTCAACATTGCATTAGTTTAAATATATACCGACTTACTACTCAATGCCTTTATAACTAATCAGAGCATCAAGTTGATCATAGTGCAGGAACTACAAAGAGATGACATGTCAGAATGATCAAATACAACCGAGTTACAGCACGAAGAGCCAAGAGCTAACGAATCACTGATAAAAGACGAAAGATATCGAACCTACACCGACTTGACAGCTCGGCACCCCCCTAAAGGAATTAAAGCTACACTCTACGCTGACGATAGTCATAATATTGTGATTATGTTATGAAATTTTCTATATATCTTACCCCACTTACTACAAGTTCATCCTCTGTGATCTCTATTTTTTCAGGAAAATGTAAGGAAAATGCGCGACAATTCAACAGATACAACAACGATAAACTCCACTAAATTGGGTCAACTGTCATTTGAGAATGACCTTATGCTCGAATAGGTTCCGCCCCTATACGAGTGTTCCGATGGGTTTCACCCACAAAGGAGCGTTCTTCAATCCAATGGGTTCTGCCCCCAAAGGAGTGCATGTATATAAATAAATCGTCAAAACAAGGTTATCTCGGCAGCATGAATTGTCAAAACGAGATCAATTCGGTATTGACCGTATTAAACCCATCAGTGTCTTAAGAGACGAAATTATTTTGTTAAAAGCCATCAAGGAAAATTAACTCGGTATCTTAAATTATGAGGCTATAGGCTACAGCATGACTTCTCAAATTGTATGTTTCGAATACAATAGGCAAAAATTCTTCTAGCACAATTGTTTCTATTTAAGCAACTGTGAATAAAGGCAACATAGAGAAACATCAAAATACAGTTCATTAATGTGGGTACTGGGTTATTATCTCAGCTTATTGTCTTATGCACTTCGCCCTTAAAGGCCTCGTGCTTGGGGGTTGTGAACTGTCATAGATATAAAAGCATCTATCTCAGCCCACTCTTCACTATCTCTGCATCACAGCCCGTGATCTCGGAATTCACCCACTACCGAATAACTCCCTCTCTCACTTCTATAAATAAAAGCGTTTAGGGGTCATTTGGAGGAGGCCATTGATTCTACCATAGACATCTTAGTCCTTGGTCTCGGCATACCGTTGTCGCGCAAGGTACCTCATAAAAGTTCTTGCAAGAATACTCTCAATAAGGTTTTTGAAATTAAAAATAAAAAATAAAAAAATTACCGCAAAAGGATTTTGAAAAGGCCCCAATGTTACTAAAACAGGCTGTACAAACTATAAGTCGTTGTTTAATGATTTAAGACGAGATCGAAATATCATATCGACGCTGAACATGCATCATAGCGGTGAAACCAACACAATAAGACAACCATGAGGAAAAGTAGGCAACAAAAGCAAAGTTCACCAACGAAAGCTCATAAGCCATTACTCTTAAGCATTTCACCTTACATGTTTAATGCTTGGGGGGCTGCGGACTGTCATGTTTTTACCATGACATGAGTTTAGCCCGCTTTTATGAGATCATCTCGACCCATGTAGGAGATTAACTCAGCCGACAGAGGAGATTATCTAGGCCACGGATGAGGTCAACTTGGTCAGGTTTCCCATGAACCCTACCATCTCGGGCACGTGCCCTATTAAATGCATTCCAAAACTTGGTCTGGGCATTGACTGGGTAGGTGAAGCGGTTTCTAGCTACATGCTCCCCACATAATAGGAGAAAAGGTTACATTCTTGCCTATATAAATAAGTTCAGCTATTCCCTAATGGGACGAAGTCTCTCCTTCCACTAATACCATCTCGGATCTGAGTCGCGGCACACTGCCGGACTAGGTCACCCAAAGTTCTTAGCAAGAAAACTATTGCTTCTGAACCTATTCCAATACAATTCCTAGTCAAACATTAATCAACAAGACCCAATGAAGTTTGAACAACCAACATCCACACTTCATAGTCACACCATAGGCACACAGTAAATAAACAATATCACACACCAACATTTGCCTAGATAAAAGAAATTATTATAAAAAGCTTACCTAAAAACTGAGTCAGAAGAAAGGATTCCCAAATGGGTATCACTGTAAGGGTGCCACGAGGCTTCCAATACACGAATATCATTGTTTCCAAGCGGATGTGTTTGAGAACCAACACTAATAGTCCTGCAAAAACAAACCCCACAAAAAAATGTAAATACAACTCTCTAAAATGGTAATGGAAAGTTCATAATTCCAGCCAGCATCAAAATAATTACACTAATGACAGCCATTTCATTTCTACTGATACAATACACCTCAAAACTAAACTAGAACAATGTGATAATAATAATTTATTCATTTTTAATAAACAACACTGAAACTCACACACACAACAGTCAGTTCCCGGGTTCGAACCAGGGTGAAGGTGTCCAAACTAGCAATATTGGCATTGCTAGTTGTGCTAGGGTGGTTTACAAATAGATACAAACGAATAACTGAAACATGATTAACTAGGGCAAATTCATAAGAAGCCACTAATGCTTAGCAGAATAATGATCTTATAGAAAACATGAGTGATTTAAACTCTCCGTAACACCGAAACTTATGATTGAAGGAATGTCTGGCATCCGAAATGTGTCGGTGTCCAACACTGACGCAAGTGATTACCCTGAATCATGTCATTCTCTCAAAATATCATCTGTGTTGGTGTCTATGCCGTGCCTGTATTGTGCTTCATAATTGAAGTTTTTACCTGCAAATCAAGTTAACATCATCCTTCTTGGAAGTACGTCCATAGAGATACATAACACAGAGTCTTTCATTCCCAAAAAGAAGCATCGCAGTTCCATTCCTATTGATAGATATCCTATTCACCTCAAAATCCAACACAATATCCGTTTGCAAAACCTATTCAAATCCATCACAAACCACAAAAATCAATCAACATTCACTTCCATTTTACAAAACCCTAATTTCAAATCGAAGAATCAAAGAAAGAGAGAAGAACCTTAGAAGGAGAAGCAGCGAGAACGGAAGTAGGATCAGGATCACCGAGGCGAAGAGAAAGACGGTGGAGGTGGTTGTTGTTGGAGTCCCAGAAATAGAGACGGTTGGCACCGTCATAAGCGAGTAGGTTTCGTGAAACGGAGTTGCCAGCGACGGCGTGAGTGGTGGCTGTGGAGAAGAGAGGGTGTTTTGGTAATTGATGCCATTCAAGTTCTTCTTTGGGAGTTGTTGAACTTGGTGAGTAGCTTGGTTCTACTGTCATCCTCATTGTGAAGTGAATGAAGGTGGTGAAGTTGAACCCTTGCTACGGTGGTGATTGGTGTTTTCTTCCGGTGGGAGACGAATTTTGAGAACGGCTATTTGTACTTGATATGAAAATTTTAGCCATTTTAGAATTGCTTTGTGGGTCCCCTAATTACTTACGGGCCCCCCAAAATCTTGAAAATACCCCTACACACGATCGGTAGTTAGGTTTTGTAACTTCCGATGACCGTTTCGAAGGTTTTTCATTTAGATCGAAAGTTACAAGATTCAAAATTGATCTCTATAGATCGGAAATTTGCACATGATCGTTATTTTTTCTTTTTATTGGTCAATCAAAAGTTACAAACTGATTCGACTCTCAACTTCGTTCTTCATGACATGATCCTTGGTGCACATTTCCCCATGATTGTGCTTCCTCTCTCGTTGTCTTTTATGAATAGTGGCATTATAAACATGGAGTGTGGGTTGTAAGCATCGTTGTTCAGTCCTACTGAGCTTTGACTAAGTTTGAGATCCTTAAGACCCGTGTTCTTAGTTAGTAGAGTTGTGAAAGAATCAACTCTCCCTTACTCAACTAACTTAGCCCTCGTCTAACCTTTCCTAGGCTAAGGGGTTTTCTCGCCTAAACCTTAATCGCATAATTGTCGATGTCAGCTAAAATAATTATTTTTAAGTGTTACCAAAATTGTAAGAAGAAAACTAGAGTTTTTGTGTTTTAGATCTGAAACAAATACATATATTGACCACAAGAAAAAGTCGGTGAATAATGACTGATAAGTGTCAAAAAGGAGTTAAATAGACTATATATTTTATGCACTTTGATTACTTGGTTTGCAAGTATCCTGCGAAAAGCTCACAAAATTAAAGAATCACTCAATTATGCTTTTCACATCTAATGTCAACTCTTTGTAGGAAAATGCACACCTGGACACTTTAGAAGCAAGAAGACATGAAGAAATGCAAAGGACAACTCGCCATGGCGAGCTCAAAGGCGAGCTAAGGCAGAAGATTGAAGTTACTCGCCTACAACTCGCAATGGCGAGTAGCATCAGCAAGAAATAGGCAGAAGTACATGTTTATTCGCCATGGCGAGTGAAATTACTCGGGAGGCGAGTAAGGCGGTCTAACCCCCTCAGAGCTGACGTGACAGAAACCCACTGGGGAAGGAAGCTCAACTCGCCATGGCGAGCAAACTTACCCGCGAGGCGAGTTGAGACAGAACAGGTCATATAAAAGCCCATTTGTTCATTTCAACAGGGGTATTTGGGGAGGATAGTTTAGGCCACTGGAGGAAGAGAGAAAACAGGGGAAAATACAGAGAGAACCTAAGGAGCAAGGAGCACAAGGATTGAAGGAAGACACAAGATCAGTGAGACATCATGGCTTGGTTCCATTCCATCTATTATTTTCTCCTTGTAAGGTTACCATGACAATGAGTAACTAAACTCTTTTTGTTGGGATTAAATGTAGTTAACTCTATTAGTATGTATTCCTTTTGATTGGAATGTTGTGTGATTCTAATTTATCTTATGATATTGATGTTATTCTTGCTTTCTCTGTTTTGATCTTATGGATTTGAATGGTGATTGAAAAATACCTTTTGAATCTAGGTTAGAATAATCTTCTATCAATACTTTTGTTCTAGACATGGAACTTAGGTTGGTAATCACTTTGAGTATTGGAACTTAAAGCTTTTGTATCATTGTATAGTGCGAGACATCGACGATATAACGATACAATCGACTATTGGACCGTTTAATAGTGTGAGACATCGACAATTAAACGATCCAATAGAAATCACGATATCATTTGGACAAGAATGATGTTGTTGAGCAATACGTGATAATATCGATTGATAGTTAGAATCAGCAACCCAAATCCGAGAATACGTACAAGTAGGTTGATGAAGTTTAATCCCAGCACAATCATTTCCCTGTTAACTCTCATACCGTTTACAATTACATAGTTTATATTTCATGAAACAAAACCATCGGAAAACCCTAGCTCAGAACGACACCGATTGATGAACGGCTTAGAATATCGCACCAGTCCTTGTGTAGACGATAACATAAATACTTACTTTTAATACTACATCAATGACCACAAAAAGTGTCGATACACTATGGACCATAAAGAGTGATGGTGCATTATGGACAACAAAAAACATTGTTTTACTGTAATAAAATTATATTATATGCATGTCAAGTTCTTTGATTTGAAGGTCATGCCTTTATCTCTTTTGGACGACACAATGGACCATCTTGCATGTAATATCTACATGAGAGAGTAAAGTTCTCTCTTATCAAGAGAAAAATCTCATAATTTTAGTTGTGATGAGTTTAAAAGCGAAAGATCACATTTTATTCTCTCGTGTAAAAATCACACGAGAGAGATTCAATATATCTCAAAGGACTAGGATTGTTCCCTGCAATCACGTGTTTGTGTGTGTGACTTGTGACATTGGTTCCCCTTGCTCATTCTTCAAAAGGTAAATACAAATACTACGTGACTCTTGCTACATTTAACTTGAAAATGGTTTTTAATCTTTTTTTTTTTTGAAATTATATAAGATCTTTAACTTGACTCCTAAGAGGTGCTTATCTAGCTGCAATGTATAAGTCCAAAAAATGCTAAGTGTATCTATTCATTAATCAATTCATTTTTAAGTAGGCCTTTGACCATAACCAACAATCCATTCACTTTTATATATACACAATAAGATATACACGAATCAAAGGGAAAATAAAAGTAAAAAATGAGACATAAAAAATATCACATAAATCACCATAGCTGAAGCTATGTTGTACATATATACCTATACCTATAACACCATTCAACAACTTTATGTTTCATGGTAGCGGTGAAGTGTAAATTAAACTATAATTATCTCTAATCAATGTTAGTTGTCAATGATTACTGGCATCTTTAGGATATACCTGAAACAGGTAAAAAAGAGTAGCAATTAGATTTTGGTTCACAAATCACTATTTCAATTTAAAGAAAAAAGAAAAATCATCTCTCAAAAGATAATTACCGTGGCATTCCTTGACGAACATGAGGACTTAATTAATATATGAATAGCTGATGAAGCTGTTAGATGCAAAATCTATACTTTTATATATATTCCTCTAATCTAATATGTTAGTTCCACAGTGAGTGACTGATCATTTGATTCTCTCTTCTTGTAGAATCTTAGGATACCTCGGATACCCATTTGTGCAAGCTGAAATCTGCAAAGAAATCAAAAGTATAACATGGTTAATTTCCTAGTCATTTTCAATATTTTTTTAGATAAACATATAAATGTAGCATGAAAAGAACATGGGAATAATTTGTTAAGATCTTTATAATTATTAAGTGGGATAAGCCTATTATTAATTGTTGCTAGTGGGTAGCCTCCAACTTGCAGGGTCCCAATTGCGTTGGCAATATTGGCCATTATCTTTACGCAAAAAATAAAATATTAAGCCTATACAAGATTTAACATTAACACCATATCTTCGCATGTGGCATAAGATCAGTGTACCTAGATGTTTGTAAATTATTATGTATAGTCAAAATTTGGTCACCAATTTAGGACGTGTTCCCACTTGCACATATTCTTTGAACAAAAAGTCTTGAATAACAAAGAAAAAGATTTACATGTGAGAGTGAGACCAAGTCTTGATTTTATCAAAATCAGGTGTTTCTAGACAAGAATAGTACTTTATGAAAATTAAAAATTTGGATTAAAAATTGGAGGGTTGAGACTATTTGGAAGAGTAAATTCAATGGGAAAAGTTTACTTTTAGACTAGTATATGAATATGATGTGGAGTCCAATATCCTCTTATGGCCATGTATTATACCCTACCCAACTATACAACCACCTCAGATATGCTGTATTCAAAAGTCAACAAATTAATATGTTGCCAAAGCTGAAAAATTAAATAGGCAATTTGAAATTTGCTTTCAAGCATCCAAGTGGAATTGTCATCAAAGTATTGTCAATACCTTCCAGAAGACAAAGGAAATTCAACCCCTATTTTGTTCTAATATCAATATGGAAGGAACTTAATGAAGTTTCCTTGATTTTAAATGGTACTTACGATAGGTGGGACCTTGTTACCTCACCAAAATTCTCATTAGTTCCTATCGTGAAAGCCACCATACTCCAAGTCATTAAAGCAAACTGGAAACTACTTGGATTTTTCATTAAAAGATTCTTACATTCTAAAAGATGAAATTATCATTTAGATTCTTATATTTTTTTAATGCATTTAGATTCTTATATTTTTTTAATTAATTAAAATTGAAAATAATATTAATTAATTATAAATAATTATCTATAGTTTCAGAATAATTATAGCTACTTACTAAATTATGATATATTTCTTAAATATGCAAGTATACTATTTGAAGTTCAAATAAATTATTTTAATATATGAAAAAAATACTAGCAAATTTTAATAATTATAAAAAATAACTTATTTAAGAAGTTTTTAAAACACAAACATTTTTGTTTTTATCTATTAAGACATACCATAATGTTTATTTTTTACTAAGACGTTCCAAAATGTTTTTTTTTTTGAAAGAAGACGTTCCAAAATGTTGAAAATATCAATGCTTTTCATATTATTATAATATCAATTAAAGGGTTCACGCGGTAAAGTAGTGTCCACATTTGCACACAAATTTACGTTTCATTTCAAACAAATAGTATATTGATCAAATTTATTTTGTCTTATATCAAACAAATAGTATATTGATCAAAGGTAAAAAAAAAAACAGTAAATATTGAATGAAATACAAGGCTTTTTATCAATTGTAAATCATCAATAATTGAATAATTTGAAAATTTTATCATCATCCACCAAAGCACAATAATTCTAAAAATTTATGTAAGAAGGCAAGTGGTTGGTAAATGAATTGAAGGGAACACTTACAGATTCAATGTCAATCTTGTAAACCAAAAGCTTTCTTCTCTCTCTACAACTTGTTCTATAGGCCACGACAACATGTCCCACAGCCAACGCACAAGAACACACAAACAAAGCAATTTCTGATCCTCCAACATAGCCACTTCCATTTCCAAACACATAAACAGCTTTAAACGAAACAAATAAAAGAGACAAAACTGAACACATCGTTGTTATACACAAATAAGGTCCTCTTGATCGTGAAAGTCTTGGTCCATCACATAAACTATAAACACCTACATCAAAAAATAAAACATACCCTTTAATCAAAATCCAAAAGGGTCATTGAAAATAAATAAAAAATTGTAAATTTTTGTTTGTACTTACAGAAAATGATGAAGGATCTTATTATTGAAACAAGGGGTATATCAATGAGAGAGTAACGAAAATCATAGTTGTTGAAATGAGAAGAGAGTGTTGTTAAGGAAAGAGAAACAGGTGAAAGTGTTGAGAGAAGAGCTGAAGGAAGAAGAGCATCAGCAATAACCAATAGAACTGGGGCAGAAAATAGAAGAAGTGAAAGAATCATAGTGATTAAGAAAAACAAAGTTTTCACCACTCTTAATATTCTTTTAGATTTCTCTTCTTTAGATGAAAAACCCATTTCAGCTCCTTTGAATAATAATTTGCTTCCAATTCTCATGATGATGATTTATTATAGCAAAATAAAGAAATAAAGGAAAAACAGCTATATATTGTTGTTGTGTGATTGCTTACAAGGGTTAAGAGGGAGAAGAAAAAGAGAAAGAGGAAGGTGCAGGCCAAGGTGCAACAAAATTGACTAGAATTGTCTACTCTTTTGAGTGATGACAAATGTTTGAGACTTTATGTTTAGAAGTTTGTATGGGTCATATAGAGGTTGGTTGCCTCCAACTTGGTTGATATATACATTCTCTTTCTAATCTAACGGCAATACCTAAAAGCTTAAAAGACAATTAACTACTATGTTAGTTTTTTTAAAATATTTATTTTATTTGGTGAGGATTATTCTCTATGAAGGTAACATCAACATTGACTTCTAGATCTTTGACACGTATTGTATGCGTTGTTTAGTTAATGCTTTATGAGATTATGCACGTCATTTTTTTTTAAATAATAGAAATGGGCTACCCCCCAACAAAAACAACTAAAAACTGCTGGGGGAATATATCATCTATCATTGAAGTATTAGACGGTATATATCATTAGAAATGAAGGTTGGGTATAATAAAAAAAATAATAGTAGTAACACTTTAACTATCTAGCGAGACACCAAATATTGATAGAGTGTCTATAATCTCATTTAGTACTATACAAAGGGTGAGATTAGATAAATAGGCCTTCATGTGGAGCATAATAGTAAATTTCTCTAAGGGTAGGTATGATGATTGTGGACAAAAAGTGAAGAGGTAAATAATTAAGAAAAAAATGTGAGACTTGAAGAAAGATAAGAGAAATAAGGGAGATTTGATATATCATTTGGTATATAAAAAAACGAAATAGATAAAAAGGAATGTCAATGATTTTTTAAAGTATGAGAATACCTTGAATAAATAGCACTCAATAGTGAGCAATTAACGACATCTAATTAACAAAATTCAAAAAATAAATACATACGTCTTTCATGTTTTGAAGAGGTTGCAAAGAGCCGTGGGTCTCATTTTTTCTCTCCTCTCTCTTTTCTAAACTAATCATGAGAAGTATTTATTTCTTCCCGAATTTTCACTTACCCTACTTTTTCTTCTGTATGTCTCTTAAACCAATCATGCCCTAACCAACAAGAAGTACGGATGAGTTTCATTACATCTTCCATTTGAAAATTGGGCCACTACTTGTGAGACTTATTCCACTTGAATTTTAGGGAGTCACATACTGCGACTCAACTTAAAACTCAAGAGAATCGTAATGTCTTGGAATTTCTTATATGATCAGTTAATGAGATCACAATTTCACAAGTCTCTTATGTATTTTTTGCCATCACTCACACTCTTTCTAAACTTTTCTCCATAAGATCACTTGTCACACAAGTGTTACAAATCAAGCTCACTCAACTTAAATTTATTATGTTAAGCTGCCAAAAAGAATATGCATCTTGTCAAAATGAGGGATGCTTAATAATTCATTTAAATCATCCTCGATTATATTGTTCTAGGCTTGCATAGTCTTCAACTAACACCCTAGGTTTGGAGTTAGGTTTTAGATGAACAACATGACACGAGGCGAAACCTGTAATATCTAAATAAGACTCCAATACCTAACAACACGAAGTTCACTTGTGTCAATTAAACGAGTCATGGTTAACCATATATGCGATCTTCGTTGAATGAGAGCCCACAACCTCAAGATACTAAGTAATCATATCTCTTTTGACTAAGAAAAGTATAACAATATCGATAATAGAATAATTCATAGGGTTAGAGAGCATATCTTGGATCATCGGCTCATTTCAAGACTTGAAATGGTTATGCAATAAGTCTTTGACAAAGATTTGATCATGTTATTTACATGCATTTCGTCATTGTATGTTATTAACTTGAGTGTCGTGGTTTAATTTATTCGCAAATTTTTCATTTATGTTTTTAGTGATGTTGAATATATGTTTGTATTCAATATACTCTGTCAATTTGAATGAATGAGTTAATACTATTTATATTTTTGCCAAAGAAAAAAACCAATTCCCTTTTAATGTAATTTTAAAAAATTAATATATTAAATAAGATAAAATGTTTGAGAGCACCCCTTTGCGGCTTTGGCTAAAAAAACCTACCATGAGCCACTATTTTTTTGCGCCTCATGCACCCTGGGAGCAAATTACTTGCATGTATTTTTTAGGGGTAGTAGCATTATAGTATAATAATGTATTGATTTCAATCAATATGGTTCATTGAGAGGGTCAGAGAGTAGGTGATTACAATATTTCTGCCAATCAACTAATCAAGCGGGTATGGTGGAACCGAAAGGTCGTTAGCATGTGATCACATGCTGTATTTTTGTCTTTTGAGCAATGCATGTTTTTTATATGAAAATGTACATGTATTATACATTAATCATGAATTCTGTTTTGTTCTGCGTATGGTATGGTATAGAAAATATTATATACTAGAAACTAAACTATTTATCACTGTAAGGCGACGATGATACTGTTATTTGATATTATTTTCTTGGACGTAATAGTATAGTACTGTTATTTTATTCTTGCTGCCTACTAATAACTAATCGTATCCTCACCAACATATATATTTTTGGAGCTTCCAATTAATCAATTTAGCATGTATTGAGGATCTTATTGGTTAGCATTGGATTCCCTTTTACAATACCCACGCAAATTCGTTTAATTTCATTTTATCGTTGCACCTAGTGATTGTTTTTTTCTTTAATTAGTTGAAATCGGATTTAGTACTCAGGGGTTTACAACACTCACCCATCAACCATGTTAGACATGATTGGTTAAAGAAAAGTGTTTTTAACCCTTGGAATTCATGAGAAAATATAAGAGCCACAATTTTTATGACTCTTAGATTAAATAAAGAAGAGGATGTTCTATACAAACATCATCTGAATTTACCGTGAAGCCAATTGCTATTAGTTTTAATAGTGTGCATTGATAATCAATCACATATACTTCAGTGGAGATGCAACAATTATTCTAAATTTATATATATTAAGTTTCATAAACCTATGAAATGGTTCCTTAAGTTTTCACCACTTATGTAGTGACATGTTTGATTCTAAAAATTGAAGTTTATGTTTGGTTTCAATTTTAAATGCAAAAAAATGATTTTAGGAATGTTTAATTGATTTTGGCATGTTTGATTGTGTCCAATGTCCAATGAAAATTAATTTTACATCTAAATTGATTCTAATTTAAAGTTAAAATTTGTAACCTTTGACTAAAATTGTGAGTTTTATACTCAAATTTATTATTCAACTCACTTTTAAATCACTTAAAAAAAACTAAAATTAATTTTAAAAATCAATTATTGTCGCTACAGAACTAAACACACTTAACCAAGTGTCTCGAATAAGGATCCATATAATATAACTAAAAGCTAAATCAATAATTTGTTTATAAATAACGAACCATGGCATATATACCTAAAAATTAAATTGTTGTAAATAAGAAACATACACATTAAAAAATCATTTTGTTTTGGTATAGTAGGGGTCACTTGAAAGTGTCTTAAAAATTAAGTGCAATTAAAAAATAAAAGTGGACCGCTTAGTAATTGAGTTTAATGGTGGTCTCGTTGACCGTTCAAAACAATTTTACATGCGTAATCAATCAAAACATTTAGAATTGCCACATAAATTAATGTTTTTAATTGATGTGACAATTCTAAATATTTTAATTAGTTATGTTTGTAAAATTGTTTTGTACTGTCAACCTACTACCATTAAACTTTTATTGAATTTGCTTATGAGTCAGGGCATTTCCTAGTGTTCGAGCAATCACGATAAAATGAACAAATTTTAGGGATGAAAGTGTAAGTAAATTGTGAAACTTCAAAATACAAACCAAAAATAACTTCTACTTCATTTTACAATATTTGAAACTAATTCGTCACTGCTTATGACATTTTGTATAAAATTATCTGGATTAAAAAATAGGTGCAGAGCATGTGGAACTGATTGAGAAAGGATACACTTCAGCCCCAAAATAAGACACAGGCAAAGCAATTTGCTCGTGGACTTACTGTGCAGTGAGCAGCCCTGCTTTACATATGCCAAATTCTAAGTCAAATTAGGGAAAATGAATATTAAAACATAAGTTTATTTTCTTACGGAAACATATATCATTGTTTGTTATTATTGTCTTAGTTGTAGCTGATATTCAATTTGTTTTTGCTGATCCTCATGAGTAAACTAATGTTACGAGATGTTATCGATTCGAGAGATTAATGTCTGCATTTACGCGCGCAAATATCTGATTTACATAAAATAAACTAATGTAACAATGTGATATATATAACTGTTGAGAGCTTGCGGTCAAGCATGCCAAATATTGCTGACTCTAGCCGCCACACTACACGGACAGTTCATGAATCTTGTATATATACATACTGTGATGCTGATGCATGAAGACTGAAGCGTGCTTCAGGAGAGTGCACATTTTTGTATTAAATTAACTTCTTTTTTCAAGGCAAATATATTATACATGTATGTCTTTTTTTCTTTTTTGAAGGGATGTCCTTTTTTTTCCTTTGTTGAGCATGTTAATGAACTAAATACTTGAATTTCATGCATTTAGTTTTTTAATAGGTTAAAAAAACTAAATTTTTGTTTTTATATTTTTAACATGTACCTAAAAAATGTTAGCAAGATCCATTTTTTATGATTTCTATTTGATATCAAAATTTTGATGTTGAATACGACATCCTTTAATTTGTGTGTAACTTTTAAAAGACGTATAAATTGTAAAAGATAAAAAAATAGATATAATTTTTCATGATATCTATATTTTGATGTTTAAATAACGCAACTCATTTTTTTATATTGTCACTTTGGCAACCTTCCTTTATTGTTGTTTGACCCGATATAGAATTAGAATTATAGTGCAGTTAGCCAGTTACTCTTATTATTGTTTGACTTTCACATAGTAGACTTAATTTGGTATAGTATAGTATTAATAAAGTACTAAAGGATTAGACCTACGTATTTGGTTTTGCAAATATCGTGGGACTTTATATAATAAAATATGAAAAAGCAATATGATATTTTGTCGATTTCAAAATAAACGTTTGTTGATCGAAATCCAATGCTACTTCTAGGGTCGGCTCAAACAAGAACTTAAGGTCTCGAAATTTTGGGTCAAAAAACCTCAATTTTTTTGTTAGTTATAAATATATATGACAAATAATTGTGAACATTTGCATAATTTAATCAGTTATTGGAAATTCATTAAATACTATTAGTCATGGGTTCAATAACTCCACAATTTTTTTTAAAAATATTTATAAGTATTTTGTTTAAAAAAAAATATTTTTTAAAAGACCTCATTATAAATTTGACTTTAAACCTCTTAATATATTGAGCCGATCCCTAATTACTTCTATCACACACAAAAAATAACCAATGTTTTATTTATAGAACTTTATTTTCTGATACAGATTTTTTTCTTCTTCTTCTCATAATTATAGAGAGATATTTTGTTGTGTGACTTAAAACTTATGAATACATCATCTTATTTAGGCACATCAAGGTAGTTATTTTAATTTTTTTTTGGTTTAAAGGTAGTTATTAATTGAGTCAACAAAAAAAAGGTAGTTATGAATTAATAATAATGCGACAACGCTGGAAAGGACAATACAATAGAGAAAACAAAATGCTGAAACATCATTTCTGCTGGCACAAAACCTAACTTCCTTTTGTATCAAAAGTATTTTAGCTTTATCAAAGCTTTTTAATTCATAGCTGACCAAACAAATCGTCATTTCTCTAATCCTTATCCAAGAGTCGTTGTGTGTTATAAACTTTGTGTTTCCTTGATATTTTCTTAGACCTACATGGAGTTATCAACTTTACACCAAATTAACGCATATAAAATCTATGTATAAACACTTTACAAGCTTTGCTGACAAGGGTTGAAGACTCTCTATCTGTCTTACAATCTTTAATTTTGTGAAAAACACAAAGCTTTAGTTAGCTATGAATTGAAAAAGGATTATGCATGTGACATCATATATGGAGACAAGGTTGAAACATTCTTTTTTACGGTGACAAGGTTGAAGCCTTAGTGTAAAGGAATAATCGGGATATCCTCCACATCCTAAGAGAAAATCATTTCGAAGAGTAAACGTCATAATTTTATGATTTTTTTTTTCTTTACAAAATCAACATAACAAAAAACACTTGTGTATGTTTTGTTTTAGTTTTGGAGGCATTTTAGAGGGCTCTGTCTATGGTGGGAGACTTGAATAGGTCTCTTACCATAGAAAACAATGGTTTTTTTTTTTTGTTCTTTCAAAATGAATATGAATCATTGGATAAGAGTTTGATCAAAATGCTTACTATACACCTCCAACGCTCAATTACTTTCTTTTATTTTAAGAGTTGGATTAATTATATTT